>ERZ1090860.1451-NODE-1455-length-12540-cov-12.763476_pt1 | contig 12540 bp, 15 predicted proteins | sample MGYA00478483_ERZ1090860 | MGnify/ENA primary metagenome ERZ1090860 (study PRJEB33644, sample SAMEA5815741) | chicken gut metagenome | biome: Chicken; feature: Gastrointestinal Tract; material: Caecum | place: Ireland | collected 2019-01-01 | study: A study of...
GATTAGCTGCAGTCTCGTGGGCTCGGAGATGTGTATAAGAGACAGATATTTAACAAATCATTAAATTCTTCTTCTGGAATTGCTTTTAAAACTTCTAGTAATAATTTAGATTCTTTAATATTGTCATATATATTGACAAAGTCTTTAGATTGTTTTTCGGTAAATGAAATATTGGTATAATACTTAATAATATTTACATAGAAAGCTAGCTCCTCTTTCATCGGGCTAATGAAACCATAGCTGTCAACGGCTTCAGAGAGGGTGTCTTCTATAAGATTAAGCTTTTTTTCCGCTGGTAAATATTGAAGTACTTCTATGTTTCTATTGTGAAATGTAATATCTTTATATTTAAGCTCTAATTTTAGCTTTAAGCTACCATAAGTTACCTTGTTATCCAAACCTTTTTCTCCTTTTGTTTTTTCTTTTCTTTCTTTCTAATGTTATTATCTCAAAAATTTTTAGAAAAGTCAAATTAATGAAGATTGGCCAAAATTGCGTTTGTTGACATACTATATGTTAGCTTTGCCGCAATAAATGCTTTGCCAATATCTTCACTACGATTCAAAGCTTTTTCTGGATCGCGAGGGTCTTTTGCTGTATCATACCATCTTCCTGTTTTACCTTGCGGATCGCGCATATTAACATTCAATCCTTTAAAATTATTGCGCTTTATCTCATCTAACACATCTAAAATATCATATACTTTACCGTTAACCACTAAAAAAACTGGCGCGTCAACAGCTCCATTTACACCTTGCAAATTATTTGCTATTGCTGTAACAGCGCCGGCAGCAGTAATAATTTCTTTAGCTTGTATATACGCTTTATTATCTTTAAGCTTAGAAGTCCAACCATACATTAAAGCTTTTTTTAGCTCTTGGTCATTTAAATTAGCTTGCGCTAAAATTCTCCTCATCGGCAAGCTATCTGCTAATTTAACAGAATGATTGCTTTCGCTACCTACAGTTGGAGTGGTGTTTTTAACAGAGAATTGAAGCGTGCCCGACATACCATTTTCCGTAGTATAAACAACAGAAGAATCAGTTTTATATTGAATTTTTGTTATATTTCTTCCATAGTATTGTTTGCCTAAATCAGAGGAAATTTCAATTTTATCCTTCCCTCCAACCCCTGTGATTATATCAGTTAATTCTCCAATAGTAGAAACTCCAGAACTAACAATAAGACTTACTAATACTTCTTGTAAATCTCCACCTATATTGTTAATAAGTCCCGCGGCTTTAGTTACTAACTGATCTCTTTTGCTTTTATTTAAAGTATGGTTCCCTTGTCGCGCCGAAACTGCTTGTTGTAATAATTCATTTAAAGTTCTTAAACTTCTTATATCTTTATTTAAATCTGCTTGCACAAATTTATTATTGTATATTGTGGTAACTCTAGCGGCTAATTGTTGATATGCTGGATCATCCTCAGACATATTTTGCTTTAGAGCGCTTAATATTAATCCATCAAAACCAGTTTTACAAAATTTCTCATAGTCTGACATTAAAGTTTTTAAAGAATCAACAAAAGAATCGAAAAGATGCAAATCATTTACTATTTGTTGATGATATGCGCTATTTTTGTTTGCCAGCTGTTGAAATGATAATCCTTCTATTGCTTCATTGACATTATTTACAACTTGCCCAGTAGAATCTAAAAATAAATTCCCTGTTTTTGCGCCCGATGTGCGCAATAATTGCATAGCTTGTTGGATACCCTCGTTAGATAAAATAGACTCAACGTTACTTCCTATGCTTACTAAATCAATCATTCCATTTAAGTCTGGATTGTTTAAAGATCTATTTACATTATATTTTTCTACTTCATTTTCAAAAATAGCTTTAGCTTCGTATCGTGCGTAAACTTCCCATGGACTATAATTAGTATTATTATATGGAACATAGTCTGATCTTTTATATAAATATTCGTTTTCTTCTTGAGGCATATATTCCCCTCCTATGCAAAAAGGGAGGAAAAGATTTCTCTTCTCCTCCCTTTATATTAATTTATACTATTAATTACGGACCGTCAGGATCTTCCTGTTGTCCGTCAGTTCCTTCTCCAATAGCGCCACCATTGTGCACGGTAGTATCGCAATAACGAATTGCAGATTCAGAGGTCACCGCTTCGTCTATAACCTGGAGTAGAGCAAGAACTCTCTTAGTTCTATCAAACTTAGTATACGCAGGGAAGGCGTCGGCGGTAAAGGTAAAGGTCATTTATCTTCTACATAGGTCGTTAATCTATGTACGTTCTTATAAGAACTGCTCTATATTTCTATAGAGATGAGACTATATCATCATCTTATTGTATAATAATAAGAGCCCTTCGCTTCGGTTCACTTGAACCTACTCTCTTACGAGATAGTCGTTGAACTTTAAACTTGCCACGATTTTTTATTTCGGAACCTCCCAATTAATTAGTAAGTGCCTATTTTTAAAATTGTGTCAAGTTTCTTAGCTGCTGATTGCCCAATCTTTAACATTTTCACTATACCTCGGTAATTAACCTTGCCCTAAATATGTCACCATATTTAGTTAGTAGTTAAAGCTCTAAGGGGTTTCCAGCAATTCAAAGAGGATTATTTCCAGCGTATCATTACGCCGCCATCCGTCCTTGTTCAGATGGGTCTCCAGTCGCAGCCATCGTAAAGGTGAAGTTAGACTGAATCTTCATTCTAGGAATGACGAAAACAGCCGCCATGTCTTCACCAGTAGCCTCTTTACGGAACAGAGTAGAAGCTTCTAGATAGAAATAACCACCAAACTGATCAGGAGTAATTTCAATCTGAGTTGCGCCGCCTGTCTTCTTAACATAATAATCAACGATAACTGTATCATTCACGTCAACATCATTACATTTAATGACACAAGCGGTAGCAACATTTGCCGCTGCCTCTTCCATAGTGCTAGGTTTCTTACCAGCATCATAAGTAACATACTTAATAGCTTTATCTGCCGTAGAATGATCGTCAGCATCTGTTCCAGCACCATACGCAGGAACACAAGGCTCATATCTAAACTCGGAAACATCAGCCCCGATATTCAGAATGTAAACAGGAGCATTGACATCGTTGCCAGCAGCGGTAGTAGCATACGGATTAACGACATGAATATCAGCGCCACTGTCAGCGGTAATGCAAATATAACCTTTCTCTTCAATCGTAGTCTGAACGGTCTGATGGACGTAAATAGGAGTCGAATCAGAAGCATCAATCAGACCAGCGCCAGACAGAATCGAAAAGCTCTTAGGTGATAGTAGGGCATCTTCGAACGTAAAAGTAAGTGTTCTCAATTGTACTATGGTCACCCATAGTTTAAGACTATATCTTCGTCATAATACAGCGTGGATTTTTTTGTAAGTATTATGACTTGTTCCTCACTGTCTCCATATAGGAGCACTTAGTCGTTGAAGTTTTTAATTATAATTTTCCAGAAATCAGAAGTAGTAAGAAATTTTTCAAGTTCATCAAAATATTGATAGGGTATAATTAATAAAGGAATGTGACTGTCTTCCGCAAATTTTTGCTTAATATAATCGTGCTTTTGAGTATAAATTAATCTTTCTGGAGTATTCCATTGAGTACCTCTAGCAGAATAATGCTGATCTCCATTATTCTCGATGAGGCCAATTAATTCATGTTCTCTATTAAAAAGTGCAAAATCAAAAGGCAGAGCGCCTTTGTCTCGACAGTCTTCAAATCTATATTCTCTTTCAAATGGAATATCTAGCTTCGTAAGAATTTGCGCCATCATCATATTGGCTTTTGAATTAATACATCCGCAAGAATTGGTATCTCCATGAAATAAATGTTTTCCAGACACCGTAGTATAATTACCACATTCGCATTTACATTTATACCAATATCCGTCTTTTCTTAATTCAACATCTTCAATAGTAAGAAGTCCATATTTTTCGCCAATATGATCTCTCGCATTTTTTTCATTCTTTTCTTTTGAATGCTGTCTACTTAAGCAACCGCAACTTTTAGAAGCTCCGTTTTTTAAACTACTTCCAAATACACTTTTTACAGTTCCACAATCACATTTACATATATAATAACGAGGTCTGCTAGGATCTCTTTTAAGAACAGTCCACGCGCCAAATTTCATTCCATCAAGCGCGCCAGAACAAGCTTTAGAACAAGCGGTTGAAGTCCCATTAATTAAAGCTGTTCCTTTTACTGGTCTTATAGTTCCGCAAACATCACATTTACAAAGAAAATATTTTATCCTATGTTCATTACTATGATCGAACTTAATAACTTCCCAATATCCGAACTTCATTCCTGGTTTGATCTCACTTGGAGTCATATTTCTAGTCTCCTTTTTCAATGAGTAAATAATTAACTTACCTGCGGATTATCTCATAACAATATACTTTTTACCATACCTGAGTGATTAGTTCAGCCATTATGCGCGTCACCGCCATAATTTGGTACATATTGCCTTCGAGGTCTCCCCGCAATTCAAGGAATTGTTTTAGAAGGAAACAAACAATTACTTAGATTTCTCCTTCCCACGCAATCAGTCGCGGGTTGCCAGCGCCACCAGTGGCATAAACAGTGGTCGCAGCTCCCTCAAGAGTAGAAGTCTTAAGGGTATCAAAATAAATAACAGGCTCGCCAGGTAAAAAGGTTTGATTACCAATAGTCTGACGGCTCAGAGCTTTAAGCGTAACGTCGCAAATTTCGCGAACACCAAAACGCATATATCGTCTTCCTCCAATCGGAATATTTTATTTAATTAAGACAACCAATCTTTTGACTCGTCTTTAGGTTTTTCTCCTGCGAGCCTTACTTGGAAACTAAGATCCCAACTAATTTTAGTATAGAATCTTCCTACTATATTATAAAATTGATATAGTGTCATATTTGAAATAGCGTCAGGAGTAAAATGCAATCCAACAGCAAGAACTGACATATATCTTGAAAGAGAACTTCCTTCTGCATTTGGTTTTTGCGCAGCTATCTTTTCTCTTCCCTTCATTAGCTTGTCTACAATTTTTTGCGCAAGAGGAGAAGCAGGATTATACCCGCCATTCTCATCTTTTTCTTTTACTCCCAAAATAAGTTTAAATAACTTTTGAATTTCGTCAAAATTATTTGCATCTATTACAGCTATGAATTTTTCCTCTGGTTTGTTCAGTATTATTGAATTTTTGGTAAACATGATTTTATAATCTGGAAACAATAGTGTCATAAGATTAATAATATTATTTTTCTTTTCAACATCTTTTGTTTCTGTTATAGCTGTCATAACTAATTCAAAAAGAGGCGTTGCCGCAATTTGCGGATTTTCCTCAAACTTTTTTTTAGTTAAACACAATACTGATAACGCAGAAAAGAAACTTGATTCCCCCATATACGCAATCTCGCGCACAAGAGGTTGACGAATTGAAATTTGCAGTTTTGGATAAGGAATATCAATTCCGGTCATTAACCGCAGTTCAAGATCGTCCATTTGGTAGTTCCTTTAGTTTATCATCGTTCCCATGTACCGCGCGATAAGTCAACGTTAGACCGCCAATTTGGTCATTAATAAGTAGCTGATTAGCGCCAGAGAACTCTAGCAGCCCAATGCCAGTCAGATGTTGATTATTAAACATCCCGTCAATTTCTCCCGCAATCTTATAGGGACGCAATCTGAAATCTCCTAAATTCCATACGGAATAATGACATAGAATATCAAAAGAAATAGTGTTGTCTCTGTAATAGTGGTTTGTATCATTTGGATAAAAATTATCAAAATTAATAATTACATAATTAAAAACTGTTTTATCAATAGGTATGCGCGGAACAATAAGAATATTATTATCTACAATAGACTGAACTTCTTCTTTTGTAACGTTCGGCTTTTCCATTGCATCTTCAGTTGTATAATACAATAGCTTAAGAAGATTATTATCTTTAAGCATCTTTGTAACTATTAATTCATAATCTTTTTCTAATGACATGAAGCTAGATGGCTTCACATTTCTAGCATCAATCATTGCACCTTTTTCTCCTAAAATTTATATTAAAGACTCTACAACAATTGTCTTTTCGACCTGAGGTTCAGAATAAGCAAGCAAAAATTGTCCGCTTTTCAGTCTATCCCATTTAATGGTAATAGTATTAGAATTACAAGACACAATTTTTGCATTACCAGTACTATCTGTGATACTCCATTGTCCTTGAGGATTTTCTACGCCTTGTAATGTATATGTGTATTCAATAGAAGGTCGAATAAACGACTCTCCTTCGATCCACAATCCATCCTCTTGCTCTCCCTCGTTAGGATCAATAGGCTCAATAACAAGCCCATCCTCTAATTCTTTGTCTGCATCGTCAGTTTGATCGTTAATATAGTGCTCCATTGCGGTTATTTCAAGAACATTTTCCATACTAACACTATCAACTGTTTGCACTTGCCAAGCCAAATCTCTAAATAGAAACCTTGAATATCTATTAAACGCAGCCAATGTATACTCATTTAACGGCATTAAAATATTCAAAGTTAAATTTGGAGTATCTACGGACAGACCGCCTTTTGATAATGAATTGATTTTAGTTTCAACAGGTCCTCGAATAGCCATCCAAGTTCCCTGTATCTCTCCATTATCATCTTTCCAATGAATGCGCCATCTACAACGACGAATATCAGATCTAAAATACGCGTCTTCATTCAACGCGGCCAAAGTAACTAACCAATAAGAATTAGTTCCTTTCCATTTAAAAATATCGCCCGTAGTTAAGCTACATTCATATGGAATTGAGATAACTTTATCATCATAATCATCAGAAGTCTTGTCGGGATTTATTAACGCCCGCATCCAATGCTCGGTAGTTGGGCGCAACTCTTCAATTTTCTCTGATTCCTCTTGTGTGAGTCCAATTAGTTCATTACGAATGTCAAGAGTAGTGAAGTCATATGGAATTCGCGCGACATCGCAAGCCTGATAAGAATAAAGAACTACTCTATCTAATGTTTGTCGCTTACCCTTAATCATTCTATCTTCTTGACGCGCACCGCCCATAAAGTTGAGGCGCTTTTGCATCATTTCAAGATTATTCATTCGTCATCAACTTCTTTAATAGGTCGATACTATCAAAAATAGCCTTTCTGTAATCCATGAAGGCTATTGATTCATCTAATCCTTCTAGTTTACTTAAAAGAATTAAATAATCTACTTCGGCATTAAATAACCTGCTAAGTCCTGCAATTTCTATTGTAACTAAGCTAAGTTGCTTCTGCCAGTCTTCTCCTTTTTCGCGCATTGGAATTAACTTCCAAAGTTGTTTTGTTAAACGATAAAAATCTTTTTGAATCACATCGCTAGGAACGTCGTAGTATTTAGTTACCATCAAGCGCGCTTTTCTCAATAAGCACTGACCAATTAGATGATATAGTTCCGTCATCATTTATTTTATGACGTCTATATAATCTTTGATAATGCCTATCAATTCTTTCAGTCTCGTTCTTAAGCTTCATAAGCTTGTCTAGATGATTGGCCTGGCTGGTCATTTTATAATCAACGCCTGTATACTTCATCCTAGTGTTCTCTATAGTTGTTACTTGCCTTTGTACCCATTCCATCATCATTAGATATGCGAAAATGTTTATCTCTTCTGAAGTCAAGTCGACGTTGTAAACCTCAGCATCGGCATCATAATCATAGAGCGCAAAACGAGGGAATTCAAAACCTGGGATGGCCGCTAAAAGAATATTCTTACAGTCTTTTTCTGTATCTTCTTTCGTCCATTCCATATACATATCGTCTGTTATTCGCGCGAAAAAAGCATCATAAATTTTTGTGAAAGGAGTTGACACAATTAATCCTCCTTTACAGGAGTGACTACATTGTACTTAGGAGGTGTAGAACGTCTACCAGTAGTTGTGGTTGGAGGAGCTGTTCTGCGCTCTTTCTTCTGAGACGCCGCAGCTTCTCTTTCCTCTTGCGAATTCTTAATCGCCGTACCAACATCAAAACCAAGCTTTTCTTTAATAGCTTCTCTCTTTTGAACGTCGTTCAGCGGCATAGAAATCGCATACTGTTTAATCATGTCAAGAACACCAGGAGGCGCAAAATCCAAGCAATCTAAGAATTGATCCATAGTCCCATTCTTTAGCATTTCTTGAACTTGATTAGCGTCCATCCAATATTCTGGCTCTGCTTTAATATTTAGTTGTTCTACTTCTTCTGGACTTTCGACCAAAAGATAATCTTCAATAAGTTTCTTTCCACCAGGTAGATAAGTGAGAGCAGTGAGCTCTTCCTCGTCAATCTTCTTAACTTCTCCTGGCGCAAATTCACGCCGCAAATTCTTATCCCGTAGCGAATAAATTACAGAACCGCTACTTCTGTTCTTAACATTAACCATTCTATTATCTCCTTTTTCTCATTGGTAGGAAGGAAGAGAGTAATCTCTCTCCCCTCCTTTTATATCAAAGCCCATTAGGGCTGGAACATTGTAATAGTATCAAGTTTGCCTTGCAGTTGAGTATCAACGTAAGAGCAAATATTGTTAGTCATCATGACGACAACGCCAACTTTACGATAGACCTGAATTTCTCTCGAACGGTCATAGTTGGTGTATTCATCAATAATAGTGTTGCCCTCAAAAGCGATCTTAACAGGACGACCGTCTCCACCATCAGGAATAATCCAAGCATAACCAGGATCGATAACCTTTTGAGCGTTGGTCTCATCTTCAAACGATTGAGGAAGGATAACAACACGATGTCCCTTATAGTTACCAAGATGACCCTGCGCCCAGCGAGTATCTCTCATATTATCAGAGATCCAGCCTTCTTCAGGAAGAATCTTGACGGCAAATTCATAAGTACAATAGATAGTAGGAGTACCGTAAGCAGAAGCAACAGCAATCAATCTATCCATACCAGCCTCATCAAAGCCAGCGGCCGCAACCTTATTAGCAGCAGGAAGTTGGTTCAGAGAAGCAACAAGAGCACGAGCGATCTCACGATAGACAATGTCATCAAGACCGGCCATGATAATTTCGGTCATCTCAGCAAAGTCAACGCGTCCATCAAGGAATTCCTCAAACCCAATCTGCGCGGCACCGCCGACAGCATTTGTAGGAACTTCAAAGGTTTCAGAACCGAGCTTGAAGACTTCATACATACCAGCCAGACCGACCTTGGTAATGAACTGCTTCGCGCGCATCTTACCAAGTTTACGCTTAAAGATAGGCTTGTCGCCCTGAGCAAAAGTACGAACCTCAGCAAAATCGCCATAACGTTCAAGAACACGCTGAGGAAGAATCTCATCAACGACCTGCTCCATTAGAGAGAAGATAAAGTTTTTATTCTCACGATACAGAGAATAAGTACCCGCAAGCTCATTCATCTCTTTGCGGAAAGTCTCGTTAAGAGCTTCGTAGCTGTAAGAATTGCCATCATAACTATAAGCAACAGCCGAGGAAGGCTTCGCTTTGGCAAGAGTCTTAGCAAGAGTTAAAAGATTATTTCTATCAAGTGCCATATCTATTTTAGCCTCCCTTATTATTTAATTCTCATGAGCTTGACAGCCTTCTGGTTGTCAGGCATAGTAGTAAGCTTAACAACTTTCCATTGCATAGCCGCGGCATCCGCGCCAGCTTTCGCAAGGAAACCATCAGCGCCAGGAGTTAGCAGATCGCCAACAGCAAGGGTATCTTCCTTAACACAGTTAGTGGTATAAATGTCACCAGGAAGAGTAGCAAAAACACGAGGAGTCATAAGACGATCATCAACGCTGTAAGTAGGATAAGCACTAGTAACGGAACCAGTAAAGTTCTCCTTTAGAAGAGCGAAATCAGCGTCAGTCTCCTCATTGCGATAAGTCTTAATTTCGTTATAAACAAGCATCCATTCGCCGGCGCCGGTATAATTAACGACGTTGTTAGCATAGTCATACTTCACAAACTGGCCTTGCTCAAGAACTTGAATGTTGCTAGCCGCAGGAAGCTGCGCATAAATACGGCCAGTACGCTGAGCCGATAGATGATTGGGCTCGACCTGACCATAACCAAAAGTAACGTAGTTAGCAGTGCTAACACGAGTTTTATTTCTAGCCATGTAGGGTTAATCCTCCTTAATTAATAGACTTAGCGACTTTATCTACCTCTTGAAGCCAAGCTGGTAAAGTGCTGTCATTATCTTTATTATCAACGCTATAAGTAAGCGGTAGATCTTCGGTAGTATCTTCTTTAGAATCAATAGCCGCAGTGAAAAGTCCTTTATGTAGGCAAATAACGGCGAGTTTTGATTCAATAGTTTCAAGAGAATAAGAATCTATATTATCAAGAACATCTTTCTTATCTTCATCAGAAAGCATCGCAAATGTATTGATAAGATTTTCCTTTTCTGTTCTCTCAATATTAGCTTTAAAAGCGCGAAGATTTTCTAATTCAGAATTGGCCTTTTCAAGTTCGCCTTTAATCTGCGCAAAAGAAGTAGTAAGAGAGTTAAACGCGTCGCGCAGTTCAACATATTCTGGTTCATCTTCTAAAGAGCAACGAGTTTTCTTCTTTTTTCTTTCGTATTCTTCCTCGTCTTCCTTTTTATCCTCTTCATCAGATGACTCATCTTTCTCTTTGTCGTCATCATCTTTTGTGGCAAACTCTTCGGCAGACGCTTCTTCAACAGTAGTAGAAGCCTCTTCGTTTAGAGAGTTTTCGGTTACAGTCTCTTGTTCAAGAGCGTAATCGACGGTAGCTTCCTCTACCTGCTGAACAGTATTAGTCTCTTTCACTGTTTCCTGTCCTCCTTCATTATAACTTTGCATCATTGAATATATTTGATTTTCAAGTCTATCTCCAAGAGAAAAGGAAACTTTAATTTGTGCGCCCTCGAAGCAAGGCTCAACCTCTTCTCCTAAAATACAAAGTTTAGATATAATTGCTTCATTGATGATAAAAAATTGAGGAATTTCATTTTCATCATATGTCCAAGAACCTTGAAGTGAATCAGGATCAAGTTCCATAGATTGGTTATTTCCGTTAGTTAATATCCTTTGCGATTCAGGATATATTTTATTCCATATATATCCTTCTGTTACGAGATATTCTCTCTCAACTGAATTATCATCAATAAATGTTTGAAACCATACTTTTGGGTGTAAATCTACAAACCCATAGGCTTTAGTTGTATCTTTAAACTCCCATTGCCCATTCTTGACTTCAATAATACGGTTATGTTCTTCAAAATCGCCATTCGTTTCATTGAAGAATCCAACAATAGGACAACCAGGTAAAGAATTAGCCATCTTTCTGGCTGTTTCTTTTGTAATTATAGAACCATTTCTATTAGGCTCATCACTTACATAGCAAACTTTAATCTGGCATTTTGAAAACATAGGATTGTTTTCAAGAGGAGAAGATACGTCCAAGATTTCGCAGTATGCGTCTTTTGGTATACTAACGTGCAATTTTATCAACTCCTTTACATAGATTCATTGTTTGCTATTGTTTTATCTGATTTCTCACTATCATCAAGTGCTGGTCGCCCAGGAGAACTTTCTTCTGTTGTCGCGGCTTCTTTCTCAACACTACCGCTCATAGTAGAGCTCATCATAGGAGGAATCATAATATCACTAAGGTTAAGCACTTGATTTTCCAATATCGCAGTCGCAATAATAGCGTTTTGAGAATGTCCAAGCGCAACCTGCGGCAACATCTTGGAATAACCAATTTGTACTTGTTCCTTATATTTATTAGACAACTCAAGATAGTTATTTGTTGTCGTATTTAGCATATATACTTTAAAAAGATTCTTCTTACCAGTTTGAATAGTTTTGATAGCGGCATCTAAGAAATCTTGATATTGAAGAATCAAGTCTAGCATAGACGCTTCATCATTGAGAATTGATTTTTCAAGAGACAAATTACTATCAGTGTTAAACAAGTTTTGAGAAATACCCGTCTGGTTATAGACAGTTCTTTCGACTCTTTCAAGATCGTCGGTTGTAGTAGACGTGTTATCATCTGCCATATCCATAATATCAACGTCAGCAAAAGTAGTTAAGACGTCAACACCAATCGCGCGTTTAAGCATTTGGACGGCATTATTATGAATATCTGCGGCTTCTTCTACGTCAAAGACAAGATCATAGTTCTTATCAAGAGGAAGTTTCTGGATAAGAATTTTTAACAATTGCTGCATAGTTTTTTGTCTATCTAGCTCTTGCGCTTCATCAAGACTTATAATAGAAGGAATAGCATTTGCTAATACAGGGAAATCAGAGCCATTTAAATTAAATTTAAGGGCCATTCCCGGCTCTAACATGTACCATCCTCTATCATCACCCTGATAATCAGGCGGCAATTTATTGTTCTTATAAAGAGCATATGCCTTCTGAATTTCTTCTGGAAAAGCGCGCAAAATTCTCTTGCGATATTGTACGTCAGGAAATTTATCATCAAAATATTTTAAATTAAATTCGACAACTGGAACTGTTCCTTGATAGAAGCGCGAACGACAATAGCTAACTGGAAGCTCTTGCAAAATAATTTTTTCATTTGAAGGAATCTTATAAGCATAATAACAACCATAT
>ERZ1090860.1464-NODE-1468-length-12495-cov-5.679502_pt1 | contig 12495 bp, 12 predicted proteins | sample MGYA00478483_ERZ1090860 | MGnify/ENA primary metagenome ERZ1090860 (study PRJEB33644, sample SAMEA5815741) | chicken gut metagenome | biome: Chicken; feature: Gastrointestinal Tract; material: Caecum | place: Ireland | collected 2019-01-01 | study: A study of...
CATTTTCCCCTTTTTGTTCATATTTTGTTCATAATTACCTTTTCTGTTCATATTTCGTTCACATTCTCACCCTCAGCGGAAGGAATGGAAAACCACCACCTCTTAAAATCAATTCTAAGGCCCCTAGCAGGACCGTAGAGCGACTTTAACCACACAGCCCAAGTATTCCTACCCTCAAGCCCTAAAACGGCCTTAAAACGCCCCACAGTGCGTCACAGCGAAACTGCCGGTCAACTTCAAAACTTCACCACTTCACAGCTTCAACATGTTATCATTTTAACGTACTAAAGTGCCCGGTCTTACTTTACCACTTCACAGCACTAAAGTACATTGTGAATTATTTCACATTTCATCGTAAGATTTCCGTAAGATTTTATTAAGTATTTTGTTATTGCTTTCTTCCTCTACATCTGCTACAATAAAGACATCAAAAAAAGCAAAGGGCTTTTGAAAACTACAAAATATATTTAGTAAAGGAGAAAAAACATTATGAAGCGTGAGTTTAGTTTTATACCAACATTGAAAGTGTTCAGAGAGAAGTATTTTGATTTGTCAGCTTTGGAGTTCACCGTTGAGATGGCTTCCATGTACAAGGACAAGTACATAGACAAACCGGTTCCGGTTGTTGTTCTTGCTAAGTGTTTAGCACTTAATATACCGGTGTCAGTCGATGAGACATCTTATTATGAAGGAACGTATCACACGTCATCACGTGTTAAGAACTATCATCCGGTGCTTGTTACTGATATGACTGTGCTTCGAGTGAACAAAGAGTATGAGTATGACTACCCAGACATGATTGCTATGAACAAACGGTTGGATTTTAAAGAAGTCTCTAAGCATATTTATAAGGGTATCTTTAAGAATAAGTGTGATAGTTTTTATGTATCACCTACATTGTGTAATGGCTATCAAGAACCGGTTGTGTTTACGTTTGAGACGTTTCACAACAATGAATTTAATAAGGGTATTTTCGGAAAAGAATTTATAGCCGATGGATACATCGAATATGAGGAGCAAATACTAGAATTTAAAATATACATGAGAGAGATATTGTTGAATTTAGCAAAAGCAATCAAGGCAGGTGAGAAAAGTGGCAAACTCAACGGATACAACGGAAAAGAAGATGCATATTTCTATGTCGGAGAAAGAGTACAAAATGTACCTGAGTATTTATCTGGATTATATAAGGGCATTGAGTAAGAAGTATAACCTGTCCGATGTAAGGTTTACTACAAGAGAGGGTTAACCACCCTCTCTTACTTTTAGAAAGGAGATTGTATTATGGATTTGAACTGGCGTTCATCGACACAGAGATTGAATGAATACTACAAGCAAAGAAAGCGTATCATGTCATATATCAAGCGGTGGGAAAACAAGGGCTGGACGTTTGAAAATCTGCCGGATTTTTTAACCAATATGCCGTCATATCGTGAACGTATCACGAAAGCAGAAGTCGAAGCGTATCAGGACATGACAGCGAACCGGCTGGAAAAGTTCCGTGTATTTATTGCTAAGCCGGACAACGAGTATTCTGTATTGCCAGGTCGTGCTTTATTGGCTAAAGAAGCCCGTGAAATATCAAGGTTCCAAAAACACCGTGACAAGGTTTTTGAAAAAGACCCGGCTGAAAGAAACAAGTTGAAGTGGTACGATGAAACAACAATCCAGCGACAGGTTTACGCAATATACAAAAATGAGACGTTATCATGGATGTATAATACGTTACCGGATTTAGCACAAGCATTGGATGATTGGGCACAGCGTGACATCAATTCTTTCATTGAAGCTTACTATGATGAACTGTTACCTAACATGTACAATATAAGTGACGAAGAAGCGGTTGTTGTTCGTATTGGTGCATTAGCTGAAAAATACCCGAACAGTATTGACATAGAGAAAGCCATGGAAATGACTGACAGCATGTTATTACGTTCATACATGGACAATGGTTTAATGGAAGCAAAACAGGAGTGGAATATGAAAAACCGGATTGCCATGTATGAAAGAAACCGTGAACGTTTCAAGAAAGAGATATACCCACAAATATTGGAACGGAGAAAGAAAAGCTATGAGGAATATAAAAAAGCACACCCCAAGAAAACCAAGGGCAGACCAAGGAAAGGTCAAGGCAGACCAAGGAAAAAATAATATCATCTTGTGTGCCGACACAGAAAGCACAACTGATACCGGTAAGATATGGGCTGTGGCTTTCACAAGATTAGATATTTCGGATGAAGTGATTATTGAACCAAGCCTTGACGGATTGTTTGGTACGTTTTTCAATAACCGGTACAGAAAGAAAGTGATTGTTTACTTTCACAACTTGAAGTGGGACGGTCAGTTCATCATCCGGTATTTTTTAGAAAATGGATTGACTTTCACCACAGATTACAAAATGCCACTTAATTCGTTCAATGCACTCATAACAGATATGGGTTCTTATTACTCGATACAAGCAAACATCAATGGAAACCGAATAGAAATACGTGACAGTTTGAAGTTGCTTCCATTTTCACTTGAAAAAATCGGAAAAGACTTCAACCTTGCACATAGAAAGTCCACCATGGATTATGACAACAAGCAATCACTCGATGATTGTTCACCGGCAGACTTAGACTACATCAGGAACGATGTTTTAGTATTGCGTGACGCAATCGAATTCATGTACCAACACGATATGAAGCAACTAACAATCGGGTCATGCTGTATGCAAGAGTATTTCAAACTTGTACCAGAAGCTACTAAATATTGGGTTGACATGACATCATACCAAGCACCCAACGGTATGGACGCAGACATGTATTGCAGAAAGTCATACAAGGGCGGGTACTGCTACAATAAAGAAGTCGGTTATATCAAAGGTGGTATGACTTTTGATGTAAACAGCTTGTACCCGTCCATGATGAACAGTTCAAGGTTATTTCCGGTCGGTGAACCGCACTTTTGGGTTGGAGATATACCAAGTCTTTCATCAGACAAAGTATTCATCGTTCGGTTCCGGTGTCGGTTTGATTTAAAAGAAAATAAGTTGCCGGTCATACAGCTAAAGAAAACACCGCCGTATCATGGAAACATGTGGTTAAAAACATCAAGGCACGGTTTTTCTGAATTTACTGACAGACCGGAAATAACACTAACTTCTGTCGATTACAAGTTGTTCCTTGAAAACTATGACATCTCTGATTTGGAAATACTTGACGGTTGTTGGTTTGACACAAAAACAGGAAAAGAACTGTTCGGCCCATATATCGAATATTGGGCTGAAATAAAGAAAAAGTCAACAGGGGCCATGAGACAGCTTGCAAAGCTAATGCTGAACAACTTGTACGGAAAACTTGCAACGAACCGTCAGTCAGCCATCCGGGTTCCATATTTAGCCGACAACATCTTAAAATATAAAGTACAGATGATGAAAGACAAGGAAACATCATATCTGCCACAGGCAACGTTTGTGACAGCATACGGCAGAGACTTTACAATCCGTCATGCACAATATAACATTGACCGGTTATTATATATCGACACAGACAGTTTGCATTTGTCCGGTTATGAAAAGCCGGTCAATATAAAAGAACACCCGACAGACTTCGAGTGTTGGGCTTGTGAAGCGACATGGGATGAAGGGTACTTCATCCGGCAGAAAACATACATTGAACACGTAATCGAAAATGACAGAAAACCTGTTGAACCGTATTGGAACATAAAAGCATGTGGCTTGCCAAAACGGGCGAAAGATTTGTTCCTCACAAAGTGTCGGTTGCAACTTCCACCGGAAAATCTGTCAGATGATGAGTATGAATACATCAAGGAACCGTGCGATATATCAGACTTTAATGTTGGTGTACTTATACCGGTCGGAAAACTGATTGCAAAGAATACAGAAAACGGTGTAGTTTTAGTAAACAGACCATTCCAAATACGAAAAAGCCGATAGCGTTAAATATGCGCTACCGGCTTAATCTTTAGTAAGGGAGAAAGAAACAAAACTTGAATATTGTTGAACGGTTAATCAATCCATATTACAACAGCCCCAGTCACGGGTTGATTTGCGGTTGTAAGCTCAACTTATCATCAAGCCGTTCTACTTATATTATACATCATATTTTAGTTTTGTCAATACCCGATGAGATAAAATAACATCTCTTTACATCTCAGGTTTTGGAACCGGAACAAACCACAGTTGAAGTATTCCTTGAACAAACAATACAACAGGTTATGCTGTTTTAAAAGCACCGTGTTCTTATTGTGTGACTTGATATCAAGTGCTATCCTTGTTCTAAAGTTCGGGTCATATTTCCGGCTAACATACATGAAGTTTCCAAACTGCCAAATACCGTATGTCTCGTTTTCCCAGTCAATCACACAAAGTAATCTGCAATCACCGGTCGGCTTTTCAATAAATGTATCGCTGTCGTTCAAATATACGTTCTCTGAACTGTACTTGATGTAGTCGCTGTTTGCAAAAGCCCTGCCGATACCAGATTGTACCATGGCTTGACTTGCGTTTTCATTGAATACAAGTTCAAGTACCCAACCATGCCCACGTAAGATTTTTGTGTCTTTCTGTATCCGGCTGGCAACACCCAAGCTGTAATAATAAGGATTAAGCAACGACACGTTGTTACTGCAAAGCAAAGCCATAACGTACCGGCTTTGTTCACCCTTTCCTCTTGCAACGGAAGTGTAGATTGATATAAATTTGTCAATCTCGTTCGGACAATACTTGCCGGTTTCACTTTGGAACTCATCAAGAAAGATGTAATCGACATCGACAAATAACGTGCTGTTTTTCTTGATACTGTCGGCATTATTCAAGCTGATACAGAAGCCACAGTGTTCACCGTTCAAATACAAGCTGTTGATTGAACTTTTGACTACAACTTTTTCTGTCATGTCAAAGTCAGCGTATTCTGGCACGATTTGTTTTAAATCCTTGATAAAAGTATCGGCTGTGCCGGTCAAGTTATATCCGAACCGTTGCAATACGATGAACTTGCTTCCTCGGTTCAGAAACTTTTTAACCAGAAACTTTTTCACCCAGAAAGTTTTTCCGGCTGTTCTGTTACCGGCTATCATTACGATAGCCGGTTTTTGCTTGTCTAAATCAAGAGTATTTACAATACGGTTTCCGTCATAATATTTTGTCTCTTTCATAAAAGCACCTCTTTTATTTTTGCCCATGTGTTCTTTCCAACAATACCATCAGAAGCAATACCACACTTTGTCTGGAACGCTTTGACAGCGTTGCATGTGTCGGAGCCAAATATACCGTCAACATCAATGTTCATGTCACAGTAAAGACCGCATACAGCTTGTACGACAGGTACTAATCCATTCTTAGAACCTTGCTTTAAAGTTGGAAGCATAACTTTTCCTCCGTTCTGTGAAATAAAGTTGTCAGGTGTACCATACAGAGTTTTTAGTTTAGCCGGTGTACTGCCCCAGTCCGGCAACTGAAAGTGTGGTCGGTCAACAATGCTTTTCCAGTCACCGCCCCATTCAAGCCCAATGCTTTTTCCGATACTTCCAACCTTTGAAAAGAAACCGTCTGTGTCGTTGTAAGAACCGGCCCCATCGTTCCGGCAGAAGTCAAAAGCTACACCCCAGTTGTGCATACTGTTTGGGTACTTAACGTTTGTGACAATATTTCCGGGTTCGGTTCTGCCTTGTGCATATAAAGCGTCCTGTTCGGCTTTATTTCTTAAAGTATCTGTGATTTTGATTTTAAGACCCTGTGCTTCACATGCTTTTACAAGTTCCTCAGCTTTAGCTTTCGCTCTGGGTATCAGTGCTGTCAGTTCCCTCATGGACTACACCCCTCCTTAGTTTTGTGAAACAAAATGTCCAGTTGTCGTTATCCTCAACGTATTCGTTGCTTTCATTCAAAGTAATATACGGTACTTTCTTGACACACATAAAATAAAAAGTTGTGTTCACATACGGCAAATAAAAATCATCATTTCTTTCAAAAGACCCTATATCGTATCGTTTCCATGCGTCATTTTCGGGTACATATAAATCCTGCGGATTTATTCTGATTGCCTTGAACTCGTTCTTGTATTGTTCGGTCAAAGATTCTGCGTCCCACCCAGAACCACTTCCTGTTGCAAGCAACGGAACACCTCCATCTCTGCAAAATGGAATATTCATACTAGTTCTGCCGTCAATCTCTGTGTAATGGTTAAAATTATTTTGAAAATAAGTGTAGCTGTCCGATGTCTCAGGATTAACACCAGCAGGTGGAGTAGGTGGAACCATGCCCTGCATATAACCTTGTTCAACGTTAATCACCGGTATGTCAATGAAGTTTGGAAATAACTTGCTGAACCATTCTTCGTCTGTAAAGTCAGCCCCACGAACAAACCAAGCAAAGAAACCGGCTTCTCCGTCACCAACGCTTTCAAGGTCAGGCGTGTCACTGAACGGACACAGACTTCCACCAAAAGATGAAACAATCACTCGTATATCATCAATCATACTTTTTAAGTCGGCGGTTGAAAGCTTTGACTGTGTAAAGTTCTTTTCGTCTTTCTGAACAACTGTACCGGTCACAGCTTTTTCGTTTGTGTAACCATAGAAGCACTTTGTACCGGCAATCATAACTTCCTCGACAAGTTTGTAAACCGTGCTGTTTGGTACTTGGTTTCCTTTTCCATTATACATTTGTTTTAAATAAAAATCTGCTGAAAATTCACCACCTGCACTTTTAATGTATTTATCACCAGATGAATTTGTTGTAGCGTCAACCGTCTCATAATAATACTGGTGGTCGTATGCTTCACAGTGTACATTTTCATAAGATACAACATTAAAATTTATCTCGTTAATAGGTGTAAAATCTACTGCCATATTTTAACCTCCGTTCTGCCAAAATAAAAGCTGGGTAAAGTGTCTTTTGGTTTTTCACTTTCTGTTCTTCCAAAATAAAAGTTTGGAAAACTGTCAATCGGTCGTTTAAGTTCTGTTCTGCCAAAGTAAAAGTTAGACCGGGTATCAGGAAGTCTCTTGATATTGCTTCTTCCATAGTAAAAGTTCGGTCGGTTGGCAGGAACTCTTACATAATCACTACGTCCAAAATAAAAGTTCTGCCTGTTGTCAGGAACTCTTACATAATCGCTTCTGCCGTAGTAAAAGCTTGACCGGTTATTGGGAAGCCTTCCATAATCACTTCGTCCAAAATAAAAGTTCGGTCGGTTCCTGAGATTATTTGTGCTTACATATTTTCTGTTTTGGCGGTTCAATAAAGAACCGCCATTTGTAATAAACCATCCACGCATTACTCATCACCGTCTTTGTCAAAATGCCTTGTGATTGCCTGTGTCAGATTGTCAATCGCTTTCTTTAAGTCGGTCAAGGTTTTGTTCTGGTTATACATAAAATATATCAGAACACCCACCGTTACACCGTTGTCAACTACAATCTTAATCAATTCATCAATCGTCATATAATACCTCACTTTCATCTACAGTATAGCAACTAAGGAACAAGTTTTCAAGCTTTGAAAGTATATACCGGTTGGGGTTGTATTTTATAACAAAATCATAAAACTTTGTGTACAAATCCGGTGTGTTTCCGGTTCCGCTTGTTTCTGATTTTGTGTCACTCTTTCCGGTCGTGTCTGTGTTGCTTGAACCGTTTTCTGTTACGTTGTGTGTGTTGTTGTATTCTGTTGTGTTTGTGTTGTTGTATTCTGTCTCTGTGTTTGCTGTATGTTCTGTTTCTGTGTTGTATGTTGTTTCGCTGTTTGCTGTGTCACTTGTTGTTGTTTCGCTTGTTGTATTGTTTGTGTCTGTGTTTTTCGTATCTGTACCGGAACTTGCATATGTCCATGTTATAGTGTCAGGCATACCGGTTGTACCACTTGATACGTTTGACTGTGGGTATGCAGACACGATTGATTTATTATTCTGTGTTGAACTTCCTGTGTTTGTTGTATTGGTCGTGCCGTTGTTTGTTGTGTCGGTCGTATCGGTTCCGGTGTGTGTATCTGTACCGGTCGCTGTGATTGTATCGGTTCCGGTGTGCTTGTTTGTATCTGTGCCGGTGTGCTTGTCGGTCGCTGTATTACTTGTTGTCGTATCACTTGTACCGGTCGTTGTCGTAGAAACGGTTGAAATAACTTTTGATACAATCGTTGGGTCAATGCCTTTCTTTAAAAGCGCACACATCTCCCAATACTCATATGCATACAGCTTCACATCACGGTATAGAAACCGCTTCCACAGATTGTCGGTCGCTGTCTCATCCTTGTTTTCATAATCCAAGCACAGGTATCTTTCTGAATACCAATCTTTCAAAAGCGGGTCAAGGTTTTCAATCAAGGCGGTTCTTAAACCTTCATCACTTGCACCCGGAACGTTCGTTAACTCAAAATCATTCCACAGGTTACTCAAGTCCATCTGGCTGAATTTCTTGAACTTCATCGTTTTCCTCCTTGAAAGCGTTTCTTAAGTCAACAGAGATATTTAAGCCGAACAGTTCGTTTACTTGTTCACAGAACTTTTTACGCTGTTCTAACCTCATATCAATATTGATGTCGGTTACTTCGTTGTTTGCATTTATTTCATCAGTTAGTAATCTTTCACGTTTTCCAGTTGCATTGTTGTTATTTACACCAAGCAAAGTTCGTATCTGATTGTCAACGTTGTTGTAGTGTTCCCACAAAACTTTCAGCGTTGAAGTATCAACGTTGGTCGGAAATACCTTGAACATATCCGGCATGACGGTTTTTGAACCGATAACACTGTCTGCATTATCGTCTATATCGTTCAAGATTTTCTTTACACTTGCTTCCTGTGTTTGGTCACATGTGATAAAGTATGGGTTCTTTAACTTTTTGCTTGCTACATCAAGGGAACGTTCAGCCGACATTAGCCGGTCGGTTGCCCTTATGATGTAGTTCACATACGGTATCATCATGTTATTGTCACGGCATATCACAGCATTTGCCATGCTGTTATCTAAACCTTCAACGTATGTCAGATATGCTTTGTTGTAGCCGTTCATACCGGTTGCATATATCTTTCCGAACTCACCATAGATGTTCAAGCCGTCAGCCGGACTAGCAAACAGAGACAGGAAACCAAGTTCTGGGTCGTTTGCAATACAAGCAACACCACGGGTCAGCAAGGCAAGTTCTAAAAATCTCTCGTTGCATGTGTCCGGCAGACCCTCCCACTTGAAAGCATAAGAAGCAACGTTCATCAGATTTATAAAAGTATTGCGCCAAACAAGGCTGTTCAAAAACTTATTTTTCTTTTTGTTCTTGGCTAAAGCTTCGGTACAAAACATCGTAAAATAATCGTAAAACATAATCAGCTCCTTACTGGGTTATTTTCATATAACTTACTCGGGTCAGGTGCAATATGCCAAATACGTACACCGTTTGTCAGTTGGTTTTCAATCATCTCGTTAATGTACCGGCTTTCTGTTGTTTTGACCGACAAGTCGGAACACTGAACGTAGTTGAAGTTCTGTCGGCAGTTAAACACCTCAGATGTAAGCGGTTCATCGACAGCATAACCAAAAGCGTTTAAGTAGTTATCGAACCGTTCAGCGTCAGCTTCACTTAATCTGGCACGGGTCACAATGACAAAGTTTCCAACGTAGTTCTGAACCGATGTATCTCTTGGGAATGTTATTTCCGGTACACGGAAGTTGTTTCTCCGGTTAAACTCAATCTGTGAACGCTGTTTTGCCTGTTGTAGCGTCTGCTTACTTATCTCATAGTTTGCCTTGTTGTTTGTCATATCGTAAGCAAGCTGTGCCGGTGTTGTGATTGCTGTTGCAAAAGCGGAAGCGTCATCTGCGCCAAGCATACCACCCGTAGACTTTATAGCAGAAATACCGGCTTGTGTGTTTCCACGTATTAAAGCCAAATCATTACTCATTTCTTGTGTGGCAAAACTGTTCAAGTCAATCTGTCGGTTTACGATGTCAAAAGCGGTTCCACTTGCCCTGTCATAAGTAATCGGCTGGTTTTGCCATGGCATGCCCTTTACACAGTTTTCAATCGGTATCGCTGTGTTACCCATGAAGTAGAACGGTGCATAATATGGACATCCGTTCGGAGACAAGTCAGCCCAGAAGCCCAGCTTGAACGTTGTATCTTGAGATGTAGCCGGTGGAAATACTTCCTCCGCTTTTAACTGAACACTGTTGCCGGAACATGTTGAAATAATCGTAAACACATGCCAAAGCGCATATACCTTGTTGTTCTTTATTTGTTTCGTATAAGAAACCTTGAACGGAAGCAAAGTATCAAGTTCACCGTAGTTTGGTGTGATTGAAGCCAACAAGTAATACTCACGGCTTTCATCATTTAAGCCATATCTGGTGACGTTTGTCAGGAACTCTTTGGGTATGATGTATGAAGCGGTTATTGCATTTTCCATACCAAGTGTACGTATGATGTCGATGTTTTCTTTTATGAGTAAACCGTCACCGTCATACAAATAAGTATATGGCATTTTGTAGTGGCCGGAAGCTAAAGAAGTAATACGATAATCAATAATCGTATAATCTGCCGGTGTACCGTCTGGGTTCTTTATATCCATGTCAGGGCAAACCGGAGTGATTACATAATCATCAAGGCTTTCCGGCACAGTGTATTTCTGTGCTTTGTGGAAACCATCAGCCGGTAACAAGTTGAACGTTGCACCAATTACGTTCAAATCTTTTTCCGTTAAAGTTGCCGGTTTTAATATTGGCGTTTTGTCAATCACAAGTTCAGATGATGGTGTAAAGTTTTCCGGCAATACATTTGAAAACAAGGTATCATCTTTTACATGTCTGCGCTTACACCAACCGGATATAATCTGTATGTTATTCAAACCAACGGTTGTCACAGCGTCCATGAGTAAAGAAAGCTGGGCGCAATTATCGTTTAACATGGAAACATCGGTCACAAAATAAAACACAGAATTTGAACCGTTTGTTAATTCAACATAATCTACACCGTCAATATTGTCCCATGTCGTAGCGATACGAAGTGTAGCTAAGCCCTTATTCTGTAAAACAGCACAATCAGGGAAAGACTTTCTTGTATTCGCAATACTTGAGATATTAAGCACAGATTTATTGTATGGAATATTTGTGAAGTTAAAGCCTGTGTTAAAATATGCTGTCACGTTTGTAATCATATGCGAAAACGGGGCAGATTAAACTGCCCCATCACCTCCTTTCATTACGGCATACCGCCACCACCGCCACCGGTTGAACCGGCTTTCTTATTGAATACAACTGCGTTGTATAAGTTGTCAATCTTGACAGAACCGTTAGGCATGGATAAGAAGTAGTTGGTATAAAGACCACGGGGGTTCCTTATAGTTTCAAAGTTCAAGCCGTTCTGATATGATGTAAAAATCAATCTGCTGTCGGCTAAGATTGCAAGTACATTTTCGTTGGTATCTTTCCAGAATACAGCGTTTTCCTCAACAGTTGGAGTAGAAGCACCGGAAGTCTCAGCGAAACCAATCTGTATGCCCAGCTTGTCATACACAGGGTACAGCTTAGTTGAGAACGCCTGTTCCTTGTAAGGCTCCATACCTCCGAAGTTGTCAACCTCAATGACATCCACCGGCAGATTAAGTGTCTCAGCGTTGAAGCTGTTTCTAAGAATACGAACCGCAATCTCGTTCTTGAAACCAACACGGATGAGTAGTTTTAGTTTTGATACATCACATGCGCTGTCAAACTTTAAAGCGTTGTAAGCGGATGTAGTCGGAACGGTTTTCATCAGAGAAACAAGGTTCTTGACCGCTAAGATGAAAGAAATAAGTTCATCATCGGTCACAGAACTTGACCAAGTTACATCTACTTTCTGGCTATCCTGTAAAGTATCGACAGAAGCTTTTAAGAAAGCGTCAATCGCTTCTTTCTTAGCAAGATATTTCTGCACGGCATATGAGTTTCTAAGCTGTGCAATCTGTCCCTCAATGAAAGTTGAAATACCAAAGTCATTTATGAATATCTGCTTCATCACAAAATCATCAGGTATTGTGAGTAAAGTCTGGAAGTCGAAGTTCTGATTGAAAAATCTCTCGGTTACATTTCCCTTGCGAACTACAAACGGGTCAACGGTTGAACCGTCCTCTAAATCTTTCCAAGCCGGAGACACGGGCTTAACCATGGAAACGGCTTCACGCTGTATGATACCACCCCATGGGTTATCATAAGTCTCACCAAATCCGGCTAACTCTAATGTGTCTTTTGTCTCGGCTATGTCGATATGCTGTAAATATACACGCATGGACAGACCGTAGAACTCGTTCAACGCTTTGTAGTCGTTGTTTCTGATACGGTCATAGCCTTTCTCAGTAAACACATCAGATGTAATCTTTGAAGTCAGAGACTGGAACTGTGGTGTCTTAGCCTGAATATACTTGAGTAAATCTAAATTTGATATTGCCAAAGTTTAAACCTCCTTGAATTTATTTTCTATGTCAGCTGTCTCTTATACACATCTGACGCTGCCGACGACTTAATAGGTGT
>ERZ1090860.1470-NODE-1475-length-12453-cov-31.892967_pt1 | contig 12453 bp, 8 predicted proteins | sample MGYA00478483_ERZ1090860 | MGnify/ENA primary metagenome ERZ1090860 (study PRJEB33644, sample SAMEA5815741) | chicken gut metagenome | biome: Chicken; feature: Gastrointestinal Tract; material: Caecum | place: Ireland | collected 2019-01-01 | study: A study of...
GTGTCGTCGTAGTCGGTGACGCCGTCCGCGTTGGGGCCATAGTCCGTATCCGCATAGTCCGTGATTCCGTCGCTGCCGGGGCCGTAATCGGTGTCGTCGTAGTCCTGGTAGTCCGCGTCCATCTCCGTGACCTTGCCGGTGACGGCGTTGACCTCGTACTCATACTCCACGCCGTCCATGACAAACTCCACCTCATACTCCCCGTCGTCCAGATCGTAGTCCTTTTCCACGAACTGGATATCATCCCGGCCCAGCTGGGTGGAGAGGATACCCTGCGCCGCCTGGGCGTTGATGTACCCCTTGTCGGCGTATGTATCGTCGTAGTCGTCATCGTCCAGGGCCACGGTCTGGGAGCCGATCTGATCGGCCTCCACCACCAGGCGAACCGCCTGGGCCAGCTCGTTGAGGAACTGGTCGCTGGGATACCGGGAGCCCCGCTCCAGCTTGAGGACGATGTTCTTCTCATGGCCGTCGATGGTGGTATCGAAGTAGCCGCCGGCGTTGATCTCATTCACCAGCTCGCCGACGACGGCGGTGCAGGCCCTGCCCTCATAGCCGGTGTAGGAGGCCAGGACGGCCTTCCCGTCGTCGTTGAGGCCATTGAGGGCCACCACGTTGCCCGCCTCGTCGTAGTCCATCTCGATCTCCGGGTTGACGCTCAGCAGCACGGTGCCCACGCTTGCGGCGGGGCTCTCCGGGGCGGGGGTGAGGGCGGCGCCCTGGGCGTCCGTGCCCGGCTGGAGCGCGGTGGTGCCGCCTCCGCAGGCGGTCAGGGTGGTCAGGGTCAGGGCAGTGGTCAGGGCCAGTCCAAACAGCTTGGGAGTGAAGTTCTTTTTCATCTCATTCACCTCAGAAAATACAGTTTGTTTTGTGTTCTCTGCTGATAGATTACGAAGCCGCTGCCTGAAAAACGGGGTCTTGCAAAAAAGTTTTTCTCTTTGGCTTACATGGGGAGAATACGGGGGCCCGCCCCCAAAACCGGGGTTTCTTTCAAAATTTTTATCTGCTTATTTGCGGCGCCTCAGTCGTCATCCCCGCCGTCGTCATCATCCTCGCTGTCATCATCATCGTCGTCGCCGTCATCCCGGCTGTCGTCCCAGTCGTCGTCATCCCGGGCCTCATAGTCCGTGACGCCGTCGCTGTACGTTTCCCCGCCGGTGTCCGTGTAGTCGGTGACGCCGTCGGCGTTGGGGCCGTAATCGGTGTCTTGGTAGTCAGTCACACCATCGCCGCTGGTGCCGTAGTCCGTGTTATCCGGAATCGCCGGCGGAGCAGTCGGCTCCGGAGATGGCTCCGGCGTGGGTTCCGGCGTGGGCGGTGTCACCGGGATCACGATCTCTGTTGCAGGGGGCTCCTCTTCCAGGGGGCCGATCTGAATCACAATGGTCTGCCCGTAACGCTCCTCCAGATCCTCCCGGGCCTCCTGTTCCTCCCGGGCCTGCCAATCGGCGTCGGCGCTGGTGACGGTGATGGACACGGTTTCTCCGTCGGAGAGATAGCCCATATCAATGGCCCGCTCCACCAGCTCGCCGGCGGCGGTCTCCCGGTCTTTGCCCCGGTAGGCGTAGCCGGCGATCAGCGCCTCGCCGTCCTCATTCAGGCCATCCAGTCCCAGCACCCGGTCGGTACGGCTGACCGTCATCTCCACATCCGGGTTGATCTGGATGCGCAGCGTGCCGTAGGCCGTGTAGTTGGGCTGGTAGTAGCCAAAGAAGACCAGGCAGAGGCAGGCGGCCAGGCCGGCCACGCCGGACAGGGGCTTCCACAGGGCGGGGGACTTCGCCTTGGGCGGCTGCAGTTCCACAATGTCCTGGACGGTGTCTCCCACCTGGTAGCGCAGGTTGGCCGCCTTCAGAAAGCGCCCCTCCTCGTCCAGCAGCACCGCGTAGGCCGGGTGGGTTTCCATGACCAGATAGCTCATTTTCCGCTCCCTCCCTTCGCCGGGGCCAGCTGCCGCAGGTGCCCCCGGATGATCTCATAGCCGTTGGTGAAGGCCAGCAGAATGGCCACCAGATACTTCCTGTGCCGCTCCATGGTCTTTTTGTCGGTGCCGGAGCCCGCCGCCAGCTCGTTCATGGGCAGGCGGCCCGTCTCCACCAGCCGATCCAGCAGCTCCGGATGGGCCCGGGCGTGATCCAGCACCCGGCGGCAGGCGGCCAGGGTGCGCTCCTGCCGGGGGCAGTTGTCCGCCACATCGGAAAAGGAGATGCCGAAGGCCGCCAGCTGGGCGCCGAACTCCTGAATCTCCCGCTGGCTGGCCGTGCGCGTCTCATAGGCGTCCGCATGATCCACCGTGTCTGGGATGGTGTCCAGCAGCTCACCGCCGTCCTCCTCCGTGCCCAGGGGCGTGTGGAGGGAGATCACGTTTCCGTGCCGCTTTTCCGCCCGGTAGTGGTCGATGAGCCGGTTCCGGATGGCCCGGGCCGCATAGGGGAGAAACGCCCCCCGCCCCTTTTCATAGCTCAGGATGGCCTCGTAGAAGGCCAGCATGGCGATGCTCAGCTCGTCCTCGTGGCCGTCCTCCGGGGCGGCGTGGGTGAATTTTACCGTCTCACTGCGAATAAAGCCCATGTACTGGCCGATCAGGCGATCCGCCGCCTCCGGGTCTGTCTTCGCCTCATATACCTGGCCCACGATGCTGTGTTCTGTCCGCACCATTCCGATCCCTCCATCCCCTCCAGCAGAAGAATACGAACCGTCTGCCGGATTTTCGGGGTCGCCCCTGTAGAATCCCAGGGTATGACATATCCATTTTAATAATCTAGCAAAAATCAGGACTGTCAGCGACATGGCGGATGTCAATTTTGTGTAAATAATATGTAAAGTACTGATATTTCTGATACGTCAGGTGCCCGTATTGCGCTTATGCCTGATTTTTACCCGCGTCGTAAGGGGTACATACCACCATCGCAGCCGGCAGGAAGATAAATCAAAAAGGACGTGCGCAGGGTCATTCCCAGCACGTCCTTTCTGATCGGATGGAGACAATTTTTGATGGTATGCATCACGGCAAAAGCGAAATGGAAACGGCTCACCATATTACGGGCAACATTTAACCCCCGGGATCGCTGGACTTTTCAAATTGACGACCACCTAAAACCGCCGGCTGTGGCGAAAAGGTGCATCTTCCGCGACAGCCTGAACGCCCCGCGCTGCGGGGCGTTCAGGCCGGGAGGCGGGGCGCTTGCGACCACCTCTCTTTATCCTAGTACTAAAATCGAACGCCCCCAGAGAACCCGAAACGGGACTCCCCGGAGGCGTTCTTCTTCTGGAATTGAATGTTCTGGATGGCCAGGATCGCCGCGTCATGGCTGTCCCAGACAGCCACCGCCCCACACACGGCCCAACACCGCCGAAATTCCCGTTCCGGGGGCAGCTTGCCCCGCTTCCGCTCTGAAACCGGCACACAGGGTGCACACGGCCGCGACAGCGGTTTCCTCCTGCCTGTCCGCCTCGTGCTTGAGTACGCCGGATGCTCACGGTGCAAAGTGGGTGCGGGCTTCTGCCCGCAAAAGGCGTTTGGCGGCCGCTTGCGGCAAGCCAGGTGCTCTGCTTGCCCCACACGTGGGTGGGTGATGTCTGTCATCTAGACTTGACGCGAACACTTGCTTCCCTGACAGTGTGGAGCTTTTGCGTTTTCACGGGTGAGGCATTGACATAGACTTCTTACAGAATATCACACGATATGCTTTTGCAAAATGCGGGATTCCTGCTATACTAAGAAGCAGACAGCCACATCTTGGAGGGGGGCAGCCGTATGCTTCATATCGCAATCGTAGAGGATGATCCCAGCTATGCCCGGCAGCTTCAGGACTATCTGGGCCGGTACAGCCGGGAGAGCGGCGAGCCCATCGAGGTGGCGGTCTATACCGATGGCGACGAAATTGTGGAGGGGTACCGGGCCCAGTTTGACCTGATCCTCCTGGATGTGGAGATGCCCTTCCTGGACGGAATGACGGCGGCGGAAGAGATCCGCAGGCGGGACAGCGAGGTGGTAATCATCTTCATCACCAACATGGCCCAGTATGCCATCAAGGGCTATGCCGTGGATGCGCTGGACTATGTGCTCAAGCCGGTGAGCTATTTTGCCTTCACCCAGCGGCTGGAGCGGGCGGTCGCCCGCATGAAGCGCCGGGAACGGAAGTATCTCGTGATCCCGGTGAAGGGCGGCAGCCAGAAGGTGGACGTGTCCCTGCTCTACTATGTGGAGAGCCAGGGCCACACCCTGCTGTACCATACCGCCGCGGGCGTCTACTCCTCCACCGGGACGATGAAGGAGGTTGAGGCCCGGCTGGAGGGGCTTCACTTTTTCCGCGGCAACAACGGCTATCTCATCAATCTGGAGCACGTAGACGGGGTGCAGGACGGCTCCGCCCTGGTTCACGGAGAGCAGCTCCAGCTCAGCCGCCCCCGCCGGGCCGCCTTCATGGAGGCCCTGACCAACTATCTGGGCGAGGTGGTCAAATGAACCCCATGCCGGACATCCCCCGCCTTTACACCGCCCTGGCGGAGTGGTGCGCCTGCCTGATCTATGTGCTGCCCCTGCGGGGGCGGCTGCGCGGCTGGCGGTTTTGGCTGGCCGCTGCGGGGGCCCTGGCCGTTCAGGGGGCCTTTCTGGGCCTCACCGGCGGGCTTCCGCTCCCCTTCTGGATTCCATGCATGGCCGCGGCGGTGGGCCTGATGTTTCTGTTTCTCTGGCTTTGCGGCGGCGCCGCCCCTCTGGACGCGGGCTACCTCTGTGTCCAGGCCTTCGTGCTGGCCGAGCTGGCCGCCTCACTGGAGTGGCAGCTCCACTGCTTCCTGTGGCCGGACGGCGCGCAGCGCGCCCCCGGCTTCCTGGTGCTGGCGGGGGTATACGGCGGAGTCTTCCTGCTGATGGGATGGCTGGTGCGGCGGCATCTGACCCCGGAGCAGCGCCTGGGCATCACCGGGAGGGAACTGGGTTCCGCCTTTATCATCGGCGTGGCGGTCTTTGCCGTCAGCAACCTGAGCTTTGTCTCCGCACGCACCCCCTTCAGCGGGCCCTACGGGGCGGCGGTGCTCAACATCCGCACCCTGGTGGATCTGGGGGGCGTGGCCATCCTGTTCGCCCATCTGCTCCAGTGCGGCGAGCTCCGGATCCGCCGGGAACTGGAGGCCGTGCAGAATGTGCTTCAGAACCAGTACATCCAGTACCAGCAGTCCAGGGAGAGCATCGAACTGATCAACCGGAAATACCACGACCTCAAGCACCAGATCGCCGTGCTGCGGGCGGAGCCGGATGCCGCCCGGCGCGGGGCCTTCCTGGACGCCATGGAGGCGGACATCAAGCAGTACGAGGCCCAGAACAAGACGGGCAATTCTGTGCTGGACACGGTACTCACCAGCAAGAGCCTTTACTGCGCGCGCAATCAAATCACCCTCACCTGCGTGGCCGATGGAAAGCTGCTGGACTTCATGGATGTGATGGATCTGTGCACCCTGGTGGGCAACGCCCTGGACAACGCCATTGAATACGAGGAGAAGATTGCCGACCCGGAAAAGCGGCTGATTCATATGACCATATCGGCCCAGAAGGGCTTTGTTCTGCTGCGCCTGGAGAATTACTGCGAGGATCAGCTGGCCTTTGAGGACGGCCTGCCCGCCAGCACCAAGGGGGATCCCCGCTTCCACGGCTACGGCCTGAAGAGCATCCGCTACGTGGCCAGGAAATACGGCGGGACGGCCACCGTCCAGGTCGGCGGAGGCTGGTTCGAGCTGAGGGTGCTCTTTCCACAGTCCGGCGGCAGCACTTGAACTAAAAACCGCCGCCTCTTTTTGTGCATTTTATATGATTGCTTCAGCAAATTTTGCTGAAAACCCGTCAGTCTGTGCCGGCCGCGCGCACGGATCTCCAAACTGTGCTAGGGTATTGCTGTAAAGTGCCGGAAGGAACCGGCCCAATACAGAAGCGAGGAGGAGTTTCCCGTGTTGAAAAGAAGCGCGAACAGATGTCTTGCCGCGGCGGCCTGTATGGGAGGGCTGGCGGCAGCGATGCCGGCGGCCGGCGCCGCCGGAGCGGCTGATGTGCTGAATATGCAGGATGTATACGACTACACCATGCAGGCGCTGCCCTATCTGATTCCATTCTTCGCCGTTTTGGCGGCCACCATTGTCCTGTGGATTGCCATGCGGAAAAAATCCCGCGCAGTCAAGCGCCTGGTGCGGGGCGAATCGGTGCTGGCCTGCATCCTGACCCTTGCGCTGGGCGCAAACCTGATCTGCCTGAACCCCCTGAGCAACGTGATGAGCCTGGTGTTCGCCGTGCCTGCGGAGCTGAGCGCGGAGACAAAGGCGGAGAGCGAGGCGCTGATTGAGGAGATCTCCGGGGAGGGGATTGTCCTTCTGGAGAACGACGGCCTGCTCCCTCTGTCCCAGAACACCAGGCTGAATGTGTTCGGATGGGCCTCCACCAACCCCTGTTACGGCGGGACGGGCTCCGGCGCGGTAGACACCTCCACCGCCGTCACCCTGCTGGACGGCCTGGAAAACGCCGGATTTGAGCTGAACACGGAGCTGTCCGACTTCTATGTCTCCTACCGCTCCGACCGGCCCAGAATCGCCCGGGTGGAGCAGGACTGGACGCTTCCGGAGCCCATGATGAGTGAGTACCCCCAGGAACTGCTGGACAGCGCCCGGGATTTTTCCGACACGGCGCTCATCGTGATCACCCGTGTGGGCGGCGAGGGCGCTGACCTGCCCACCGACGTGACGGCGGTCACCTATGAAGGAAATCCCGGCGATTTCACAGAGGGCCAGACGCTCCTGGAGCTGAGCAAAACCGAGCGGGAAATGGTCGACTATGTCACTTCCACTTATGAAAACGTGGTCGTGGTGTACAACAGCGCCAACGCATTTGAGCTGGGCTGGGTGGAGGAGTACGACAACATCGGCGGCGTGGTCACCATCGCCGGCCCCGGGCAGACCGGCTTCAATGCTTTGGGCTCCGTGCTCAACGGCACGGTCAATCCCTCCGGCCGCCTGGTGGATACCTGGGTATATGATCTGACCTCCATCAATAACTTCAACAACATCGGTGACTTCCGCTATACGAACATGGAGGAGTTCGGCACGGAGGAGAACCCCATCGTCTCCTTTGTACACAATGTAGAGGGCATCTATGTGGGCTATAAATTCTACGAGACGGCGGACGAGGAGGGCTTCCTGGACTACGATGCCGCTGTGCAGTATCCCTTCGGCTATGGCCTGAGCTATACCCAGTTCACCCAGGAGATGGGGGCGATGACTGCCGACGGGGACGGAAACCTCATCTTTGACGTGACGGTGACCAATACCGGCGATCAGGCAGGCAAGGACGTGGTAGAGGTCTACTATACGCCGCCCTATTACAACGGCGGAATTGAAAAGGCGTCCGTCAACCTGATTGACTTTGCCAAGACCGACCTGCTGGAGCCGGGGGAGAGCCAGACCATCTCTTTCTCCATTGCTCTGGAGGATATGGCGTCCTATGACTCCTACGGACACGGATGTTATGTGCTGGAGCACGGGGACTATACCGTGAGCATCCGCTCCGACTCCCACACCGTGCTGGCCCAGCAGACCTATACCCTGGATGAGGACATTGTCTATGGTGAGGACAACCCCCGCTCCACCGACCAGGCGGCGGCCCAGAACCTCTTCCAGTGGATCGAGGGAGACGTGACCTATCTGAGCCGGGCAGACGGCTTTGCCAATTACGAGGAGGCCACCGCCGGCCCCTCCAGCTACGAAATGCCGGAGGAATACAAAGCGGTCTACGTCAACAACTCCAACTATGACCCCTTTGCCGAGAACGATCCCAGCGATGTGGCGCCGGTAATGGGAGAGGACAACGGCCTGACCATGAAGGACATGTACGGCCTGGACTATGACGACCCCCTGTGGGAGGATATGCTGGATCAGCTCACCGTGGAGGACATGCGCTATATGATCTCCTCCGGCGGCTACCAGGGCGGCGCCATCAGTCATATCGGCAAGGTATATACCGTAGATGTGGACGGCCCGGCAGGCCTGTCCTCCTTCTTCAACGGCAACAGCGGCACCGCATTCCCCTGTGCCACCCTGATTGCCTGCACCTGGAATAAGGACCTGGCCTACGAACGGGGCTCCCAAATCGGGCAGGAGGCCCGGGAGCTGGGCGTCAACGGCTGGTATGGCCCGGCCATGAACATCCACCGTTCCGCCTTCTCCGGGCGCAACTTTGAGTACTACTCGGAGGACGGCATGCTCACCGGCTATATGGCCGCCGCCGAGACCAAGGGGGCCCAGGACAAGGGCGTGTACTGCTACATCAAGCACTTTGCCCTCAACGATCTGGAGCAGAACCGGGAGAACCAGATCTGCGTCTGGAGCACGGAACAGGCCGCCCGGGAGCTCTATCTGAAGGGCTTTGAGATGGCCGTCAAGGAGGGCGGGGCCACCGCGGTCATGTCCGCTCTGAACTACATCGGCACGCAGTGGACAGGCTCCTGCTCCGCTCTGCTCAACGACCTGCTTCGGGGTGAATGGGGTTTCCAGGGCGTGGTGGTCACCGACTCCTTTGCCCAGGCGCAGAACTACAAGAGCGCCGACCGGGCCATCCGCAACGGCGGTGATATGATGCTCTCCTCCGCCGTGGGCGGCGCTCAGGAACTGGAGGACTACACCAGCGCCACTTCCCTGAACTATATGCGCACCGCCTGCCACAACATTCTCTACACCTTTGCCAACGGCTATGAATACTCCGGTGAGGTGGCTGTGCGGATGGAGCCCTGGAAGATGGGCATGATCGTCATCGACGTGGTGCTGGCCGCTGCCCTGGCGGCGGGTGAAATCCTGCTGCTGAAGGGGTATAAAAAGAACCGGGGGAGTCTTTAAGGTGCCGAGGGATCACGACAAGCGTGAGAAACATCTGACCCTGGAGGAGGCGTGCGCCCTTCTCTCCGGCGGAACCCAGTTCACCAGCAAGGCGATGCCCCGGCTGGGCATCCCGTCCATCTGCTTCTCCGACGGGCCGCTGGGGGTGCGGAAGCAGGCGGGGGCGGCGGATCATCTGGGGCTCAACCCCAGCCTGCCCGCCACCTGCTACCCCGCCCCGGCCACCCTGGCCAACGCCTGGGATGTGGCCCTGGAGGAGGAGATCGGCCGGCATCTGGGGGCGGAGGCCGCCGCCCTGGGGGTGGATGTGCTGCTGGGGCCGGGGCTGAATATCAAGCGCTCCCCTCTGTGCGGCCGGAATTTTGAGTACTTTTCGGAGGATCCCTGCCTCTCCGGCAAGCTGGCGGCGGCCTGTATCCGGGGCATCCAGTCCCAGGGGACGGCCGCCTGCCCCAAGCACTTTGCCGTCAACAGCCAGGAGACCCTGCGCATGCACTCCGACAGCGTGGTGGACGAGCGCACCCTGCGGGAGCTCTACCTCACCGGCTTTGAAATCGCGGTGAAGGAGGGCCATCCCCAATGGATCATGTCCGCCTACAACCGCATCAACGGCATCTATGCCAACGAGAACCGGCAGCTGCTGCGGGATATTCTGGTGGACGAGTGGGGCTTCGGCGGCTGTGTAGTCACCGACTGGGGCGGCTCCAACGACCATGCGGCCGGGGTGGCGGCGGGCAGCCATCTGGAAATGCCCGCCGCCGGCCCCGCCGCTGACAGGGAGCTGCTGGCAGCCGTCCGCTCCGGGCGGCTGGACAGCGCCTGGGTAACAAAGATGGCGGCAGAACTGCTCCGCAATCTGCCGGAAACGCCCGCGGCCGCGCGCTCCGTCCCGGATTTCGACCGGGAAGCCCACCACGCCTTTGCCCGCCGGGCCGCCGCGGAATGCGCGGTGCTGCTGAAAAACGAGGGCAGCCTGCTCCCCCTGGCCCCCGGCACCCGGGTGGCCGTGATCGGGGACTTCGCGGACAGGCTGCGGTTTCAGGGGGGCGGTTCCAGCTGTGTCAATCCCACCCGGGTGGACAGCCCTCTGGACTGTCTCAGGGAGAGCGGCCTGGAGGTGGCGGGGTACGCCCCCGGCTTCCTCCGCCACGGCGGGGAGGATGCAAAGCTTCTCTCCCAGGCCGTGGAGCTGGCCCGGACGGCGGATGTGGTTCTGGCCTATCTGGGCCTGGACGAGCGGGCGGAGACCGAGGGGCTCGACCGTGAGTCCCTGGCCCTGCGGGACAACCAGATCAAGCTGCTGGAGGCCGTGTCCGCCGTCAACCCCGACGTGGTGGTGGTGCTCACCTGCGGCGCGCCGGTGGAGACGCCCTGGATTGCTCACTGTAAGGCCCTGCTGCTGGGCGGGCTGGGGGGACAGGCCGGGGCCGGCGGCGCGGCAGACGTGCTCACCGGCCGGGTCAACCCCTCCGGCAAGCTGGCCGAGAGCTGGCCTATGAGGCTGGAGGATACCCCCTGCGCCCCCTGGTATCCCGGCCGGGAGCGCACTGCCGAGTACCGGGAGGGGCCCTTCGTGGGCTACCGCTATTACCAGACCGCCCGGGTGCCCGTCCGCTTCCCCTTCGGCTTCGGGCTGAGCTACACCAGCTTTGCCTATGATGGCCTGGAGGCCACGTCCCGGCAGGTGTCCTTCACCCTGACCAACACCGGCCCTGCGGCCGGGGCGGAGGTCGCCCAGCTCTATATTGCCAAGCCGGACAGCCTGCTTTTCCGCCCGGCCCTGGAGCTGAAGGGCTTTGCCAAGGTCTCTCTGGCGCCCGGCGAGTCCCGCCGGGTGACCATTCCTCTGGATGCATACGCCTTCCGCTATTTTAATGTCAAAACCGGCCGCTGGGAGGCAGAGGAGGGCATCTATCAGGTGATGGTGGGGGCCTCCTGCGCCGACATCCGCCTCTCCGGCTCCCTGTCCGCAGAGGGCTCCGGGGCACCGGCTCCCCATGACCTGTCCGGGCTGCCCCACTATATTACAGGGCAGATCCACCAGGTCACCGACCAGGAATTCACCGCCCTGCTGGGCCGGCCCATCCCTCCCGCCAGGTGGAACCGCGCCGCCCCTCTCACCGAGAACGACACCTTTTCCCAACTCCGTTATGCAAAAGGATGGGCGGGCCGGTTGGTGTACCGAATCCTCCGGCGCCAGGCGGATAGAGCCGCCTCGGCGGACAAGCCGGATCTCAACGCACTGTTCCGCCTAGGCATGCCCTTCCGGGCCGTTGCCAAAATGACGGCGGGCATGGCGGACATGGACATGGTGCGGGCTCTGGTGGAGCTCTTCAACGGCCGGTTCTGCCGGGGGGCGGTTCATCTGCTGGCGGCCTGGCGGCGGAAGCGCCGGCTGGATCGAAAGAAGGTGGCGGAGCCGTGACTGCCCTGAAACGGTGGATCGGCACCCACCCGACCCTGTGGGAATTTATCCTCTTCAACCTGCTGTCCAACTGCGCCACCATAGTCAACTTCCTGGTCATGTGGCTGTGCACCGGTCTTCTCTTCACCCCTCTGCGCACGCTGCCCTTTCGCTTCCTCTTCTTCGACTACACCGATGTGGCTAACGACCTGGGCCTGTGCGGCTTCCTGAGCTTTCTCGCGGCCACGGCTGCCGCCCAGGCCGTCAACTTCTTTGTCCAGAAAAATCTGGTGTTCCGCTCCAATGCGCAGTTCCGCCGGGCGGTGCCCAAGTATATTCTGCTGGCGGTGGTGCTGGTGCTGCTCTCCGCTACCCTGCCGGCCTACAGCCAGGGGCTTTTCCTGAGCCTGGGGGTGCCCCAGCCGCTGGCGCCCACGCTGGCCAACCTGGTCAACATTGCGGTGCAGGTCATACTCAGCTATCCGGCCATGAAGTTCTGGATTATGCCGCCCGGCAAGGACAGGGCAGGCACATAGGACTTTTCTTTGTTTATATCCGGCGCAAATTTTGAGGCAGGGCTGCTGCCTTGACCCATAACCTGACCCAGAACAGGAAAAATCCCGGCGGAGCGGAGAGCATATGACCTCCGGGATTTGGAAGATTTTCGGAACAAAAGGGGTCGGAAAGCGTCTGAAATCAACGGATTGAACCGCCGGCAGCAGCTCATAACCCGGAGATCGAAGGTTCAAATCCTTCCCCCAACCAAAAAGTACCGCATTCCGTTGGAATGCGGTACTTTTTTCGCTTTTTGACCACTTGCTTTTTTGTTTTTAACACTTTTCTAACACACCGTCCTGAGAAATGGCCTGTGGCAACTGCAATTTGCTGATGTCGAGTCTATATTCCAGCACCAAAATCGAACACCCCCAGAGTGCCCGAAATGAGACTCTCCGGAGGCGTTCTTCCTCTGAGTTTTCATGTAGGTATGCTGCTTGGCGACTTTTCAGAAGGCGTCTGCCGCATGCAGAAAAACATCCCCCAAAATCAGCGTTTATCCTCCCCGCTCCGAAAGGGGGGAATCTTGCGATATCTCACAGCGTGGAACCATCGGCCTGATTTACCCATCCCCGGCAGCGCTCCACGGCCCGGTGCCAGTCCGCCAGCAGGCGCTCCCG
>ERZ1090860.1477-NODE-1482-length-12410-cov-7.252934_pt1 | contig 12410 bp, 8 predicted proteins | sample MGYA00478483_ERZ1090860 | MGnify/ENA primary metagenome ERZ1090860 (study PRJEB33644, sample SAMEA5815741) | chicken gut metagenome | biome: Chicken; feature: Gastrointestinal Tract; material: Caecum | place: Ireland | collected 2019-01-01 | study: A study of the...
CTCGTGGGCTCGGAGATGTGTATAAGAGACAGGCATAAATGAAACGTTTCAAATTTAAATATTTCTAATAAAATTTATATTTTTCCGGAAAAATGATTGATTTATTTTTCCCAAAATGGTATTATGAGCTCAACAAATGAAACGTTTCATATTTGCAAAGGAGGTTTATATGAGAGCGGGGAAACAAACTGGTATGAGAACAGTACCAAAGGAAAGCCTTGGCAAACGGATAAAGAAACATTGGGAATTTTATCTATTATTATTGCCAGGCATCATTATAACGATTATTTATAAGTACATACCGATTTATGGTGTACAGATCGCTTTCAGGGACTACAATGCGATGGACGGATTTTTTGGAAGCACCTGGGTGGGATTAAAGTGGTTTGAACGTTTTTTCAGCAGTTACAACAGTCTTCGTATGATCCGCAACACGGTACTGCTCAGTCTGTACAGTATTCTCTGGACATTTCCGATTCCGATCATTCTGGCGCTGCTGATCAATCAGGTGAAACAGAAGAAATTTCAAAGAGTGTCACAGACGATTTTGTATGCGCCGCACTTTATTTCTATTATGATCCTGTGCGGTATGTTGAAGATTTTCCTTTCGCCATATGGAGGACTGGTAAATGCAATCGCTCAGTTCTTCGGCGCATCTGAGCCGATTAACTTTATTGATTCGGCGTCTGCGTTTCGAACTATTTATATTGCATCCAGTATCTGGCAGGATGCAGGCTGGGGAACGATCATCTATGTTGCGACGCTTTCCAGTGTGGACGCTTCGCTTCACGAAGCGGCAAAAGTGGATGGAGCCAATACATTGCAGCGAATCCTCCACATCGATCTGCCGGAATTAGTGCCTGTTATCGTCATACAGTTGATCATGTCTTTTGGAAACCTGATGAACGTAGGATTCGAAAAAGCATTTCTGCTGCAGACGAGCCTGAACAAAGAAACCTCGGAAATCATAGCAACTTACGTTTACGAACAGGGTATGTTGAAATCCATGTACAGTTTTTCAACGGCTGTCGGCTTGTTTAACACGGTTGTCAATATTGTACTGCTGTTTGTTGTGAGCAAGATATGTAAAAGGCTTTCCAATGTAAGTTTCATATAAAAGGGGGAGAGCGTAATGAAAAGAAGTATGGCGAAAAACAAAAGCCGGAAGCTGTCATCGGATAAAATGTTTGACATCTGCAATCGGGTGTTCCTGCTGGTGTTGGTATTGATCGTTGCTTATCCGCTCTATTATGTTTTGATCGCATCCATTTCGGATCCGTATGAAGTGTATGCGGGTAAGACGTTTTTGCTTCCGTCCAAGATAACCTTTGAAGGATACCTGAGAGTTTTCAAGGAGAAATCCATTTCTCTGGGATACCTGAACAGTATTTATTATACGATTCTCGGAACCGTGGTTTCTGTAGCGTTGATCATTACTACAGCATATCCGCTCTCGAAGCATAAGCTGCCATTCCGAAAAGCTATCATGGTATTTTATGTTATTACAATGTATTTTGGCGGCGGATTGATCCCTACTTACCTGGTAGTTTCCCAGACGGGACTGCTGAACAGTGTATGGTCCTTGATCCTTCCCGGCGGTGTCTCGGTCTACAATGTGATCGTGGCGAGAACGTATTTTGAGAGCAGTATTCCGGAAGAGCTTTATGAGGCGGCCGCCATTGACGGATGCAGTAATCTCGGAACGTTTTTCAAGATCGCCTTGCCGCTGGCCAAGCCGATACTGGCGGTCATGGTAATCTTCACCATGGTAGCCTACTGGAACGATTGGTTTACAGCATTGATCTATATGAGCGAAAAAGACAAATATCCATTACAGCTTGCGCTGAGGCAGATCCTGATCCAGAGTCAGGCCACTGCAACGATGATGGGAAATATGGACGGAGGTTACGCCGAGGCAAATAAAATAACGGAGCTGATCAAATTCGCCTCTATCGTAGTCGGTGCATTGCCGATGTTGATTGCTTATCCGTTCGTACAGAAGTATTTTGAAAAAGGTTTTATGGCCGGTGCAGTGAAAGGCTGACGGCGTGAGAAAACAAATAAATGAGGGTTGAAAAGGAGGTCACTATGAGAAAAAGAGCGAAACGAATGACGGCTATGGGACTGAGTGCGGTAATGGCGTTATCCATGACTGCCTGCGGAGGTTCAAAGAGTGAGACTACTCTGGATCCGAATCAGACGGAATTTGAGATCTTTGCCGGAATCAGCGCACTTTCTCCGGATAACAGTGAGAAACCGCTGGTGAAACAGTTGAACGAGGAGATGGGAGTTTCCATTGATTGGAACTGCGTTTCCGGGGATACGCTGACGGAGAAAAAGAATCTGATCCTGAATGCGGGCAATGATCTTCCGGATGCTTTGATGGCTGCACAGCTGACGGACAGTGAGCTGATCACCGGAGGAAGCAGCGGACTTTTGATCCCGCTGGAGGATTATATTAATGAAGAAACCATGCCGAATCTGATGAAGATCGTGGAAAAACGTCCTGAACTTCTGGCAAGCTGTACGATGCCGGACGGACACATCTACGGACTTCCGACGATCTCTGAGATGGGATTCGAATATGAAGACGGCAATACATATTATATCGGTGCTATTCCGCAGTTTACGGCGATCAATACGGACTGGCTGGAGGCGGTCAACATGGATATGCCCACGACAGTGGATGAACTGCATGATGTACTCAAGGCATTTAAAGACAACGACGTAAATGGAAATGGTGATCCGACGGATGAAATCCCGATGTCGTTTATCTTCCCGGAAAAGAACGGTGCATGGTGCGCAGGTATGGGTACTTTGCTTGCTCCTTTCGGCTGTACAGATTATCAGATGGATCACAGAGCGATCAAGGATGGCAAGGTATACTATCAGGCGGCTTCAGAGGAATATAAGAATGCCATCGCTTATTACCATCAGTGGTTTGAAGAGGGCCTGATCGACATCGAAGTCTTCTCCCAGGATTCCAGTCAGTATATCGCAAAGGGGAATGGAGATGATCCGCGTCTCGGCGTCTTTGTATGGTGGGAGATCCCGGAGGTCGTAGGAGAAGAACGTGCGGAAAGCTACTCGTATCTGCCGATTCTGGACGGACCTGATGGTACACATCATGTAAACTTGAATGAAATGGGAACTACGGGACATGACGGATTTTCTATTACCAAGGCTTGTAAGAATCCTGAGCTGCTGCTGAAATGGGTAGACCAGAGATATGATCCGCTGATCAGTATGCAGTGTATCTATGGACCGATCGGTACTTATTGGAACGAGGAACCGGACGAAAACGGATGCTATTCCATGAGAGAGCTGAGCGATGGTGAAACTGCGGGCGAATTAAAATCTAAAAATGAATGGCTTGGGCCCAGCGAGCAGCTGACGGAAGATTACGGTACTTATTATTATCTGGAAGACCGTGCGCAGGAGAGACTGGATGATCTGAATAATTTCTGGTTCCAGTATGTGGACGACACAGAGTATTATCCGACCGTTGTATACAGCCAGGAAGAGATTGAAGTGATCAACGACAAACTCAGCGATATCAAGGCGATGACGGAAGAAAAAGTAGCGCACTGGCTCACAGACGGCGGTATCGAGGAAGAATGGGATCAGTATCTGACAGATCTGGACAATATGGGACTTCAGGATGTTATTGATGCATGGCAGTCGGCTTATGATCGTTATGAGGAAGCTCTTACGGAATAGGCACTGAAAAAATAAACGGTAATTCTGCTGCGGGTTTGCCAGCCTGCAGAAAGCGATACGCCGGGAGACGGCGATTCGGATTGTAACTGAAAAGGGGCGGACAAAGAAATGTGTCTGCCCCTTTTTGTACAATACACCCTGGGATTTTAAAGTAATTGGATGCAGCGCCATCCTTGTAAAGGAGTAAAGATGATTCAGATTACATTTCATGAAGACAGTGATGCGCGGGCTGCCGCCGGCAGTACAGAAAATAAGATTCATTTTGAATTGCAGACAAACGGTTTTGAAAATCAAACGTTTTGTTTTGCGAAGGATGCCCTGCTGTTTGACGGATATTCGATCTGGTACGAAGACCGGGGAACATGGTTCCGGCAGCTGGAAGATTTCTCTGTAAGTTTCCAGATTGTACCGTTGGGATATTCGGATCAGGGAGACGGACTGTTTTCATTGTTTGACAGGGAAAAAAGAGAAGGATTTTATATTCTGATCAAAAAATTCGGAAAGGTGCAGGTCGGTTTTGGAAACGGCAGAGAAGTATTCGCCTTTGAGTCTATTCGCTCGAACCTGAGAAAGAACTCATGGAACGGAGTGACCGTTGTGTTCAGAAAGAGAGAAGGATGGTGTGATTTGTATATCAATGGCATTCTTTCCAACCGCAGGCAGTTTCGGCGTCATATGCCGGTAACCTGGCCGAAGACCACTGCATATCTGGGAAAATATGTAGATCATGCAGATTATGACAGAGATACGGAAGCAGGCTGCTTTTATGGTCTGATCAGAAATATGACGGTCTATGAGAAAAGCATTGCTCCATGGGAGGCGGTACAGCTGCAGAATGCGTGTCCTGTGGGACAGGTGAGCGAAGAAGGGTTTCTGGACAGAAATATTTTCCGGAAAGACAGACAGCGTCCAAAGTATCATCTGATCGCTCCGGGGAAATGGATGAACGAACCGCATGCTCCCTTATTTTTTGAAGGCTGGTACCATATTTTCTATCAGGCCAACACTCACGCTCCCTCCTGGAACAATATCCAGTGGGGCCACATGATCAGCCGGGATATGGTGCACTGGACGGACCTGCCGTTGGCGCTGGAGACGGAAAAGCCGCTGGATCCCGATGGGTGTTGGTCTGGCAGTGCGCTGGTGGACCGGCAGGGACAGCCCCGCATTTTTTATACTGCGGGAAATAATGAGAGATTTCCAAACCAAAGTGTGGCTATGGCGGCGGCGATCGTCGGGGAGGACAGACAACTCAGAACATGGATCAAGGAACCTTTTCCTGTTGTTGAGCAGACAATCGGATGGAAGGGGGAATTCCGGGATCCGTTTGTCTGGACGGAAAAGGATCATTATTTTATGCTCGTGGGAACCGGCGACGAGAACAATGGCGGAGGAAATGCGGTCCTTTATTCATCCGGAGATCTTTTTTCCTGGGAATGTCATGGTTTTCTCGCAGAATACGATTATGAGAAAAACCGGGAAGTGGGACACGTCTGGGAACTTCCGGTGCTGCTGCCGCTGAAAAATGAAAGCGGGGAAACTGCCTGCAGTATTTTATTATTCTGTGCCTGCCAGGTAGAGAAGGATGTGGTGGAAACTTACGGATTTCTCGGCAGATGGGATGCAGAACGCCGAAAATTTGAAAAATTTCATGAAAAGGCCCTACTGTTGGATCTTGGCAATGGCACATTTACAGGCCCCAGCGGTCTGGTGACACCGGATGGCCGCAGCGTGGTGTTTTCTATCGCTCAGGGAAAGAGAAAGAGGGATGAGGAATATCATGCGGGCTGGGCCCACAATGGCGGGCTCCCCATTGAACTGTTTCTCAGAAACGGTGAACTGCATCTGAGACCTGTGAGGGAGATCCTGAGTCTTCGGAGCAGGCAGATCATACACCTGACGGAAATCTCTATGGAGCAGGCCAATGACTACCTGGGAAGATTTGAGGGAAACTGTGTTTATCTGAAAGTTGTAGGAGACGCCGAACGGATCCTGCTAGAAACGGAGGATGGAGATCAGAAGAAAACCGTTTATTATGACAAAAGCAGATGCCGGTTGGGTGTATTGGACAAAGACGGAAAGGAAATCGGAAAGTACCGGGGAGCGGAAGATCAGGTCAGAATCGGAGAGGAACCGGTGAGTATGGAATATTTTCTGGATCAATCCATGATAGAAGTTTATCTGAATGAGAAGAAATCTGTTACAGTGAGAAATTATGGCAATGGCAGCGCCAGAAAAATAAGGCTGGCGGGAAACGTCGAAAAGATCAGAAAGCTGGAATTGTGGGAAATGGAACCTGCCTATGCGCTTGAAAAAGATCTGGAAGGGAGGGTAGAATATGAATAAACAGTGGTGGAAAAGCAGCGTGGTCTATCAGATTTATCCCAGAAGTTTTATGGACAGCAACGGAGATGGAATCGGTGATTTGAACGGGATCATTCAGAAACTGGATTATCTGAAAGAGTTGGGAGTGGATGTTCTTTGGATTTCTCCCATTTATAAATCGCCGAATGACGATAACGGATATGATATCTCCGATTATCAGGATATCATGGATGATTTTGGAACTATGGATGATTTTGACCGGCTTCTCGCAGAGGCACATGAGCGGAACCTTAAGATCATGATGGATCTGGTGGTCAATCATACCTCGGATGAACATCCCTGGTTTCAGGAGAGCAGAAAATCAAAAGATAATCCCTACCGGGATTTTTATATCTGGAGGGATCCTGTAAACGGCAGAGAGCCGAACAACTGGGGCGCCTGCTTTGGCGGTTCTGCCTGGGAACTGGATGAAAAGACAGGGATGTACTATCTGCACCTTTTCTCGAAAAAACAGCCGGATCTGAACTGGGAAAATGATCAGGTGCGCAGACGCATCTACGATATGATGAACTGGTGGTGTGAGAAAGGAATTGACGGATTTCGGATGGACGTTATCAGTCTGCTTTCAAAGGTGCAGACGTTTCCGGACGGGGAAAAGGGCGACGGACTCTATGGAAACAGTGATCCCTATGTGTGCAATGGTCCCAGGATTCATGAGTTTCTGCGGGAGATGAACCGGGAGGTTTTGTCAAAATATGATCTGATCACAGTGGGCGAGACCTCGGGCGTTACTGTAGAACAGGCGAAAAAATATGCGAACCTGGATGGATCGGAACTGAATATGGTTTTTCAGTTTGAGCACGCATTTTTGAACAATGGTCCTTACGGAAAGTGGACGGACAATCCTGTGCCTCTTCCGGAATTAAAAGAAGTGCTGAGTAAATGGCAGACACAGCTGGAAGGAAAAGCGTGGAACAGTCTTTATTGGGATAATCATGATCAACCCAGAGCGGTTTCGCGGTATGGGAACGATTCGCCCCAATACAGGGAAGTATCTGCCAAAATGCTTGCCACGTGTCTGCATATGATGCAGGGAACCCCTTATATTTATCAGGGGGAAGAGCTTGGGATGACCAATATTTATTTTAAAAGCATCGAGGAATATAGAGATATTGAGTGTATTGATAATTACTATGAACTGACGGGCTCCGGACTGATCAGCAAAGAGGATATGATCCGTTATCTCGGACTGCGGGGCCGGGACAATGCCAGGACTCCGATGCAGTGGGATGACACGGAAAATGCGGGATTTACTACTGGAACACCCTGGCTGAAGGTGAATCCAAACTATAAACAGATCAATGCTGCGGCGCAGATTCATGATGAAAATTCAGTTTTCAGCTATTATAAAAAATTGATCGCTCTCAGAAAACAGTATCCTATTATCATAGACGGTCATTACGATTTGCTCCTGCCGGAGGACGACAGAATTTTTGCTTATACAAGAACATTGGGAAGAGAAAAACTTCTCGTGATCTGCAACTTTTCCCAGGAAACTCTGGACTGCCCGCTGCGGCTTCCGGAAGATGGAAAGCTGTTGATCTCCAACTATGAAACACAGGAAGACGGTGTGCTGAAACCTTATGAGGCGATGGCAGTGTTGACGACAGAAGAGTAGAAGTTAAGCGGAGGATCTGATGAACGATAAGATTTTTTACCATGCGCCGGGTGCGAGAACCGGCGATGTGATTCCGAAATACATTGATGGGGAGTATCAGTTGTTCTATTTGAAAAACTGGAAAGATCCCAAGCTTCCGGGGACAGTTCACGGGTGGCACCGGATGCAGAGCAGCGATCTTCTTCATATGAGTGAGGAAACTCCGATCCATGTTATAGGAGGAACGGGGGATCTTATTTGCTGGCAGGGCCAATGGCATCTGTTTGCGTGTATTTTTCCAGAGGGAAAACAGTTTGTGACACATTATATCAGTAAGGACGGCAGCCTGGATCACTGGGAGTATATAGAGGAAGATACTTTCGGGCCGGATGGTGTGATCTATGACTGTTCTGACTGGAGGGATCCACGTATTGTTTACCGGGAAGAACTGGGCGAATTCTGGATGTTTCTGGCGGCCCGGGTGAAAGCAGGACACAGTCAGACGGGTTGTGTCGGGCTTTGCGTATCCAAGGATCTCAAAACATGGGAATACCGGGAGCCGGTGTATTATCCGGAACGCTTTAACGGTGCGTGTGAGTGTCCGGATGTTTTTCGAATGGGAGACTGGTATTACCTGATCTTTTCCAGTTATACGAATCTGTTTGGGAATTATTATGTAAAATGCCGTGTCGGAGAGAGACAATGGCAGATTCCCAAAAATCACCGTCTGGATGGACGGGCGTTTTATGCGGCAAAGACGGCCGGCACGGAGGACGTCAGATATCTGTTCGGATGGAATCCGACAAAAGAAGAGAATCTGTTCGGATTCTGGCCGAATGGGCTTTGTGCCAAAGACTATCGGACCTGGGACTGGGGAGGCAGTATGGTTATCCATCAGCTGGGACAGCAGCCGGATGGTGATCTGAAACTTGCACTGCCGAAGGCAAAGCGGGAGGCATTCACAGATCTTGTGGAAAACAGTTTCCTGCCGGTGACGGACGGCTGGCATCTGGAAGAGAACCGATACAGTGCGCAGACAAGCAACCGGCAGCAGATGATGCTGATGCAGCCGCTTCCCGAAAGTTTTTATATAAAAACAGAAATACAAATGGAGGATGCGTTTCAGGCTGGCGTGATCCTGCAGGCAGATCAGACCATGAAAGAAGGATATTATATCTACCTGGAACCCGAGAGAAAGCGTCTGGTCTATCGTTCCTGGCTGAGAATGTCGGAAGAAGGCGGAAAAACATTTCCATATGATGTGGAGCTTGAAGCGCCGGTCAGGATCGCCGGGGATGGACGATATGAGCTGGAGATCATAGCGGAAGGCAGTGCGGCAACTGCTTATGTAAATGGAGAAACAGCATTGAGCTTTCGGATGTATGATTACAGTCGGAGAAACCTGGGATTGTTTTCGTTCGGGAAAGCGGAGTTTAAAAACATTATTATGAAAAAAAGAAGTGAATAATCGTGTGAAAGGAAGAAATCAGATATGACAAGTCAGGCATTGAGAGAGGCACGTATCTATGAAGAGGTTGCCGAAAAATCAGTTTCAGCAGAGGAAAGACCGGAGTTTCATCTTTCGGCGCGCACAGGATGGATGAATGATCCCAATGGATTTTCCTGCTATGGCGGAAAATATCACATGTTTTATCAGTATCATCCTTATGATTCTCATTGGGGACCGATGCACTGGGGACATGCGGTGAGTGAAGATCTTCTGCACTGGGAATATCTGCCGGCCGCGCTGGCTCCGGATGAAACTTATGATAGAAACGGGTGCTTTTCCGGAAGCGCTGTTACACTCCCGGACGGGAGACAGATGTTGATGTATACCGGCGTACAGCAGCTACGGTTGGCAAACGGCGGGATCCGCGATATTCAGACACAATGTCTCGCCGTTGGCGATGGTGTCGATTATGAAAAATATGAAAACAATCCGGTGCTGGATGAGAAGGACCTGCCGGAAGGATGCAGTTCTGCAGATTTTCGGGATCCGAAGATGTGGCGGAAGGAAGATGGAACTTATTGCTGCGTTGTGGGAAACCGTCCGGCGGATGGGAGCGGACAGATCCTGCTGTTTACCAGTAAGGATGGTTTTTCCTGGGAGTTTAAAAAGGTACTGATCGCAAACAATAATCGTTTCGGTAAAATGTGGGAATGCCCAGACCTGTTTGAACTGGATGGCCGGATGGTGCTGCTCACCAGTCCGCAGGATATGCTTCCGCAGGGATTTGAGTACCATAATGGAAACGGAACCTTATGTCTGATCGGAGATTATGATGAGAAGACGGATACCTTTACTGAAGAACACGATCAGTCCATCGATTACGGTATTGATTTTTATGCCCCGCAGACGATACTTACACCGGATGGACGGCGGGTGATGATTGGTTGGATGCAGAACTGGGATACATGCAACTTCCGATCACGAAATGTGGCGTGGTTCGGCCAGATGAGTCTGCCCCGGGAACTTTTTATCAAAAACGGAAGACTGTATCAGAGACCGATAAAGGAACTGGAAAACATGAGACACAATAAGGTAGAATACCATGATATTTCTGTCTCCGGAACGGTCCGTCTGGAAGGGGTAAAGGGTCGGAGGATTGACATGGAGCTGACGCTTCGGCCCGAGGATCCGAGGAATCTTTATCAGAAATTTGCGGTTCGTTTTGCGCAGAATGACCAGTATCAGAGTTCGTTCAGCTTCCGTCCGCGGGAATCTGTTTTGAAGATCGACAGAAAATTTTCAGGCTCAAGGAGGGCGATCATACATCAGCGTCGCAGTCTTGTAAATAGTAAAGATGGCGAGCTGAAGATGAGAATTATTTTAGATCGTTTCAGTGTAGAAGCTTTCATAAATGATGGAGAGCAGGTGATGTCGGCGATCATTTATACAGATCAGGAGGCTGATGGCATTTCCTTTTTTGCCGACGGGACTGTAAAGATGGATGTTGTAAAATATGATCTCTGCTAGAAGACGCCAAGACGAAAGGTATTTCAACAGGATATGGTACCGTCGGGTTAAAATCTTACATATACTGATTCTGAAAAGACAGATGGCGGCGGTGAAATGAAAAAGCAGGATTCCTTGTACCGGAAGCTGGAAGAATTTGAATATGAAAGCTCTCACAGAGGCGGAAGGTTTTTCAAATTACAAAAATCGTTGAAGGAGCTGGAACAGCTTTTGAAGGGGACAGAAGGTAAGAAGAAAAAGAAGTAGAAAAGATTTTCGGGCCGGTATGTGGGTCAGATGCAACCCGGAGTATGCCTGAGGATTACAGGTGTGGATTCTCAGCATACTCCGGGGTTAATATCTATATCATGTATGATTAAAAAATTATGCATTTAAGATAAAAAATAATAAACCAGAAAATGTTTCATTGTAAAAAATAACAAAACGAAAAAAATAATAAAAAAAGTGTTGATTTTTTTCATTGTATCGCATATAATAATTCTTGCGTTACGATAAGGGATTGAAAAAATTAAAAATATGCGCCTTTAGCTCAGTTGGTAGAGCAGTAGACTCTTAATCTATTTGTCCAGGGTTCGAGTCCCTGAAGGCGCACTAAAAGCACTGTTTTTGCAGACCTGTGAGCTGCGGGGACGGTGTTTTTTTGTTTGCAAAGTGTTTTGTTTGTAAAGCGAAATGATGTCGGGCTCAAAAGATATTTTGATTCCCGAAAATGCTCCGGATCGTTCCGCGTTTTATGCCTCTGCGATCCTGAAAACATTCAAAATCCGCCGCGGTCGATGCAGACGAAAGCTGTTCTGCGCTGACTGCGGCGGTATTGCTTTCCGGTCACGTTTTTGTTGCTTTCTGTACGTTTTCTATATACCGCGGGGCGGTCTCTGAATCCGCGCAGTCTCAGTCGTGTCTCTCATTCTTGCTGTCATATGTCTCGCAGAATCTTGCGGCAAAGGCCGGCTCTTCCCCGTGTGCATAAAGATGGGAGACATCGCCGTAAGAGCGCATGCGGAACAGAGCGATCCCTTCACGCCGTTCCTCTGTGACCACAGAAGTTACGGAGCTTGGAGCGGCTACGAATTGATGCCACAGGATCATCGGCGAGATGTGCAGAAGATGGCTGAGGAGCACACAGCCGAGGCCAAAATGACAGAAGAACGCCAGTTTCTCCCGGTTGGCACATTGCGCCCGGTAATAGTTTCCTTCCCGGATGTAGCCGTGTTCCGCAAGTATTCTGTCGAAATTTTCCGTTACGTGGTCGTATTCCGCTTTCATGTTTTCAGACTGAAAGACCGGGGCTTTCCACCAGCTGTCGTAGTCGTAGAATCCGGGTTCCTTCGTCCAGTCTTCGGGGAGCCAGTCCCAGGCGATCATTTTGCGGTCCTGCACATCCGGGCGGTGAATCGGCACATCAAATTCTTTCAGCCACGGACAGATCACCGCTTCCCGGTTCAGTTTTTTCAGGGTGCAGGAGGCGGTGTCCCTGGCTCTCCCGAGAGGAGATACATAAAAATCTTTGATGTTCATTTTTACAAGCTTTTCCGAGAGGTATTCCGCCTCCCGCCATCCCTTTTCCGTAAGGGAGTCTTTTTCATAGTCGGGGTCGCCGTGCCGTATGATCAGTAATTCCATGATTTTATTCCTTTTCTTCATATGCTTTATATTATGAGCTGTCCGGCAAATGGGCATGAGACACGGATTGCTCCGCACTTCGTGCTCCCGCAATCCTGAAAACACCTC
>ERZ1090860.1478-NODE-1483-length-12402-cov-8.333684_pt1 | contig 12402 bp, 11 predicted proteins | sample MGYA00478483_ERZ1090860 | MGnify/ENA primary metagenome ERZ1090860 (study PRJEB33644, sample SAMEA5815741) | chicken gut metagenome | biome: Chicken; feature: Gastrointestinal Tract; material: Caecum | place: Ireland | collected 2019-01-01 | study: A study of...
TGATATGATACCTCTAAAGTAGACAGATTAAATATAAAAATCTGTTATTTTGGAGGTATTTTACATGTCAAGAAAAACGAAGTTCACGCCGGAGGAAAAAGAACAGGTTGTTATTGATTATCTTAAAGGAAATAAATCCAGGGCACAGATATGTGAAGAATTATGCATATCTTCAAGGACTATTCAAGATTGGGCTTTGATTTATAGGAAACATGGAATTATAGGTTTTTCGAGGAAAATGAGAAATCGCTCTTATTCGAAAGAATTTAAAATAAAAGTGGTTGAGGAATACATAAGAGGAGAAGGATCGTCCATTGATTTAGGAATAAAATATGATATCTCTTCTGGTCTTTTAAGAAGCTGGGTTAGGATGTATAATGCCAATAAGGAACTTAAGGATTATAATCCGAAACAGGAGGTCTATATGGCACAAGCACGGAGAAAAACAACTTTGGAAGAACGGAAAGAGATTGTTGATTACTGTATTAACCATGATTATAACTATAAAAACACCGCTGAAAAATTTGATGTTTCTTACAGTCAGGTTTATTCCTGGGTAAAAAAATATGACACTAATGGAACAGATGGACTAATGGATCGGAGAGGCCATCATAAAACAGATGATGAAGTCGATGAATTAGAACGCTTAAGGCGGGAAAATTTACGATTGAAACGTCAATTGGAAGAGAAAGATATGATCGTTGAATTATTAAAAAAAGTGAAAGAATTCGAAAGGATGTGAGACTTGGGAAAGTACGCCACGAATCAAAATATCTAGCCGTCCAGTATTTTTATACAGAGAAAAACTGGAGCATAGGATGGATGTGCAGGCAGCTTGAAATATCAAGATCTGCTTATTATAAATGGCTTCATCGCGAAGTGCCTGATGAGGAACTGGAAAATATCAGACTCGCAGAACTCATCAAGGAGTACGATGAACGTTTTTGTCATATCTTAGGATACCGGCGGATGACATCTTGGATCAACCATTTCAATCATACACAGTACAGTAAAAACAGAGTTCACAGAATAATGAAAAAGCTGGGGATCCATTCCGTGATCCGTCAAAAGAAGAAAAAATATATTTATGCCAAACCAGATGAAACAGCAGAAAATATACTTCAAAGAGATTTCTTTGCTTCTGCACCTAATCAGAAATGGGCTGCAGATGTAACAGAATTTAAAGTCCCTGGCGAGAAAAAGAAGCTGTATTTAAGTACCATTATAGATTTATATGACAGATATCCTGTAGCATATGTTATCAGTGCAAGAAACGACAACAGGCTTGTGTTTAAAACATTTGATAAAGCCATCACCGCAAATCCAGATGCCAGACCGATTTTTCATTCAGACCGGGGATTTCAGTATACCAGTAAGGCGTTCAGGAAGAAACTTGAAAAACAGGAAATGAAACAATCTATGTCCAGAGTTGGACACTGTATCGACAATGGACCAACGGAAGGGTTTTGGGGGATTATAAAATCCGAAATGTATCAGATGTACGAAATAAACAATGAGGATTCATTAAGATATGCAATCAAAGATTATCTGCGCTTTTACAGCGAAGAGCGTTTGCAGGATAGATATCACTGTAAGACCCCATTAGAAGTACGTCAGGAAGCATTGACATCGGATATAGCGATAGAATACCCTATTCCTGAAAACAAACGAATAAAGAAATATAAAGAGAAATGGAGTGCATAGAAAAACACCGGCACTTCCAAAGAGGAATGCCGGCATCTTCTATACTCAATTTTAGATATTTTACCTGTCTACTTGACAAGGGGCATATCAGCCAAAATTGGAGTGGTTTTTCTGTATCTTCACAATATTCTTTTAAAACTTCTCCCTCACCCGAAGTCCCAGCTCAAACACAAAATGTTCTGCATCCAGCCGGTACTTCTCCAGAAGCTCCGGTCCGCAGCTGCCTGACCCGACGCCGCTCTGGGCGTAGTCCAGACAGAGAACGGTATACGGAGATTTTTCCAGCTGATAGTTGTGAGCTTTCGCTGTCAGTTCTTCCTGGGTGTACTCGGATATCTGGAAGGAAAATGTGTCTTTCTGCACGGCGGATTTTCCAGCGATGGCCGAAACTGCCGCAACCGCAAAGGAGAGACTGTTATTTTCCACGATCACATAGTCGCAGTCATCATGAGCGCCGTTTTCCTGCGGGCGGATATAGTCTTCGTGGAGCGCCCGGACGCTGGTCTCAAAACGTCCGTGCCAGCCGGATTGCCTCTTGTCGGCATAACTTTCGTTCGGGCCGATGCCGCAGTAGGTAACTTCTGTCATGGATTTTGGCAGGAAAAGCCGCAGGCCAAATCGTGGCAGGAACGGGAATTCCGGCGTGCGGGTCACGTCCAGACGCACATCGAGGTGCCCGTCCGGATAAATGATCCACCTTGCCTGGATGTTGAGGATCCGCTGCAAATAGACAGCTGACAGGGAAAGCTGACTCTCCAGCGCGACTGTTCCCGCCGGAAGTTCTTCGTTTATCTGTCCCCCGTCATTTGGCTTCTGTCCTTCACCATCTGCCTTTTGTCCCGCACAGTGTATCTTCGTCTCGTACGCCCGGCTGATCGTCCGGTCGTATCCGGCACGAATCCACTGCTTTTTGATGTTGCGGTCGTTGTCTGTGGGTGCCCGCCAGATGTTATATTCCATCGGCTTTGCCAGAAGATTCTGGTTGTGATATACCATCTCTGAAAATATACCGGTTCTCTTATCGTAAACATAGCGCCAGTCCGCACCCCGCAGAACCACATTTTTGTCGTCTTCTTTCACCGCCACCGGGACAGCCGGATGGCCTTTCCGCATTTTTTTCAGACGCTCTCCCAATATCCCTGCCGGAATTCCTTCCCATATTGCCCGGGCTGTCTGATTCACATTATCCGCAGTTTCCAGCGGAATCTCATCAAAGCCAAGGCAGCAGCCTGCCGGGAGGATTTCCTGCCGGGCGGCCGCCTCTTCTGTCAGATGATAAGACAGCAGGAGCGCTGCCTTCCCTCGTTCCGGAACATGCACGGGCAGATACAGGCTGCCTTCGCTGTGAGGAGGGATGTCCAGGCAGCAGGAACGCGCCAGGCTGGAGGTATCATCCGACATTTCCTGACCTGCGCCAGAATTCACTGATCCCGCACCGTTGATCATTCCCTCTTCCATTTCCACGCCGTCACAGAGCAGTTTCCAGGAAAGGTGCAGGTAATCCTTAAGGTTGGTGAAATCCATATAATTGTGAAGGCACAGCCGGCCGCTGTTCTGATCATAGGAAACCACCCGCGCCGGGCGGTACACATTTTTGTATTCCAGAAGCCCGGTGTGGACCCGGCGGTCCGGATAGACCAGTCCGTCCATGCAGAAGTTTCCGTCATGCGGGAATTCGCCGCTGTCGCCTCCGTAGGCGTAGACTTTCCTGCCGTCCGGCGTGGTTCCTCTGTCGATGGCATGGTCGCACCATTCCCACACGAAACCGCCGCACACACCATCGTACTGTTCCATGAATTGGAAGTAATCTTCCAGATCCCCCGGGCCGTTGCCCATGGCGTGGCAGTATTCACATAAAATGTACGGTTTGCGCCCGTCCTCTTCCAGATACTCTTTCATCTCAGCGAGAGACGGATACATACGGCTGTACAGATCCAGATTATCGTAATCGTATTTTCGGATGCCGGAGACGTAACGGGCGCTCTCATAATGGGTCAGACGGGTATCGTCAAACTGTTTCGTCCAGGCCAGGGCCGCCTCGAAGGTGCAGCCGTAGGCACACTCGTTACCCATGGACCAGATGACCACCGACGGGCGGTTTTTATCCCGCTCCACACAGCGCTGTGCCCGGTCCACGGTGGCCTCCGTGAAATCCGGGTTATCGGCGATCATTTCGTTCCAGCGCAGACTCTGGGTGTCCCAGTCTTCTGCTTCCATATACCGGGCGCTGGTGCCATGACTCTCGTTGTCAGCCTCGTCGATGACATAAAATCCCAGGCGGTCATACAGTTCATAAAAATGCGGCGCGTTGGGATAATGGCTGGTGCGGATGGCGTTGATGTTGTGTTCCTTCATGAGGCGCAGATCTTTCATGATCTGTTCCTCGCGGATGACAAAGCCCGTCACCGGATCGCTGTCATGACGGTTGACACCGTGGAACTTTATCTTCTGCCCGTTGATATATAATACATTTCCTTCTATGTGAATCTCCCGGAAACCGATATGGTCGGTGATCACTTCCCGGGCGTTTCCGCAGACAGTCTCGTAAATCATCGTGTAAAGATATGGGTCTTCCGCATTCCAGAGATGCGGATGCTCCACTTCCATATGCAGGCGTCCATCTGTCGTCTGTCGTTCTGCCACCAGATTGCCGCCGGCGTCCAGCAGACGACAGGTGACCGGAATCATCTTATCAAAAAATTTGAATGTAATGTCAATTTGACCTGTACAGTAAATTCCGCCGGATGCAGAACCAGTCTTTTCGTCAGATTCCATCTTTCCTTCCACCTGCCGTTCTTCCGCCTGTGCCACGTTAACAGGTGCCGATGCTGTCCGCCCGTCTTTTTCCGGCACCGCCTTCACAAAGTAATCAAAGATGCCCTGTTCCGGCCGCAGCAGCAGATACACATCCCGGAAAATGCCGCTCATGCGGAATTTATCCTGGGATTCCAGATAACTGCCGTCGCACCATTTCATCACCAGAACCGCCAGCACATTTTCTCCGTCGCGCAGCTGGTCTGTCACCCGGAACTCGCTGGTACAGTGGGACACCTGACTGTATCCGATGAAAACGCCGTTCAGCCACACATAGAAGCAGGAGTCCACACCCTCAAAATTAAGGTAGGCCTCCGGAGCATCCTGCCGCCGCTCATAATCAAACCGGTGAATATATGCGCCGCACGGATTGTCCTGGGGCACGTAAGGCGGGTCCAGAGGAAACGGATAACGGATGTTGCTGTACTGATGCCGGTCGTATCCGTAATTCTGCCACACACCGGGCACCGGGATTTCACCAAAGTCCGCCGCCGGGAATCCTTCCTCAAAAAACTTCTCTTTCAGATCATAAATACTCTCGTAGTAACGGAACTTCCAGTTTCCGTTCAACAGCACAAAACGGTCGGAGCAGTTTCGTTTCTCTCCGGCCGTATTCATGGAAGCCGAAGCGGGAATATAATAAGCCCGGTTCGGCATGGTATTCAGATGAAGGGTTGTAAGATCTTCATAATATTTTGGAACAAGCATATAGTCTCTCCTTGTGAAAATTTGTACTTGTTAAGACTATAATTCCCCTGCCATTATTTTGTCAAGAGCAACTGCAACGCCGTCCTCCTCGTTGGACAGGGTGATGTGATCGGCGATCTGTTTTAGTTCGTCCACCGCATTTCCCATGGCGACGCCAAGGCCCGCGGTCTGGATCATCGGGATATCCATCTCATGGTCGCCGAAGGCGACAGTCTCATCAAGAGAAATGTGCAGGATATCGCAGACCTTTTTTAACACGGAACCCTTGTCGATATCTCCCGGGAATATCTCCAGAAAGAAATCTGCGGATTTGGCCATGGAAATATCCGGCCAGATCCCACGGCGGATATTTTCTGCCATTTCGTCTTTGATCTGGTTGATGAGCTCCGGTCTGGCATGAATGAGCAGCTTGCTGGGTCCGGTGTTTTCTCTGTCCCAACGGCCGGCCAGCTCTTCCACTTTCATGATCTGCGGATGATAACCGATAATTTCTATCTCTTTTTCAATCCGGTCATCCATGCCCGTCACATACCAGTCTCTGTCATGGAAAATCCACAGATTCAGATGATTCTTCCTGGCGCACTGCCGGAAGATCCCCTCCATGGATGCCGTGCTGAAATGTTCGGCGCTGATGCATGTATCGCCGTCCAGAATATAGGAACCGCCGTCACATATTTTTATGCAGGATACTCCCAGTTCTTTTTCGATAGGTTCCACGCCTGCGGGCATTCTGGCAGAATTGAGCACGATGCGCGCTCCTTTAGAAGCGGCTCTGCGGACGGCTTCCGCCACCTCCGGCCGCAGGTTCTTTTCGTTGTCCAGCAGCGTCCCGTCGATGTCCAGACATATGAGTTTATATTTCATGATGTTAAATCTCCTTCCAATATCTGCAGCATCTTTTTAACATTTCTTCTGCCATTTTTCAACCCCAGATTGAAAATCAGGGCCGCTGCCGCTGAGATAACGGTCACGGCAACACCGAGAACGCCCAGGAGAGGAGTTTGTATGAGACCGGCGAAACCTGCATAGGCCAGCGCCACACCCAATGTGGAAATCGCCATGGCGATCATTTTCCACCGGTTGATTTTTTTCAAAGCTTCTGTCTGCATTTTAGCTTCCGTTGTAAGATTTCTTTTTTCAAGAGCGTTCATGGTGTTCCCTCCGTTTTTCTATCCCTCAATATCAATGTTGCAGCTTTAATGATTTCATTTATTTTAGTAAGCCAGACCCGGATCGAAGAATCCTACCAGTACGCCCACAAAGGCGATGACCACCAGCAGGAGCATGACCTTGATCGGAGACATCTGCTTTTTCGCCATCAGGAACCAGCAGAAGATGATAAATAATGTCGTGAGAAGTCCCGGAAATACGGCATCCAGCTGATCCTGCAATACCACATAGGCTTCTCCGGTTTCCGCGCTGATCAGTTCCAGGGAAGTTTTTACGCTTACCCAGGTGGCGGATACCGCACCGATAACGATGCCGCCCAAAGTAGTGATGGCGTCACGAAGCGCTTCGCCCTGGGCGCCGATCAGGAAATCAACAGCCTTTCCGCCCAGCTCATATCCTTTGAAATACATGAACTTCATGCCGAAGTACGCGAACAGGTTCCACACGATTATGTAAAAAATGGCGCCCAGCGGAGAACCACCTGTGGACATACCCATGGCAATACCGAGAAGGATCGGGATCACCGTTCCCACAACCAGGGAATCGCCGATGCCGGCGATCGGGCCCATGAGACCGGCACGAAGACCGTTGATGGTTTCCTCATCCACATCGTCCTGCCCGCTTGCTCTCGCTTCCTCCAGGCCGGCTGTGATTCCGACGATCACGGAACCCAGCTGTGGTTCTGTATTGAAGAAAGCAGTGTATGTATTCATGGCTTTTGCCTTGTCATCTTCATTGTCGTATAATTCTTCCACCAGCGGAAGCATGGCACACAGGTAGCCAAAGGTCTGCATATGTTCCTGAGAGAAACAGGTCAGATGGCCGTAGTACCAGTTATGAAAAGATTTGCTCAGCGCTTTTTTGGATAATTTCTTTTCCATATCATATTTCCTCCTCATCGTCGTCGTCAGCCCCGCCGCTGTTTTTCGTCAGAAGCAGCAGTTTCAGTTTGTAGGTAATGATTGCGAACATTCCCGCAATGACCGTTGCGGAAACCAGATTGATTCCCATGGATGCCGCCAGAACGACACCAAAAAGAAATGGAATGAAATCTGTCATCTTCTTCACGATCTGCTTTAACAGAATCGCAATACCTACGCAAGGAAGAAGGGAACCTACGGTGAACAGTGTTTTCATTGCCAGTCCGTCCATAGGAAGAGCGGTCTTGATCATCTCAACCACATCGGCTCCCAGTTTACACATGATCACAGTCGGGATGAAAGAGCAGATCAGATGGGAAATCCACGGAAGTCCCATGTCCACCAGATACAATTTCTTGTACTGTCTCTTTTCCACCGCCTTCCAGCCGATATGCTGCCATACCAGGTTGATGGTGGCTGTTCCGTAAAATAATACGGTTCCCAGCGTACCTACCATGGTACCGAACGAAGTGGCAAGAGCGGTTCCCTCTGATGTAGCTGCGTCCAGTCCATAACTGCTGAGCGCCGCCATGGCAAGGGGAATACCGATGTAGCTGACCGCTCTCACGTCAGCGGAAACCGTTCCGCCCGGCGTTACCAGAGCGATGTATACCACCTGCATCGCGCATCCCACCAGAATTCCGGTGGTGATATCTCCGAGAATCAGACCACAGACCAGACCTCCGACCAGTGGTCTTCCCAATGTATAGTTACCAATTGATGAACCTCCCATACCAGGCATACTGGACAGGCAGGCACATAATCCAAGTAATATCGCCTGTATCCAACTAATTTCCATGACCGTGTACCTCCCTAGTTAAATCCAAATTGTCCGCGGAATTTTTTCCAGTTTCCGATTGCCTCCTCTTTAAGAAGCGCAAACTCCACTTCGTATCCGGCATTCATGATATCTTCCAGCGCCTGAGCTTCTTCCTGGGTGATGGACTGATTATTTCCCAGTTTCGTCGCTCCCGGTCTGTCGTTGCACGGTCCGATGATCACCGTATTGACGCCCGGCTGGAATCCCTGGTCCACCAGGATTTTTTTCATATCCACCGGATTTTTCGTGATCAGAAAATAATTATCTTTGCTTTTTATGACCTTGTCTGATTTCGCTTTGAAATCTTCCAGAGACCACACAAAGGTTTTCTTTCCGCTGGCACTCTTGTAAGCGGCTTTCAGCACCGGATTTTTTGCCGCGGTATCGTTGACTGCGATCAGTCCGTCACAAGGGTACTCCAGCGCCCATCTTGTACAAGTCTGTCCATGGATCATACGGTCGTCCACACGAATAAATGATACTGCCATTTCTTTTTCCTCCTTGAATCCTCTCTTCTTTGTATTAAATCTCTTCTTCCGGTTCTTCTCCGGAGATCTGAAAACGTCTGATAGCGTCCTTTGCCTCTGGAAGCAGTGACTGGATAAGCTCCTCTGTGTCCGTGTCGTCCTTCATCACAACGGCACTGAGAACCAGCGGCAGATTCATTCCTCCGCACATCACCGTCCGGTCAAGAAGTCCCATTTCCGCCACCACATTGGCCGCAGTGGTCAGCGGGGAACCGCCCACCAGATCGGCAAACAGCAGGATCTCATCATCACTGCCTGTCACCGAAAGGCATTTCTTTACTTCTTCCGCAAATGCATCGGCGCCCATTCCATTTTTCAGTCCCACGGAGAGAATGTCATCTCTGTTCTCTCCCGCGAACATTGTGAGGGCTGTGTGCATGCCGTGGGCCAGCTCGCCATGGCTGACCAGAAATACATATTTCATAGCTTTTCACCCTTTCTCTTTCCTGTAGCTTTGATAAAAGTATATAAAAAAAAGACGCCTGTTTCATCTCACAAGCGTCATGGATATTATGTTACATTTGTCAGAAATCTTTATGAAAAATGTAATTTTTATTGTGTTTTCTCACAACAAGCTTTTATACTTAACATCTTTTTATGCATTTATCCGTCATTTTGCTCTTCCAGAAAGCGGTTGATCTCTCTGTTCCAGATAATCAGCTCCATATTGATGTTGCCATCTCCCTCTATGATAGCATTGACAGCCTGGCTGACCCGCTCTTCCGCCTCCTGATACCCCGGAAAGCGAATGGAGACCAGAGATTTCTCCACCACCTTGCTCAAAATGGAGAGATTCAGACTTTCCTCACTGCCGGAATCCTCAATGAGACTCTGGAGGGTCTGTTCCGATTCCGTCACGGAACGGAGCACCGATACCCCTTCCGAATAATCAAAAATCTCCGCCTGTATCCCCGGCTCACTGGTGAGGATCTTCATGAAATCCCAGGCCCACGCCTCATGAGTGGTCTTCTTGTTCATACCGATGAGCATCGTATCCAGGGTGGAAATATTGTCCCCCTGGCTGCCCGATGGCATAGGGATACAGCCCCACTGAAAACCAGAATATTTCTTCACGCTCAGCGGATACGGCTGATAGGCGCGGAATTCCGAAAAAGACATGGGCTGAAACGCCACATTTCCCAGATCAAAATCTCTCTCTGAGACATCATATCCGTCAGACAGCCCGCCCAGCTTTTCTATGAAATCAATCGCGGCCTCCACGCCCGGTTCCGTCAGATGACATTCGGTCCCTTTCTGATCAAACAACCGGATGCCGTTGGATTCCAGCGCCTCTGCCCAGGTATATCCGATTTCTCCAAACTGGTCTGTCAGCCCGTCTCCGTCCGTATCTTTGGTGACCGCCTGGCAGATATCATAGAACTCTTCCCATGTCCAGTCGTTGTCCGGCATGGGGATCCCCTCATTATCCAGTATCGTCTTGTTGACAAACATCAGCTTCGGCGCACATTCAAAAGGAAGGGCGTACTGTTTTCCACTGTAGGAACCACAGGCCAGAGCGGAAGAATAAAAGGCATCCCGGTCAAAATCCTCGTCTCCGTCCATCAGCGACGTCAGATCCCTAAGTGCCCCGGCATCCACAAAACTGCTGAAATCATCTCCCAGAACAAAGAATACATCCGGCGCATTTTCTGACATCAGTTCTTCTGCCAGCCACTCAGAATAGTCCTCCTTCAGAATGCCGCTGGTATAATCCACTGTCACGCCAGGATGCTCTTTCTCAAAGACATCAATGGCGTCATCCACGATCCGGTAAGAATATCCGTTCTGCACGTTCCAGTAGCTGTCCGAAAACACACCGATGGTCAGAGTATTCCGGTCCGCCGCATCCATTGAGCGGTCGATCCCGTTCCACAAGATCCACACTCCCAGACAGATCAGACCACAGAGAACACCCAGAATCAGATTCTTCCTGCGTTTTATTTTCTCTTTCACATTTTATCCTCCATGTCCCGATTGACCGCTCCCGTCTGCACCGCCCAGATAGCCAGCTGAGTACGGTCCCGCAGATCAAGCTTGCTTAAGATGGCACTCAGACTGTTGCGCACACTGCCGTCAGACAAGCCCAGTTTCCCGGCGATTTCCTTGTTAGACATCCCACGGCCCACCAGCGCGATGATATGCCATTCTGTCGGCTTTAAATCCGCCGTCTGTTTTTCATCCACCTGAATGGCCAGATTGGTCTGAGCCATCCTGGAAAACAGACGCAGCACCTTGGAGGCGATATCTTCGTTGATCATAGCGGTACCATGATACACTTTCCGGATGGCTTCCGCCAGCTCCTTGGTGGAGATTCCCTTCAGCAGATAGCCGCTGGCCCCGTATTTGAGGGCATTGAAAACGTACTCATCATCATCGAAGGTAGTCAGGATGATGATGCGGATATTCGGATAATTTTCCTTGATGATCTGCGTGCAGACAACCCCATCCATCTCCGGCATCCGGATATCCATCAAAATCACATCGGGTTTCTCTTTCCGCACAGCGCGGATGACTTCGGTTCCATTTTCCACCGCTCCAATCACCTCAAGATCCTGTTCCATTCCCAGAATAATCTGAAGGCTCTGTCTCATGAGCTCCTGGTCATCGGCAATCAGTACTTTAATCATTTTTTATTTTCCTCCTCCTTTGATATCTTCCTCCCCGTTCTCTCCCCAGCGGATCGGAATATGCGCTTCCACAGTAAAGCCATTTTCTCCGTTATAGCGCAGTGTGCCCTGCAGTAGCTGCAGGCGTTCTTCCATGTGATGCAGGCCGAACCCTTTTTTTATGTCCGCACAGCCCTCTCCGTTATCCTGGATCCGGACAATGAGCGTGCCGTATTTCCGGCTGATATCAATCTGAATGGCCGTGGCATGCCCGTGCCGTATGGCATTGGTAATGCTCTCCTGTACGATCCGGTAGATGATCTCCTCCTCATCGTTGTTAAACCCATTCAGGGAAGTGCTGCAGTGGTAGTCAATGTCAATGTGAGCCACCGTCCGCATATCCTCCACAACGGTGGATATGGCCTTTTCCAGATCATATTTTTCCAGCGCGTCCGGCCGCAGTGCCTTCACAGAGCGGCGCACATCGGTGATACCCTGCCTGGCCACCTCCGTGATCACCTTCAGCTGCTTTTTAGCCATATCCGGCGCCACATCCATCAGCGCGATGCTGGCTTCCGTACCGGTGATGATGCCGGTGAGCGCATGCCCCAGGGTATCGTGGATCTCCCTGGCCAGACGGTTTCTCTCTCTGGTCGCCACCATCTGCTCCTTTTCCTCCGCGTACTGCTCCAGCTGTACATTGGCCTTTTGCAGTTCACTGTTGGCCTCGTTTAACTGCCGGTTCAGGGAGAGGATCCTCTCTTTCTCGTCAAACTGCGCCCACAAAAGCGATATCATATATACCAGAAAAATAAATGTATTGAGTGCGTTCAGCGCATTCTGCATTCCCGACATCAGCGCCCGGGCGTCGCTCTGATAATAATCCAGATAGACGGACAGCGGAATCACATCAAAATACACGGACATGAACTCATAATTGATAAACAGATAAAATAGCGAGATCACCACCGCCACCGAGAACTTGATCCGGGATTTCGGGAAATATTTCATGGTATCCGCCAGCACCAGCAGAATCACTCCCATGTAGCTGAAGCCCAGCAGATAGCTCACCAGAAAGCCCAGCAGAATCTCTATGCACACCTTCACCAGCAGCGCCGCTGCTGTCTCGCTCT
>ERZ1090860.1480-NODE-1485-length-12396-cov-25.604894_pt1 | contig 12396 bp, 11 predicted proteins | sample MGYA00478483_ERZ1090860 | MGnify/ENA primary metagenome ERZ1090860 (study PRJEB33644, sample SAMEA5815741) | chicken gut metagenome | biome: Chicken; feature: Gastrointestinal Tract; material: Caecum | place: Ireland | collected 2019-01-01 | study: A study of...
GCCCCCCCCCCCACACCCCACGTGGGGGTGCTCTGTGGGGCCCCCAAGGGGATTTCAACTGCCTGGGGCAAGTGAATTGCCCCAGGCATCAAGGTTTTCGCCAGAGGCGAAAACGCTTGTACGGCGCAAAGCGCCGCTCCGCCCTGCGGGGCCCCCGGCAAGGGGGCTATCCGGCGGCCACGGCCTCGGCCACACGAATACCGTCCACGGCGGCTGAAGTAATACCTCCGGCATATCCGGCCCCCAGATCCCATTCGGCCAGGGGCCGAATGGGTGCCCTGGGGATGATTTGACATGCTCGGGCGGAGTGAATCCGCCCTGCGCCAAGGTTTTCGCCAGAGGCGAAAACGCTTGTACGGCGCAAAGCGCCGCCCCGCCTTGCGGGGCCCCCGGCGAGGGGGCTATCCGGCGGCCACGGCCTCGGCCACACGAATACCGTCCACGGCGGCAGAAGTAATCCCGCCCGCGTATCCCGCCCCCTCGCCGCAGGGGTAGAGGCCACGGACGGGGGACTGGCAGTCCTCCCCCCGGAGGATGCGTACCGGAGAGGAGGAGCGGGTCTCCACGCCGGTGAGAAGGGCGCCGGGGTGGGCGAACCCACGGAGCTTCCTGTCAAAGAGGGGCAGGGCGCCCCGCAGAGTGTCGGCCACGTAATCCGGCAGGCAGAGATCCAGGGATGCAGGGGTGACGCCGGGCCGGTAGGTGGGCGCCACATCCCCCAGGGACTTGGAGGGCCGTCCCGCCAGGAAGTCGCCCACGGTCTGGGCCGGGGCCCGGAAGCCGCCGCCCCCCAGGGCGAAGGCGGCCTCCTCCCACCGGCGCTGGAACTCCACCCCGGCCAGGGGGTGCGCGGAGCCGAAGTCGGCGGGCTCCACCCCCACCAGAAAGCCGCCGTTGATGTTGGCTCCGTCCCGGGCGCGCAGGCTCATGCCGTTGGTCACCAGCCGGCCCTCCTCCGAGGCGGCGGCCACCACCTGCCCGCCGGGGCAGACGCAGAAGGTGAAGGCGCTGCGGCCGCCGGGCAGGTGACAGGCCAGCTTGTAGTCCGCCGCCGGCAGGCGTTCCCACGCCGGGCCGAACTGGGCCTCCGACACGGCGGCCTGGCTGTGCTCGATGCGTACCCCGATGGCGAAGGGCTTGGGGGCCATGGGCACCCCGGCGTCCAGCAGCATCCGGAAGGTGTCCCGGGCGGAGTGGCCGGGGGAGAGCACCAGCGCGTCACAGGGCAGGGAGTAGGCCCCGCCGGGGCCCTCCACGGTCAGACCGGCCAGCGCCCCGCTGCGGATGTCCAGCCCCGCCAGCTTATGGCCGAAGCGCACGTCGCAGCCCAGGGAGAGCAGCTCGTCCCGCAGGCGGCGCACCACCTCCCGCAGCACGTCGGTGCCGATGTGGGGCTTGTGCTGGTAGAGGATGTCCGCCGGGGCCCCCGCCTCCACCAGGGTGCGGAACACGGTGGAAATGCGGGGGTCGTGGGTGCCGGTGGTCAGCTTGCCGTCGGAGAAGGTGCCCGCGCCCCCCTCTCCGAACTGCACGTTGGAGGAGGGATCCAGCACGCCGGTGGCCCAGAATTGTTCCACGTCCTTCGTGCGCTCCTCCACCGGGCGGCCCCGCTCCAGCACGATGGGGGGCAGGCCGTTCCGGGCCAGGAACAGGGCGGCGAACAGCCCCGCCGGGCCCATGCCCGCCACCACCGGCGGCAGGGTGGAGCGCCGCCCCACCGCCGGGAATACATAGGGCCGGGGCGGCAGGCAGGGGCTCACCCGCTTATCCCGGCAGCGGGCCAGCAGCTTTTCCTCTCCCTCCACCACGGCCCGGACGGTGCAGACGTAGTGGACGTCGCTCTTCTTCCGGGCGTCGATGGACAGCCGCACCAGCTCCAGGGACTGGAGCTGCTCCGGGCGGATGCCCAGCAGCTTGGCCGCCCGCTTTTCCAGCTGGGCGGGGAAGCCCTCCACGGGCAGGGGCATGTTCTGAATTTGCAGCATGGGTGCGGCCTCCGTTTCGGTCGAGTGAGCGTAAATCAGGATAACGCCATGCCCGGCACGGCAGATTGCAGACAGAGATAGACAGTGCGTCCATTATAGCAGAAGATCGGGAAAGAGAACAGCCTGAAACGGAAAAATCCTCTGTTTGGTAGAGAAACAGGCCGGAAAGGCGGGGCCCCGGTGGCCGACGCAAAAAGGGGACGCGGCAGAGCCGCGTCCCCCCTGAAAAGCTGGTGCGTGTTTTGCAAGTTTTCTTAGTAGCTGACACCCTGCCAGATCATGGCGTCGGCCGTCCCAAAACGCCCCGCGTTTTGGGAACCCTGCTGAATTTGACATGCTCGGGCGGAATGAATCCGCCCTGCGCCGAGGTTTTCGCCTCCGGCGAAAACGCTCGCACGGCGCTTGCGCGCCGCCCCATCTGGGATGGGGCCCCGGTGGCCGACGCAAAAAGGGGACGCGGCTCTGCCGCGTCCCCCTGGAAGTCTGGTATATTGCTATCTGTGTCCCTTAATAGGAGACGCCCTGCCAGATCATGGCGTCGGCCACCTTGAGGAAGCCGGCGATGTTGGCGCCCGCCACCAGGTTGCCGGGCATGCCGTACTCCTCGGCGGCCTTGGCGGCGTTGTGGTAGATGTTGGTCATGATGCCGTGGAGCTTCTGGTCAACCTCCTCGAAAGACCAGCTCAGGCGCATGGAGTTCTGGCTCATCTCCAGGCCGGAGGTGGCCACGCCGCCGGCGTTGGACGCCTTGGCGGGGGCGAAGAGGACGCCGTGCTCCTGGAAATAGGCCACAGCCTCGGGGGTGGAGGGCATGTTGGCGCCCTCGGCCACGGCGAAGCAGCCGTGCTCCACCAGGGCCTTGGCCCCCTCCAGGGGCAACTCGTTCTGGGTGGCGCAGGGCAGGGCGATGCCGCAGGGGACGCTCCAGATACCCTGGCAGCCCTCCACGTACTTGGCGGTGGGCACGTAGTCCAGGTAGGTCTTGATGCGCGCGCGCTTGACCTCCTTGATCTCCTGGATGATCTTGTAATCGATGCCGTTCTCGTCTACAATGTAACCGTTGGAGTCGCTCATGGCGATGACCTTGCCGCCCAGCTGGGTGGCCTTCTGGTTGGCGTAGATGGCCACGTTGCCGGAGCCGGAGATCACCACGCTCTGGCCCTGGAAGGACTTGCCGGCGGCCTTCATCATCTCGTCGGCAAAGTAGCACAGGCCGTAGCCGGTGGCCTCGGTGCGCACCAGGGAGCCGCCGTAGCTCAGGCCCTTGCCGGTGAGCACGCCGTTGAACTCGTTGCGGATGCGCTTGTACTGGCCGAACAGGTAGCCGATCTCCCGGGCGCCCACGCCGATGTCGCCGGCGGGCACGTCGGTGTCGGGGCCGATGTGGCGCTGCAGCTCGGTCATGAAGGACTGACAGAAACGCATGACCTCATTGCTGCTCTTGCCCTTGGGATCGAAGTCGGAGCCGCCCTTGCCGCCGCCCATGGGCAGGCCGGTGAGGGAGTTCTTGAAGATCTGCTCAAAGCCCAGGAACTTGATGATGGACAGGTTGACCGAGGGGTGGAACCGCAGGCCGCCCTTGGAGGGGCCGATGGCGGTGGAGAACTGCACCCGGTAGCCCCGGTTGACCTGCACCTTGCCCTGGTCGTCCACCCAGGAGATGCGGAACAGCAGGCTGCGCTCCGGCTCCACAATCCGGTCAATGACGCCGGAGCGGACGATGTCGGGCCGCTGCTCGGCCACAGGCTGGAGGGACTCCAGCACCTCGCCCACGGCCTGGAGGAACTCAGGCTCGTGGGAGTTCTTCCGGCAGACCTCCTCATACACGCCCTGGAGGTACGAATTGGTAAACGTAAATGCCATGTTGCCAAACCCCTTTGCTTGGCGGCCCGCGTGGATCTGCGGGCCGGAGAATGTTTTTGTGGAGGCAGCTCTCCGATCCACTCTGCCATAGTGAAGTCTATTATAACCAGTTTGCCCACAAAATGCAAGTAAAAAATTCGTAATTGCAAAAATGAAGGGAAAACCGGCGCGTCTATCGGCTGATCTGCAAAAAAAGAAAGATGCCATTCATTTTGCGGCGGAGGTGTAACCTTTTGGCCGCCGGGACGTTGTAGGGGTGAAGGGGGGAGGAGCATGGAGCCCAGATCGCTGGAGGAGCTGTACCGGCGCTATGCCGGGGAGCTGTATCTCTACGCCTACTCCCTCTGCCAGAACCGGGCCCGGGCCCAGGATCTGACGGCGGAGGCCTTCTGCCGGGCCCTCCTCTCCCTGGAGGGGGAGGGGGTGCAGTGGCGGGGCTGGCTGTTCAAGGTGTGCCGCAACCTGTGGCTGGACGAGCTCCGCCGGGGGAAGCGCCTGGCCCCGGAGCCCCCCGATCCCGAGCGGCTGCCGGCGGAGGGGGACATCCTGGAGGAGCTCATCCGCCAGGAGACCCGCCGGACGGTGTACCGGGCGGTGCAGGCCCTTTCCCCGGCGGATCGGGAGGTGATCACCCTCTATTATTATGGTGAGCTCTCCCTGAAAGAGGTGGGGGCGGCCATGGGCATCTCCCCCGGGGCGGCCCGCACCCTGCTGTGCCGGGCGCGGAAGAAACTGAAGACCAGATTGGAGGGACAGCTATGACATTCCGGGAGCTGCTGGAGAAATATCGGGCCGGGCAGGCCAGCGAGGAAGAGCGGGCCCTGGTGGAGGCGGAGCTGGAGAAGAGCGAGGCCATCGCCGACTACCTGGCGGAGCAGGTGGAGGACGAGCTGGGGACGGCGGAGACCCAGGCCCCCGCCGGGGAGGTGCGGCGCATTCAGAAGAAGATGAACCGCCGCCTGCGGCGGACGGCGGTGTGGGCGGCCTGCATCGTGCTGGCTGTACTGCTGGGGGTGCGCTTTGTGACCAGCCCCCTGGTGGACGCCATGTACTACCGGCCCAACACCCAGACCGTGGGACAGAACGAAGGGGAAGCCACCTATTACGAAAATCTGCAGGATGTGGCGGTGGATCTCACCGCTCTGTACAGCCTGCTGGTACCGGGAGAGACGGTGACCGCCGCCTATGCCGAGCCGAAGGGCTTCGGCCGGTATACCCTCACGGTGGAGACTGAGGCCTGGCTTACCGGGGAGGAGCGCCAGCGAACCGGCCCCCTGCGGACAACGCACGGCGGAGGCTGGGTGAAAAGAGGAGACCAGGGGATTTTGGACGTGATGGATCGCGCGGAGTCCGGAAGCAGCGGCAGTCTGGAGGTCAGCAGACACACCACGGACTACCTGGCGGAGCTGCCCGCTACCTCCTATGTGGCCGCCTGGATCCACTTCCCGGAGGCGCTGAATACCGTTCAGCTGCACCAGATGGAGGAGGAGATGGACTATCAAAGCGTCTGCTTCCTCTGGGCCGGTGTGCGTACCCAGGAGGGGGAGGAGTGGAACGGAATGCTGGGTTTTCCCATGATGGATGCCCGGGACGGATGGATCAGCCCCAGCTGGGAGGACTATCCCATGTTCAGCTGGAATCAGATGGCAGAGGAGCGGGCCGTGGGCGTGGCCTATGAACAGCGGTTCCGCAGCCTGCTGGCCTATGTGAACGACCGGCCGGAGGCCGTGGAGGCCCTCGGCAGAGACGTCTCCCACTTCCAGGAGGCCGCCGACTATGTGGAGGCCAACGGCGTCAGGGTGACCGGCGTGCTGGTGTACGCCGAGGCAGACGCCCTCCTCCGCCTGTGGGAGAACGGGGATGTGGACAAGATCGCCATCGACACCGTCCTGCCCTCCAGGTACTCCGCCGACGGGGAGTTCGGCTGGTAAAATCCGCTTTGACGAACCGGCCGGTTTGTATTATAATAGAGGTAGGATAGGAGGTGTCCTTATGAAGCACGTTGTCATCACCATCGGCCGGGAATATGGTTCCGGCGGGCGGCTCATCGCCAAGAAGCTGTCGGAGGAGCTGGGCATCACCTTCTACGACAAGGAGCTCATCGCGGCGGTGGCCAAAAAGACCGGCTTCTCGGAGAATTTTATCCGGGATACGGAGCATCAGCGCCCTACCAACAGCTTCCTGTACGACCTCTATACCGCGGTACAGACCCCCTCAGTGCCTGATCAGGTGTTTGTCGCCCAGGCCAAAGTGATCAAGGAGGCGGCGGCCAAGGAGTCCTGCGTCATTGTGGGACGGTGCGCCGACTACATTCTGCGGGACGATCCCTGCCTGCTGAGCGTGTTTGTCCACGCCCCCCTGGACGAGCGGGTGCGCCGTGCCCGGGTGGAGTACGGCGTGGAGCAGGCCAACCTGGAGAATTTTGTGATCCGCCAGGACAAGGCCCGCGCCTCCTACTACAACTACTTCGCCAACGGACGGTGGGGACAGAGCCGGGAGTACGATCTGTGCGTCAACAGCACCCTCGGCATCGACGCCTGCGTGACGATCATCAAGGCCGCCGCCCAGGCAATAGCCGGGGTGTAAGGCCATGCCCTACCTGTCCATCAAGTGCTACCCCAGGGATGAGGCGGCCAGACGGGCCGCGGTGGAGCGGCTGAACCAGGCCCTGATGGAGGTCTGGGGCTGCGCCCCGGAGGACATCACCATCTCTCTGGAGGAGGTGGCTCCGGAGGACTGGGACGACCGGGTGGAGCGGCCGGAAATCCGCGCCCGCCTGGATACCGTATGGATCCTGGACGGAGAAAAACGATATCCCCCGGGAAAATAGAACAGCAGCACGGCGGAGGCCTCTGGCCTCCGCCGTTTTTATGCCGGACAGCTTCCAATGCAAGGGAAATAAAAAAGGATGACCACACCTTCGGTGTGGTCATCCCAGCCTGTCGAGAAACCCGGTCTACAGTTTATGCGTAGGCCGGGTTTCTGGCGCAAGGTGTGCAGAGCAGGATACAAATGAAGGGAAAAGCTTCTCCCTCCACAGCCAATTGGCCGGTTTTTTGAGGTTCATGGCAGCAAATTTAAGCTTCACCCAGTTGGTAACCTGGGCCAAGCCTCAGAAACCAGCGATATACAGTATTGAGGGAGACCTCCTCCGCCGTCCGCCGCAGGGACGCCAGCCCGTACAGATGCTGGATCAGCACCATCTTGAACAGCACCACGGGGTCTGCGCTCGGCCTGCCATTTCCTCACAATACAGCGGCTCCACCATTTCGTACAGCCGGCTGAAATCCACCGCTTGATCGATCTTTCTCAGCAGATGATCCTGCGGGACTAAGCTGTCTATCCCCACGATCTCGATCACGTCCCGATCCATTTTCCCTCGTTCCAGCATCTTTCATCCCTCCCTCCTCCCCATTTTACCTCATACTTAAGAAATAGCTCAGCTTTTACTGAACTTTTTCAGCAGGCTGCGGCGGGCCCAACGGGCCTGCCGCAGCTTTTCCAACCGGCATATTCTCCACACAAAACACAAAGTTCCTCCCCGGTATCTCCACACAGGCCCGGTATCCTGTTCCCAGATCCCAAGAAGAAAGGATGCCGGAACATGCAAATTTCTCTGCAAGAGCTGACCATGACCTATCCCAGCGGCAAAAAGGCCCTCCAGGGCGTGAACCTGGAGCTGGACAGCCCCAGCCTGGTGGGCCTGCTGGGCCCCAACGGGGCGGGCAAGTCCACCCTGATGAAGCTGCTGGTGGCGGGTCTGCTGCCCACCGGGGGCGCCATCCGGGTGGACGGAGAGCCCCTGCTCCGCCGGGAGCGGGCCCTCAAGGCCCGCCTGGGCTACCTGCCCCAGGACTTCGGCCTGTACGACGAGCTGACCGTGACCCAGTTCCTGGACTACATGGGGGCCCTGAAGGGCCTGCGGGACAGCAGGGCCGCCATCCAAAGCGCCATTGAGGAGGTGCACCTGGAGGAAAAGGCGAGGGCCAAAATCCGCACCCTATCCGGCGGCCAGCGCCAGCGGGTGGGCATCGCCCAGGCCCTGCTGGGGGAGCCGGAGCTGCTGATCTTCGACGAGCCCACGGTGGGCCTGGATCCGGAGGAGCGGATCCACTTCCGCAACCTGTTCTCCCGGCTGGCCCAGAAGCGGCTGGTGCTCCTGTCCACCCACATCATCGAGGACGTGCAGTCGGTGTGCTCCCGCCTGCTGGTGCTCCACCGTGGGCGGCTCCGCTTCGACGGCCCGCCGGAGGAGCTGATCCGGGCGGCGGAGGGCCACGTGGGCACCTTTGACGAGACCGGCGGCGAGCGGGAGGAGGGCCTGCACATCACGGCCCGGGTGAACACCGCCCGGGGGGTGGCCTGCCGGGCGGTGGCGGAGGCGCTGCCTCCCTACGTCCAGCCGGCGGAGCCCACCCTGGAGGACGCCTACCTCTATCTGATCTCCGGGGAGGGCGAGGCATGAACGTCCTGACTCTGACCGCGCGGGAGCTGGGGCGGCTGCTGCGGGGGCGACTCACCTGGCTGGTGCTGGCCCTCACCGCCCTCTCTCCCGCGGCGGGGCTGACGGTGCTCCGCTTCACCGCCTCCGAAACCATGCTCTCCCGCTGTGTGGCCGACCCGGCCATGGGCTCCGGGGTGCTGGGCGGCCTGCTCTTCGCCCTGCTCACCCTGTGGGACAGTGCCCGGGCACCCCGAAGCCGGGTGGAGGTGCTCACTGACGCGGCGGTGTCCCCCCTGGCCGCCGCCCTGGCCCGGCTGGCCGCCCTGCTGGTGACGGCGGCCCTGGCCCTGGTGCTCACAACCCTGGCCTGGCTGCCCTGGACAGCGTACACCGTGGGTTCCGTCTTCGACGGGCTGGACTACCTGCTGGCCTACGGCATCCTCATGGGCCTGGCACTCCCCCTGTGCATCCTGCTGGCCGGGGCGGCGTGGCAGTTCACCCGCCGCTTTGACCTGTCCCTGGTGCTTGTGGCCGTCCTGGCGGCCCTGAGCCTCACCGTGTGGCGGGGGGAGTGGCAGCTGTGCTGGCTCAACCCCTGCGTGTGGGCCCTGTCCGACGACTTCTCCAACTTCCGCGTCCTCCGCTCCGCCGCCTACATGCGCCTCACCTGGCTGCTGGGCCTGGCGGGGATGTGGGCCCTGTCCTGGCTGTGCATCCGGCGGTACGGCAAGGGGCCGCTGGGCTCCCTGGCCCGCTCCGCCCGGCGGGTGTACCGGCCCCTGCTGGCCCTGGCTCTGCTGCTGTGCTGCGGCTGGAGCTATGCCGCCCAGCCCTTCATCGACCGCAGCAACCCGGATCTGACGGTGATGTCCTTCTTTGAGATCCCCTATCTGGAGGGGGTCACCTTTGTCAGCCGCACCGCCCAGGTGTTTCCGGACACCGAGGCAGGCACGGTGTCCGGCCGGGCCTCCTTCCGGTTTGAAAACACCTCCGGACAGGAGCAGAAGGTGGCCTTCGGCGTCAACCCGGGCTACACCGTCTCCGACGTGCGGGCCAACGGCGTGGACGTGCCCTTCACGGTGAGCGCCTACCAGGAGTACAACGAGGCCCTGCTGGAGGTGACCATCCCAGCCGACGGGGAGGTGGAGCTGACCATGGCCTACCGGGGCTATCCCCAGGAGAGCATCCCCACCATGCAGGGGGGCAAGGAGCTCAGCGCCGAGTACCTCTGCCTGGAGAACGCCGCCCTGTCCCCCCGGCTGATGAACGTGCTGCCCGGGGAGAACGGCTACCCCGCCGCCATCGAGATCACCCTGCCGGAGGCCATGACGGTGATCCCCTTCGGCTCCAGCGAGGCGGAGATCATCGCGGAGCATGACAACGGCACCCGAACCTGGCGTTATGAGGACAACGGCACCGGAGGCATCCTCTACGCCGGCGACTACGTCCGGGAGGACATGGAGGCCGGCGGCATCCACATCCAGTTCTACTACGGCCGCAAGCACCAGGCCGTCATGGAGGCCGTGGGGGCGGCGGACGCGGTGCAGGCGGTGGTGGACTACTGCACCCAGCACTACGGCCCCCTGTCCTTCGGCGCGGGGGAGAGCCTCAAGCTGATCCAGAGCCGGGTGGCCGGCGGCGGCTACGCCGCGGACGGCGCCAGCCTGCTGGACGAGGCGGACTTCACCATCGCCAACCTGGCCGACGGTGCCAAGGGCGCCGCCGCCGGGGAGGTGTTCATCCACGAGCTGGTGCACCAGTGGTGGGGCCTGGGCAACATGTTCGATACCGCCGACCCCTCCAGCCCCTGGTCGGCGGAGGGCCTGACGGTGTACACCACCTACCGCATCGCCAAGGAGCTCTACGGCGAGGACTACGCCGTGGAAAACTATGTCGACCAGTGGCGGGCTGCAGTGGACGACTACTACCTCAACTTCTACGTCCGCTGCCCGGAGTACCTGGACGCTCTGCCGGAGGCGGAGCGGCTGGCCATCTCCAACGCCCTGTCCGGCATGCGGCAGTACAGCGAGATGCCCCTGAAAATCCTGAAAGCCCAGGAGCTGGTGGGGGGCGAGGAGGCCATGGACGAGATTTTGAAGGGCCTGTTCACCCGGGAGCTGGATCCCATGTACCCCTATCTGACCTACCAGGAGTTTTTGGATGCCTGCGGGCTGACGGAGGAGGACTTGAGCCTTGACTAAGATTTTTTCCTGTGAGTGCAGGCGCTTGCTCTGCAACAAGTTTTTCATCGGACTGCTGGCGGTGCTGCTGTTCTACGCCGGGCAGGTGTTTTACCTGACGGTGCTCCCCGGCGTGGCCCACACCGCCCCCTTCTCCCCCTGGAGCTTCGGGGTGTACCTGGGCCGGCTGTTGCCCCTCCTGTGGGTGGGGGCCCTGTTCTTCCTCACCTTCTTCACCTCGGCCCGGGAGCGGCGGGCGGCGGTGCTCACCGCCGCCACCCCTGCCGACCCCCGGCGGTACGCCCTGACCCGGTGCGCCGCCGCCCTGGTGGGGACAGCCCTGCTCTGCCTGGCGGTGCTGGCCCTGGCGGCGGTATGCTACGGCCGTCTTTTCGGCTGGTACGGCTGGGGCACTCTGGTTCTGCCAACCCTGGTGACCCTGGCGCCGCCCCTGGTGTTCGCCCTGGGCAGCGGCTGGCGGCTGGGGGAGGTGCGGCCCTGGCTGCTCTATGTGTGGATGGCCTTCCCCTTTGTGCTCTCCGCCCTGCCTCTGCCCCAGGCCCTGGGCCTGTGGGACGGCAGCTTCTTTGCCGGCTATCCCCTGACCCTGGACGCCCTGGATCCCGCCTTTTCCATGCCCGCCTCCGCGTGGCTGGCCCAGGGGCTCACCCTGGCGCTGGGGCTGCTCCTGCTGGCCCTGCCAGCCCGGAAACAGGGGGTATAAACGCCCCCGCTCCGGCGCACACTGTGGGTATGCCGAGTTTGGGAGGAATGCCGGATGGAGCGGAAACACAGACTGCCGGGGGCATGTTCCGCCGGGTGCAGCGCCGTGGCCTGGGAGACGGCGGACGGCAGGCACCTGTTTGGGCGGAACTTTGACTACAACCGGGTGGCGGCGGACAGCAAAGTCACCTGCTTCCCGCCGGGCACGGAGCTCTGCACCCGTGGCACCAGCCTGGACGGCAGCCGGGATCCCGCCGCCCGCCGCCGGGCGGACTACGGGGCGGTGGGCATGGGCACCACGGTGCTGGGCGCCACGCCGGTGCTCTACGAGGGCCTCAACGAGAGGGGGCTCATGGGGGCGCAGCTCTACTACCGGGGCTATGCCCGCTATCCGGACAGGCCCGCGGGCGGGAGGCTGCCTCTCCAGCCCCCCTTCCTGGTGACCCTCTGCCTGGCCTGCTGCGCCACGGTGGAGGAGGCGGCCCGCCTGCTGACGGAACAGGTCTCCCTGGTGGAGGAGCCTCTGCTGGGCGCCGTGCCGCCCCTCCACTGGATGTTCTCCGACCGGACGGGGGACAGCCTGGTGGTGGAGCCGGACGGGGACGGCCTGCACCTCTACCGGAACACAGTGGGGGTGATGACCAACAGCCCGCCCTACCCCTGGCACCGGGCCAACCTGCTCAACTACGCCCACCTGCGCCCCCTGGACTACGGCGCCCGGGACTGGGGTGGGGAGAGGCTGGAGCCCTGCTTCTCCGGCACCGGGGCCGCCGGTCTGCCCGGCGGCTGGTCGTCCCCCGCCCGCTTTGTCCGCCTGGCCTTTCTGCGGCAGTGCGCCGGGAAGGGGAGGGACGAGGCGGAGGGGGTCGCCCTGCTGTTCCGCCTGCTCCACAGCGCCGCCTTCCCTCTGGGGGCGGTGGAGCTGACCGACCCGGGGGAGGACACCGGCTACGACCGGGACGTGAGCCCCTGCGACTACACGGTGTACTCCTCCGTCCAGTGCGCCGAGTCCGGCCGGTTCTACTGGCTCACCTACCGCAGCACCTGCCCCCGGTTTGTGGAGCTGCCCCGGCTGCTGAGACACAACCGGGTGCTCCAGCTCCCGCTGGAGACCGCCCCGGAGTTCCGGGATGTCACCGAATGCGCGGAATAATGAACACATCCACCAGCGAAGCTGGTGGTTGTCACTGTGCGGGCATAG
>ERZ1090860.1488-NODE-1493-length-12360-cov-53.996424_pt1 | contig 12360 bp, 12 predicted proteins | sample MGYA00478483_ERZ1090860 | MGnify/ENA primary metagenome ERZ1090860 (study PRJEB33644, sample SAMEA5815741) | chicken gut metagenome | biome: Chicken; feature: Gastrointestinal Tract; material: Caecum | place: Ireland | collected 2019-01-01 | study: A study of...
GCCGGGTAGCCAAAGAGATGCTGCAGGGCTTCTCCGGCTATACCCAGACCGACGGTATGGCCGTGCTGTAGGAGGCAAACGAGTCGTTGACCATGCTCCGCTTACCAGGCCAAGAGCAACTACCCTGCTTTCAGCCATTCGAGTCAACAAAGTGATTGCACAAACGAGTTATCTCGGTGGAACAACTCGGTCAAAGTTTCAGCAGTATGTGCAGGAGACTTTGCTTCCTGAACTGAATCCGGGAGATATCGTGGTGATGGACAATCTGGCTGCCCACCACGGGCCAGGGATTGCACAGATGATTGCTCAGGCAGGAGCACAGATACTCTATTTGCCGCCTTATAGTCCCGATTTCAATCCGATCGAGAAGCTATGGTCCAAAATGAAAGCCTATCTGCGCAAATACAGAGCCTTGACCTTCGAGGACTTGGACCTTGCTTTATACCAGGCGTTTGCTGCCGTTACTTCTTCGGACTGTCGTAACTGGTTTGCTTGTGCCGGTTATTGTTGATATTTTATGGGGTTGCTCTAGAGCAACCCCATAAAATAGTGTGAAGTCGCCGTTGCACTGTACAGCAGTGGTATAATTGACGTGGAGATGCTGAATATACTTCACATGGCCCAAAACGAAAGCCTATCTGCACAAATACAAATCTATGACTTTCGAGGATTTGGACCTTGCTCTATACCAAACGTTTGCTGCCGTTACTTCTTCGGACTGTCGTAACTGGTTTGCTAGTGCCGGCTATTATTGATATTTTATGTGGTTACTCTAATAGTATTCTTTTATGCGCCGGATCAGCTCTTTTTCATCTTCTAGGTCATCAAAACAATCGATATATTGGTTTCTGCCGCTTTCCAAATATAATAACCATCCTGACAGTGAAGAAATGTAAGTATCGTCGAGTGTGGACAATTTTGAATATTTGCCAACATAAACATTGCCAGCGTTCCAGGATTCATGTCTTACAGGATACAGATGCCCACTTGTGCCGTCACGGATGATCTTTGCATACCCATCCTCATCGATGACGAGTTGATTTGAGACCCTGTCGTCAGCGGAACGCATCAGGTTTTCTATTTCATCTTTTGTAAACAGGTGAGATGGCTTTCCCATCTTAACCAGCTGAATGGAAAAACATTGTTCATAGGGCTCCAAAGGAACCAGACCGCTGCGTTTCAGGGTGTTTTGTATCTCCGCCTCCAATAAACTTCTTATACGGATGGCAATGCCTCTATCATAGACGCAATAACACTGTCCTTCGTCGTGCTCCAGGTTGAGTTCTCTTATTTTTCCATCCTTGCAAAGGAAAAATTTGATTATATTCAGTATTTCAAAAAGTGAGTTTGCCGTCTTGGGAGGAGTAAAATTGAAGATAAATTTGATCTTGGGATCATTGGGGGAATCATAACTTGCAAGCACAGTGCCAAAGTCGAGATTTAAAAAATTTTCATTAATAAAAGACTTTGATTTGCGTCGTTCTTCCGGATTGGGCCCTGTCGATGGTTCGGTTTCGGATTCATCCTTAAAAGGATTGCGGGTGAATGCAGAAAGAGACAAGATTATTTGTTCTATATCACTGTCCGAATTGTTTCCAGATAAGTTTGATTGTTTGATGTGATCATATGCCATGGAATAGAGCTTAATAAGCTGATTCATGTAGCTGCGGAATTCATCACAAGAACAATCGCCATGCCGGCCATCATAGGTGGAGTGTATCATATTGTATGGTCCAGCCTTCATTACGATCAAAAATTTGCCTTTGGTATAACGATATACAATCTGGTACCCTTCCGGCAGGGGAATGCCTGTATCGTAGTCATAGACGCCGTATTGAGCAGATTTTGCCGATACATAATAAGCAGGGACATCTTCAACCAAACATTCTTCATCGCCGACACATGACTCACATATCGGAGGCAGGTTGTCAAGCTCGAGCAGAAAATAGTTCCATCGGCAGTTATTTTTAAATCCTTCAAAATGCAGTTTCCGAGGTTTGACAATATGGCAAAAGCCTGTCGTATCATATAATTTAATGCATCCGTCTTCTGCTGCGAGCTCGGCGTTTGAAAAATCCAACCCGCCCTTGTTATGGAAAAGCATGTGATTATATGCTGGTGTACTGCCTATAATATTCAGGATCTTGACAATATCACCGCAATCGCTCCAGGAAGACGATTCTGGAGGCATGCTGCCGAATAACTGATGGCTAAGAAAAGTCCAGTCGCTCAGCTGAGATTTATAGGAGTCAGAGTATATTGTCTTCCAATGGATTAATCGGTTCTTAAACTCTGAAATGGAAGGCCGCTCAAAGGGGTCATTATGAGTCGCATCTGTTAACAATTCCTCCAATTCAACCAAATGCTGATTCTGATACTTTTCAATATAATGCAGGCCGCATTGAGGGTCGGCATAATTGTATACTCCATCAAATCCCTTTTCATCACCGGATAAAAACATCCAGATGGTTTTTGCGAAAGAGAATACATCCGCTTTTTTGCCATCTGCATCCTTGGGATTGCGTTTCATTTCAGGGGCGATGGTAAAGATAGCTCCGAGGCCTCTGTCAGACTTTGTAAAATCATTCTTGCTTTCAGGAAAATCAACCAGTCCAAAGTCTCCAAAACAAAATTTATCATCATAAAAATAAATATTGGACGGTTTAATATCTCGATGAGATATTCCTTTGTTATGAAGTTTGATAAGCGTATCGCACAGAGTGATAGAATATTCAATAATCTCTTCGATGGTTAATTTGTTTGCCTTTATATATTTCATCACAGGCGTGGCAATAGGCATGGTATACCAATAGTGGTCTTCTGAATAATCAAATATCGGAAGAATTCCCGGAATGGCAGAACTGTATTCTCGCATAATATGGATTTCTTCAAGAAAGCGACCATGCTTTTCTGGTCCGCCTTGAACCAAATCTTTCAATGCATATTCTTGTCCGGTAGTAAGATGCCTCACACGATAAACTTCTGCATTTCCGCCTTCACCTAATTGCTCAATCTTCTCAAACTGACTTTCCCAATCTCTTTGTTTAGCCAAGTGACCACCTTCTTATATGAGTTTGTATAATTATACCAAATGGTTATAAAGGTATCAATATTGCATCCATCAAAATCGATCATGCCTTTCATTCGTGGGCTCTATATTTTCTCCCGCGATCAGCTTGATAATATTCACAATATAATCATTCAGGGGCACCTGCAACAGGAGATCGGAAACAATTCGCTGCTTTTGGACGCCCCGGCAGAGTATTTCAACTGTCAGGGTCTTCATTGGGTATGATTCCTGAGCGAAATTGATCCTCCGGCCGGTCCCCTTTGCTGCGATGGTCAACCGCGAATGGGGCTCCACAGGGCAGAACTACCTTCCTGCGGCGAGGGCTCGGTTTGTCCGCATTGAGACCGGCACTCTCAACCGCTTCAAGGTCATGGGGCGACAGCTCATGTGCCGGACGGAAAGGAAACGCATGCTCAATCAGACGGCAGGCGACCGGAAGATACTTGCGGATTGTCTGAATATTTCTTTTGAATAGCTTGCCTATGTGATCAATTCCGAACTGGGTCACGGGCTGCTGTTCTTCAACATCCTGCTCTTTGCGGATGACTTACCGAAGTACACCGAACTGTGCAAACTGCTCACTACCAAGCCCAGTGAGGTTATTCTGGAGGAATTACGATAAACTTTCTTTTAGCGGGAGAAAATGATATAATTTTAAAATAAGGAAGTGAAATCATGAGCGATAGAATAGATTCTTCATCATTTCGAGATAGCGCGCCAATGATCACAATTTCATTGTCTGGGAGAAATGTAAACATTCGTGTTTTCTTTTGCGTGAATTGCTGCGCGGAAATGTTTGAGCATCATGAGCACGGAGACGATTTTCGCACGGCCTTTGCAAAAGCTGTTTTTTTGATGTTTCAAAACACAGAATTTAATGACAGCAATAGCCTGACTGAAGCGGATTTTCTGAGTGCGTCAGATGACAACTTGCTTCTTGTGTTGAATGTGATCCTCGAACAAGATGATAAGCTGAAAAATGAATATGATAAGGCAACTGGAAGTAGTGCCTATGAGCAATTTTTTACAGCCAATAAATCCATACTGAAAAATGCAACGGCAGGCCTTTCAAAATCATTCAAAAAAATAGCTGGAATCTTTGAATCACAGAATAAGTTACTTTCAACATCTCTTGGCGATGCTTTAAGTATCCTCACTATACCTAACGATTACCTTCCCGGGTTGACTTCCACGATATCAAATATACCCCAATATGAGGTTCCACAATTTCATTCAGCACTGACCGGCATTTCTAAAATCCCGGCATCAGAAATGTCTGGCGCTATGCAGTCTGTGTCAGGGGTTAATTTCCACCAGCTGCAATCCGCATTGGTGAATGTTCCTGATATCCAGTACCCCGAACTTGCATCTGTCATCGCAAATATTCCAGAGCCAGTAATAGATGTGCAAGCAATACTGGCTCCTTTACATAATCTGGCAGAAAGTGCCCAGCACATATCTGAGGCTTTTTCACAGGCCTTGCAGTCTTCAGTGCTGGAACTGGCAAACGCAACACAAGCCATATTGTCCAATATGGACTTTTCTTTGTTGACCTATCGCAAAAAATGGAGTGCACAAAGAGAAACGCTATTAAAATATGGCTGGTTTTATTCTGATGAGTTTCCGGATGAACTCGTGAACTATATCCACGACAACCAGGAAAAATTAAGCACTGATGAAGTTAACAAGTTAATTATTACGCATTTTCGGAACGATCAATGCAAGGCTTTAAAAATGGTGGTGAAGGGCTGGAGCGAATTACCGTATTTTGCTTGCCGTAAACGAATTTTTCATGAAGCCCTCGTCAATCATTCGAGGCGCTACTTCCTTTCTTCTGTAACGTTGTTAACCGTGCATACAGAAGGGGTAATTACGGATTTTGTTAGAACGTCTCTTAAAAATCCACGTTACAAAGCAAAAAAAGCAATAGAGGACATCAAGAGGGAACTTGAAGGAAATAATGATGTATCAATTTATGAATATGAGGTGTTTCATGATGTAATTGATCGGATAGAAAAAGCCTTTACAGAGGGTTTTGAACATTCCAATCCCGATGCAGCTTCAAATGAGTCTCGGGATAAAATTGCACATGGTCACGCTTATGAAGCAGAAAACGAGGTCAATTCCTTAAAAAGATTTTTATATTTAAATGAATTATATTTATTGTTTTTGTACTTGGACAAAAAGACGCAGAACAACTAGAGCAACCCTATAAAATGCCGGTGCTAGCAACCCAGTTACAACAGTCCAAAGAAGTAACAGCAGCAAACGCCTAGTATAGATCAAGGTCCAATCCTCGAAAGTCAAAACTCTGTATTTGCGCAGATAGGCTTTCATTTTGGACCATGTGAAGCACATTCAGCATTTCCACGTCAATTATACCACTGCTGTACAGTGCAGCGGCGACTTCACACTATTTTATAGGGTTGCTCTAGGTATAAAAATAGCCCCGTACTTTTCAGCACAGGGCCATCCCATTACCAGCGATTAATAGCATCTTTATAGTTGAACACAATAAGGCCACAATCTTTGCAGATAAAGCCGCGAAAATCGGTTGATGCAAATGACTTTTGAGCAATCATAACATCTTCCGGGGCTTTTGAAAGCAGTGATATTTTATGTTGCGTTTTATTAAATGCAATCAGGTTTCCTGCCTGCAAAAAGCCACTTTGCATTTCCTTTCCACACTTTGGGCAGTTCATAATTCCTCCCGCTTATATCACACATAAGAAAATTCATAAAATACACATTTCAGATACGGTCTTCATGCAATGCGTACCCCTTCCTTCATAATGGCATTGTAAAATGGAGTGCCCACGTTCACTTCCCGAATCTCAAAGGCGTCTACATCTTTACCTGTCAGCTGATGCAGCTCCTCACCAAAAGCGAAAATATCCGCAGGGCGGAAGTCCTTCCCGCCAAACACAATGACATCTATATCCGAATCGGCTGTAGCTTCACTGCGGGCATAGGACCCGAATAGCAACGCATACTCCGCGTGATACTTGTGCAGCAAATCACGAATGACCGCCTTTAGCTCATCTTTTGCTATCACATTCATCGAATCGTCCCCTTACGCAAGCATCTTTCCCTCAAGATAAGAACACCGCAGGTAATCGGGGTTGGTATAGTACACATTCGAGTTGAAGTCCGAAATCTCATCCGAAATAAAGGAGGAAAAAACATCGATGATGCCCTGGGCCGCATCCTCGTTTTTCATGGTGGACAGCACAAGTTCCTGGTAGAGCATCCCGATGGAAAGGAAGGAAGGCACATCATACCGGCATTCCTTCACCGTGTCAAAATCCCCATTGGAAATCCCATAGCCTTCAATCAGCTCATCTGCTACCTGTTCAAAAGAAAGGCAGTGATTGACTTCTGCCAGACGGAGCTGGCGTTCAACGTCCGCCTTGGAAAAGCGCCGGATCACATCCTGCCGGTGGTTTTTGGTCTTGCGGGCGATGAACTCGATCAGGCTGCAAACATAGTAAATATCATCTTTCTGCTTTTTCGTCATGGATGTGCTCACTCCTTTCAAAGGTCAGGCAGCGCAACGCATTGACCGTGTGGAAACTGATCTGGTGGGTCGGATGTTTGAAGCGTGCATATTCCCAAAAGACGCTTCTGGAAATTTTGCCGGAAATAAAACCGTTGACAAAATCCCAGATTGTATCGTCCGCCATTGGCCCCTCTACAATATCGTAGGGGTGACTGGCTCCGGCGCGGCACTGCGCGATGAAGTCCAGCCATTCATCTGACATTTCCGGGAAGCGCAAAATCTTCAACGCAGGATTTTCCCGGTAGCGATAGACGTTCACGATGCCGTCGGCAGAGCGTCGGTCCGCCCAGCGGTACGCCTGCTGATAGCTCTTGGTACAGTAAAAGCCCCAGGAAAAATCCTTGGTATACCGCGTGATCCGTATTTCAGGGTAGACCACTTCTTCCCTGCTTCCATGAAAGAGGAGAATCCCATCGTCCATCCGAACCGCCCACCTTTCCGCTCTTGAAAATCTTACTTCTAGTATACCATGTTTTTGGGAGAATGGAACTATTTTTTCACTGGGCGGGCCCCTTGCTCTTCCCTGCTCTTTACATATCACCTTCTCTTACTCCTCATATCCATCGCTGTCCTGGTACGCCTTGCGCTCGGCGTCCTCGTTAGCCTCTGCGTCCGGCTCATCGGGCAGAACGATCTCCTCCTCATCCTCCCGGTAATCGGCGTCGGGGTCGAGTTTGTTTTCCTCGGCCTCGCGCTTTCTCTGCTGCATCTTCAGCCAGAAGTATGCGCCGCCGCCGGCAATACCAGCCAGCACCAGCAGTACCAACACCAATTTGCCCGCACCATCCTCTTTTTCCGGTTCAGGTTCAGACTCGGGCATGGGTTCAGGTTCCGGGGTGGGAGCGGGTTCCGGTTCCGGTTCGGGGATGTCCTCCTCGTCCATCAGGGCCAGCAGATCGGCTTCGTCCACCATATTGAGGAAGTGGGCCGTCTGGTCGCCGTCGGCGGCCCGGTCGATAATAAGATAAAAATAGGCCCCCGATTTGCTCACCAGAGTGATGAACTGCTGGGCCGTCCCATCCGAAAAGGTGGTCTGGTAATCGTCCATCACGGTCAGATTGCCCTCGGGGGTCAGGGGGCCGATATTCTGTTCCGTGATGGTCACGGGTTCCTCCTCTGTCTCGAAAATGGACGGAGCTTTGGCTTCCTCGCCGGTTTCTTCTCCGCTGTAAGCAAAGGCCGGGGTAGCCATGCAGCCCATCAGGAAGGTCAGCGACAAGGCCATACAGGTCAATTTATTCAGAAATTTTCTCACGCGGGTCCTCCTTCGTCGATCTCGGCCCCGACGGCCGCCAGCGCGGCGGGGTTCGGGGTGGTGTGGGCGTTCTGCTGCAGCAGGGCGGCCAGCTGCTCCGGGGTGAGGTTTGCCACCCGCACCATCTCGGCCACCTCTACTTTCTCTGCCTCCGCGATGCGCCGTTCCAGCAGCTCGATGCGGTTGTTCAGCTGGATGCGGCGCTCCCTGGCCCGTGCCAGGTCGGCCCGCAGCTTGTCCAGTTTTTCGCTCATTGTGCACCTCCGTTTCACTTGGGAATCCTGCCAAAACCCAGCAGGTGTTTGTCCCAATAACTTGAGTGGATGTTCGAGTATTTGATGGGGTCTCCCGCCGAAATCATCATGCCGTTGCCGACATACAGCCCTACATGGCTCGCGCCAGGGGTGTCGTAGGTGCCCTGGAAAAAGACCAGGTCGCCCGGCTTGGCCTCATGTTCCGACACTTTGGCCGATTGCTGCCACAGACCGTTGGCCGTGGTGCGGTCCACGTCCCAGCCGGACTGATTGAGCACCCAGCAGACGTACCCGGAACAGTCAAAACCCGTTTCCGGCGACGAGCCGCCCCAGACGTAGGGGGTGCCGAGGTACTTCTCGGCTTCTTCCAGCATGGCGGCAAACTCCGGGTCGCTGAGCGCTTCCGCCGGCACCTCGTAGTCGATGCCTGTCTCGCCCGAGCCGTCCGAGCCATATCCCACCGACACTCCGCCGAACAGCTCGGGCCGGTTGCCCTGGGTCTCCTGCAAGATGTCGTAGCGGTCCAGATCGTCCCCCGACAGCATCCCGCGGGCCACGCTGTCGATCCCGAAATTCAGCAGGGTGATGTTCAAGATCCGCCACTCATACTGCACCTCCACCTCATAGGTGTAGGTGTCGCCGGTGGTGGGGTCGGTGCCGGTGCGTGTCTCGGTCCGGGTGCGTATCTCGATGGTCTCGGTCAAGATGATCTCATACTGGGCATCAAAAATAGACTGCATGGTGCCCTGCACCTCCCCGCGGGTGTAGGCTTCATGAATAGCCGTCAGCACTGCGGCCAGTTGGTGGGGGTCGTGGGTGATGGGGTCCAAATCCCAGGTATACTCGTCGTAGTCCGGGTAGCTGGAGGGGATAGCAGCAATTTCTGCCCGCAGGGCTTCTTCCAGGGCTTTGTAGTCGGCCTCCGCGCCCAGAATGTCCTCGTCCTCGGCGGTGTAGGAGGTGGTCCAGACCGTGCCCATCCCGCCCGGAAAGAACACCGAGCAGGACGTGATAAAGCAAAAGATCACCAGGATCAGCAGCACCAGCACCCCGCCCATCAGGAGCATGTGGGCGTGGGTAGAGGCAAACTGCGCCGCTTTAGCCGCGGCGGCCTTGGCCTTCTGGGTGGCGGCGCTGCGGGCACTGTTGGCCGCGCTGCCACCCGCCTTGCCCCCAGTCTTGCGGGCATAGTAACTGGCCTTGATCTGCTGACGCTGCTTCCAGCGGGAGATGGGGTTGGATGTGGGCTGTTCGGCTTGTTTCTTCCGATGCAACGCCCGGATGTTGGCTTTATCGGCGGCTTTGTCCAGTTTTTCGGCCTTTTTGTAGGCTTTCAGTTTCTTGCTGTACTTGCCGTCCTTCAGCTTTTTGGCCGTGCCCTCGGCCAGGCGTTCCCCCTCGTGGGCGGCCTGCACGCCGGCGTTTTCGTCCTGGTTCTGCCTGTCGATTTGGCGGTGGGCCTCGCCGCTCAGCAGCGCCTCCGCGCCCGGCCTGCGGCGCTTGGGCCTGGCGATCTCCTCACTGAATTCCGCCTTACCGAAGCGGAGCTGCGCTGACCGCTCTTTGGCCTTGTCGGCGTCCATCTTGAGGCCCCGTTTGGGCGGGGCACGGGTGGAAAGTTTCGCCTTGGCCTTGTCAGCCCGATCAGCAGCACGGACCGCCTTTTGGGCTGCGCGGCGGACGTTCGCGTTTGCCAGTTCTTCCTCGGTGAAGGTCAAACGGGTGGTTTTCCGCTTCATCCGGCATCACCTGTGCCGTCCGAGAACTTGGTGGTCATGATTTTGTAGAGTTCGGTGTCCTGCGGGAACCGGTCCACGAAGGGCAAGATGACGTTGCCGTAGAACAACAGCCCCTCGCCTTCGCCGGAGTGGGTCACATAACTGAGCTGATGGGGCGAAATGTTGAGCTGTTTAGCCAAAATTTTGGTATGTCAAATGTCAATTGAGGTTCATCTAAAAAGTAGATAAGTATTAATGTGTTGCATCACAGAATAAGATTGAGAAAAGGCCGGAGAAACGCATCGCGATTTCTCCGGCCTTTTTCTTGGCAACGTTGTCTTGAAAATCAATATAAGATATTTAAATGTTGAATAGATTGCACACCCTTTGATGCCAATTAAGCTTATCATTGTTTGTTGCAAAATATCCAGATTTCTTGTCTATCTCGATAATGCATCCATCAGGCATTTCGAAACATGAAATGTCCACTTTCACATCATCCAAATTAACATCTTGTAATAGCACTGGAATAGGTATTGAATGCAAAATGTCAATTTTGCTTAAATGTGCATACTTAGAGAGAGTCTGTGCTCTTGTTAACAACAAGTCCATATACTGATTTTCAATAACACGGCTTTTAATTGATTTGATTTGTTCTGCTGTTAAATTGACGCATAATGCGTTTTCTTGAATAAGGTATTCCTCAATGGACAATATTACTGACTTCATAATGATGTTGGTTCGCTCAATGTAAACTGAGGAAGACTATAACTACCAAATCCCTGTACATAAAAAGTGCATTTCACATCTACTTTTGGATTCGCTGGTTCCGAACCGGCTGCATAGTTAAAACCCATACTGTCACCTATAATTAATTTGTGATCTATCATATTATGTGTGACTGTATGTTTAAACCAGTCTGTGTTTCCTGTTGGTCTGATTCGCATGACATGCTTTGTGAAGTAGTAGGCTGAATCATCAGAAACAGCCGACATATGAACTTCATAATAATGCCGAAGATTCCTTACACCCATATCGTAGAAGTGAAATCCCATTACAACATGATCTGTAAACCAATTTCGCTCATTTGGATTAATTCTTTGTATATTGCCTTCCTGATCGATTGCAAAATATACTTCATCAAGTAATACAATGTTCTCGACGTTTCCTGTTGTGATGCTGAATGTTGCCGGTTCTTGCGCGAAAACAGTTATGCTACAGCAAAACAAAAGCACTAAGCAAAGCACGGACGAAATCGCTTTTTTCATATATCTTACCTCAATGATTCCTTTTTTACGTTCCATTATTAAATGCTTGCCATCGGTATCATCCCCTAAACATGATTATTGTTATAAGTATACATTAGTTCTTATAAATTGTAAATACACTTGCACATATTTTGCGTTTTCTTTTTAATAAAATTACAAATGTAGCCCAAACAAATCGCATTTATAGGAAAATTGAAGTTTGCAACTGCTAACAGTTGTTTTTAATCGAAGCGAAACTTGCTTTCGCCGTCCATGTGGAACAGATCGTGCATGAGGCGCAGCCGCTCCCAACCGTTCAGGACGCGGGCCGCAGCGCCAAGGCGGCGGAAGTTGTTGAGGATATCGTTCTGCAAATGGTCCAGCCGGGGCTTGGCCTGCCGCATGGACGCCGCCTCGATGCCGAAGGTCAGGTATTTGGTTTTGGTCAGGCCGTTGTTGCCCTGGGCCAGCTGGGTTTTCAGCATTTGGCTGTACTCGGCCCGGATGTCATCGAAACCATCTTTCTGGGGCGGGATGCGGATGCTGTGCTCGAAGCTCTCGGCGTCGGCGGCCATGTTCACAAAGGAAAACTCGAAATGCACCGAGCTGTCAAAAAAGTTGAGAAAGCTGCACCACTCCTCGAAAATGGCGGTCTTGTCCTCCTGCAGGGCCAGCTGGTAGTTGATGTCCTGAAACTGGATGGTGCGGGTGTAGTAGCCGTCCCGCACCCGGCAGGTGCCGTCGGCAAACATCCGCTCAAAGGGAATGGTCTGCTGGGCGGTGCGGGGGATGCCGTCATCCCGCTTGGCGGTCTTGATGATCTTCTCCACTTTTCTGCGCTCGGATTTTGTGAGCAGGGGCTTACCGGTGGGCTTTTCGCTGCTGGGCTTTTTGAACAATGCGCGTCACCTCCTCCTGGGCGTCTGCCTGCCGCATGAGGGCGGCATAGTAGTTGTTGGTGCGGTAAGGCCGGACTTTCGGCCGGACAAACCGGGCCTGATAAAACTGCCGTGCCACCACTTCGGGGGGCTGGCCGTTGCGCTCGTACATCCCAAAGAAGAAGAACGGGAGCATGACCGCGATCATGGAAAGGGCCGCAAGGCTCAGGTTGCCGCTGCCCCGGACAAAAAAGTAGACCGGCACACCGATCAGTGCGCCGGTCCCGAAGCAGACGATCTGCCGTTTGGTCAGGCCGAACAGAATCTTGGATTTGACCCGCGTCAGGTCCCGCGGGACGGAAATATAGGCTGCCATGTT
>ERZ1090860.1497-NODE-1502-length-12323-cov-43.947587_pt1 | contig 12323 bp, 7 predicted proteins | sample MGYA00478483_ERZ1090860 | MGnify/ENA primary metagenome ERZ1090860 (study PRJEB33644, sample SAMEA5815741) | chicken gut metagenome | biome: Chicken; feature: Gastrointestinal Tract; material: Caecum | place: Ireland | collected 2019-01-01 | study: A study of...
CGCCCCGGCGCCCATGTCGTCGTCCGCGGGCGCGGGGCCCACCGCCCCGGCGGGGACGGGGATCCCCCAGGGGGGATCCAGCTCCACACCGTAGCAGCAGCCGGTGAAGAAGCACCCCACCCGGCCCAGAGCGTGCATCAGGGGCACCGCCGGCACCAGTACGGGGCAGAAGGCCCCGAAGTCCGCCCGGAAATACCGGGCGGCCAGCCACGCCCCGGCGATACCGCCGAAGAGGCCGCCGTAAAACACCAGCCCGCCGGACAGCCACCGGGCGGCAAAGGCGGCGGGGCTCTCCCACAGCAGGGGGAGCTCCGCCGCCAGTTGGGGCAGCCGGGGCAGCAGGTAGAGCAGCTTGGCCCCCGCCACAGCCCCTATGGCCCCGAACACGTAGAGATAGGCGCAGTCGTCCCTCGACAGCCCGAAGGACGGGCACCGCACCAGGGTGCACACCAGCCCCAGGCAGGCCCCCAGCACGCCCAGCAGGCCGTAGAGTGGCACCCCCCGGCCCAGCAGCTCAAGCAGGGGCATTACAGAAACATGCCGATGCCCACAAAGGCGGTGGTGCAGGCGACGCAGGCCAGCAGGAACAGGCCGCCCAGGACGATGGCCACCACAGAGAGCACGAAGCCCGCCAGTCGGAGGCCGTCGTCATAGCCCATGGCCTTGGATCTGGATGCGTAGTACAGGCCCGCCACGCCCACCAGCAGGCCCACCAGGCTGTTGACAAACAGGCTGGCCACCAGGCCCACAATGCCAAGCACCAGGGAAATAATGGCCTCATTCCGGCCGGGAATATTCTGGTTGTACATGGAACTCTCCCCTCTCTCCCGGCTCCTGTCGAACCGGGGCGAATCTGTCTCCAGTATACCCGCCGGGGGCCGCCGGTGTCAAGGTGTTTTACAGGTGGAAGCGCCGCCGAACCTCCTCCCGCAGGGAGGGCACCCGGCGGATGATGATCAGGGGGATCACCATGCCCACGCACACCACCAGCACCACCAGAGACCAGCCCGGCGCCCAGGCGTGGAACAGCCAGCGGTCTACCAGCAGCTCCACCCCCAGCAGAAAGATCCCCACGCTGCCGATAAGAATGGTGAGGGTGGTGATGGGGGAGCGGTGATAGACCAGCAGCACCAGCCCCAGCACCAGCAGCACCGCGCCCCCCCACAGGATCAGCGGCGCGGCCAGGCCCAGGAACCAGGTGCGCCCGTCCAGATCCACCGAGATCAGGTAGACGTACAGGAGCACCGCCCCGACGCCCACCGCCAGCCGGAGAAGCAGGTGCATCCCCCGGGCCAGCAGGGGCGGCACCAGCCACAGCCACAGCATGGCCGCCGCCCCGATGACGTACAGCGACCAGGCCCGCCCGGCGTGGAGAAACAGGTTGAGCACACCGCAGCACACCGCCACCGAGGCCAGCATGGCGGTGATCAGCAGACCCACCTCCACCTTGGATACGGGGGCCACCTCCCCCCGCCGGGTGGGAAAGGGCTTGGGCGAGCCGGTATCCACCGGCTGGCGGGGATCCGCCACCGGCGTATGGCACAGGGGGCAGAAGGACGCGGTGGGATCCAGCTCCACCCCGCAGTGGACGCAGTAGGACATGGGCGTTGCCTCCTTTCGGTTATCGGGTGCGGTTGCTCTCCACCCTGACGTGGATGCCCTCCCGCACCAGGAAGCGGAAAAAGTCCCGCTCGGTGTCGGCCTCCTGTCCCGTGCCGGCAAAGGTGATCTCCATGGTGTCGCCGTAGCTGATGGAGGCGCAGTTGGGCCGCGGGGTGGTGTTCTGCCCCAGGATGACCTCCATGCGCACAATATGGGGGGCCATCTCCTCCGGCACCGGGAAGGGGCCGGGGTTGGTATAGGTGCCCGAGTAGGGCAGCACCCCCGCCAGCTTGTAGCCCAGGGCCATCACCGGGTTTTTCAGGACAATGGGCACCAGCTGGAGCAGCCGGTTGCGGGTGAAGCGGACATTGCCCGCCAGCTCGGCCTGCATCTGCTGCCGGTTGATGTGCAGGCGCAGGTAGTGGTGCACCTGGGAGAGCACCTCCTCAAAGGTGTAGCTGCCCAGGGACGGGTCGATGGCGGGCCGGGCGGTGAGGATGAAGTTGCGCAGGCTCTCGGTGGGGAACCAGGGCCGCAGGTTGATGGGGATGGCCAGGGCCACCGGCCGCTCCCGCCGGGGGGCCTCCCGGTGCTGTTTGTCCAGCAGTACCTTGAGCAGCACCGCCGTCAGGTACTCGGTGATGGACACGCCGTACCCCTTGGCCTTCTCCCTGAGAGCGGACACGGAGCAGAAGCCCATGGTGACGTTGAGGGTATAGAAGGGCTCCGCCGTGCCGTTGTTCTGGTAGGCCTTCTCCCCCCGCTTTTCCCGCCGGGGGCGGACGGTGGCATAGCGGCCGTAGGCGTCCTCCCGCTCCTCCTTCCGGGGCGTCTCCTCCACGTCCAGGATGCCGTGGGTGTTGGGAATGTCATGCCCCAGCTCCCGCAGGTACACCGCCAGCAGGGTCTTGAAGAACACCAGGGCGCCGCCGCCGTCGCTGACGGCGTGGAATACCTCCAGGGAGATGCGCCGGTCGTAGACGTAGAACCGCACCAGCCAGCCGTTGTCCTCCCGGAAGCGCACCGGCTGGCAGGGGTTGGAGATGTCCTCCTTCACGAAGGGGCCGGGGGCCGGGTTCGGCTCAAAGTAATACCAGAAGGCCCCCTTCCGGATGCGCACGCCGAAGGAGGGGAAGCGGGGCATGGTCTTGTCCACCGCCCGCTGGAGGGCCGCCCGATCCACCTTCTCCGCCATCACCGCCGAAAACCGGTAGATGGCGGAGTACTTCTCCTTCTGCAGGGCGGAATAGAGCACCGCCGCGTTGTCCAGGGGATACCACTCCCCCGCCGCCTTGGCCATCTGCCGCCCCCCTCTCTGCAATCTGGTTTTCATAATTATATCACACTCTCTCGGTCGCCACAAGGGGAAACGCCCCGGAGGGGCGTGGGGACGGAAAAGTATGCTGTGGGCCGTTTGTGTTATAAAATTCTATATAAGTGCCAACTCTTCCATGAACTGGCGCTCGGAGTAATATTAGGCCCGATAAATCTCCTCACGTTCCATGGAAGCAAAAAAGGATTCTTCCACAGCATTGTCGTGAGGACGGGCGGACTTTGAAAAAGATTGGACAACTTTATCAATATTATTGAAGACCCAGATGGGGATAAGAAAGTCCTCTTTTCTCCGGCGTCTTTTTGTAGTTCGAAAACCCCCGGCTATGCCGGGAGGTCTATTATGCCTGCGACAAAAAAGACGGCATTCACCCGCTCCCATGCTCCTCCTTTCCAACCGCGACTCGCTGCGCTGGGCTCGCGATTGGTGAGCCGCCCTGTGGGCGACCTTCTCCGTTATTAAGAGAATATAGATTTTAACCATCCCTTGGATCCGTTGCAAAATGTGGTTTTCCGGGCCCAAGCAGAAAATTGACGCATGAAAAAGTTGCTAAGAACTGTCAAACTAGCGGTTTCTTAGTAACTTTTCCTTTGGCCTGTGTTTTTGCAATTCCATGCTCAGGGCGGCAGAGTCGTCCTTCCGCCAAGGTTTTGGCCTTTGGCCGAAACGCTTGTACTGTGCAAAGGTGCCGCCGGCCAGAAGGCCGGATTCGCCTGCCTGAAAATATCTAGACTGATCTGGCCTTTCACAAGCCGGCGGAAATCGGATGATCTCCGCCGGTTTCGTTACTTTTTATGGAAGTCAAAACCTCCGGCTAAGCCGGAGGCTTGAGTAGGCCCTATAAGGGCCTGATACGGACGAAGCCCCTTAAGGGGCCCCGAAAGGTTTGCCGACTGCATTTCTTTCTCGGGCTACCCCTTAAGGGGTTCCTTTTATGCCTTCTTGTTCTCGCGACCCGTAAACGGGTCAACAAACTCTTTCAGGCCTATCTGGTCTGCTATTTGATCCGATGCCAGTTGGTTTCGGATATACTCTGCTATTTGCTTTTTATTCCGTCCCACTGTATCCACATAATATCCTCTGGCCCAAAAGTGCCGATTTCCATACTTATACTTCAAATTTGCATGCCGATCAAATATCATCAGACTACTTTTCCCTTTCAAATACCCCATAATCTGTGATACGCTGTACTTGGGTGGGATACTTATCAACATATGTATATGGTCTGGGCACGCTCTGGCTTCTATAATCTCTATGCCCTTTTGCTGACACAGTTTTCTTAATATTACTCCTATATCTTGTTTTATCTGACTATATATCTCCATCCTTCGATATTTGGGTGCAAATACGATGTGATATTGACACCTCCAACTTGTATGCTCTAAACTACTTATGTCTTTGTCTTTCACGATGAAGACCTCCCTGTTATCGTAGTTGTGTGGTCGGCAAACCACTTCTACCTTATCAGGGAGTTTTTTCTTTTTCTACTTTTCTCCTCGCTATAAGCTATTTTTTACCCCCGGCATAGCCGGGGGTTGCCTTTGGCGCCACCAATACGGTGTGGGTCAAAATGTGGGTCAGACTTTGACCCACACGCCGAAACAACCGGAAAGTGACGGAGAGGATATTCATCCTCTCCGTCACTTTCTGCTGCTCTGTGTTACAGCACCTGCGCCATGAAATTCCCCATCTTTTCGGCGGCCTTCTCCTGCATCCGCCGATTGGTGTGGGTGTAAGTTCTCAGGGTAAATCCAGCGTCATAGTGGCCCAGCATGGCGGACACCGTCTTTACATCCACGCCGCTCTGGAGTGCCACCGTGGCAAAGGTGTGGCGGAGATCATGGAATCTGACATACTCCAGCCCGGCGTCCTTCAAAATCTTCTTGTGGAGGTTCACGATGGAGTCCGGGTGGTACATGCCGCCGGTCTTGGGGGATGGAAACAGATAGGGGCTCTCCGGGTGCCGCTGGTGCTCCTGTACCAGTAGCTCCACCGCCTCCCTGGGGATGGAGATCTCCCGGACGGAGTTGGACGTCTTGGGCTGGCAGACGGTCAATTCTCCCTGGGCGTTCCGCCCCACCTGCTTGTTCACCGAGATAGTGCCGTGTTCCACATCCAAGTCGGTCCAGAGGAGGGCGGCCAGCTCGCCCTTCCGAATGCCGCTGACCAGCTCCAGGTAGAACAGGGCCAGCACGCCCCGGCGCTCCGCCGCCTCCAGGTAGGCCCTCATGTCCTCCGGCTTCAGGGTTCTCATTTCCTGCCGCTGGAGCTTGGGCACAATGCAGTCCTCGGCCGGGTTGTGGAGGATCAGCCTCTCCTTCACCGCCCGGTCTAGGGCGCTGTGGAGCATGGTGTGGACGCCCCGGACGGTGGAGCTGCTCAGGCCAGGGCGCTTGGTCTTCTGTGCGGCTCTGCGGCGGCCATTCTGCTGCAGCTCCCGGTACAGGTTCTGAATCTGTCGGGTGGTCAGTTGGTTGAGCCTGACCTCCCCGATGTAGGGGATGGTGTGCAGCTCGATGCCCCGCCGGTAGTACTCCGCCGTAGAAAATCGCAGGTTGGGTTTAGCGTAGACCTCAAACCACAGCCTCAGCCACTCCGCCACCGTGTATTTCCCTGCCCTGGTTATGTCCAGACTGCTGGCTTCCTCTATGCCGGAGGAAAGAGGTTTCTCTTTGTTTTGCGGCGCAAATTTTACGTTCTTAGTCCGCAACGTCGGTCAAAAGGCCGAAACCGGCTGGGAACACTGGATTTCCCAAAACCACCGACCACCTGAAACCGCCGACCGAGGTGAAAGGGTGCACCTTCTTTTATCCTAGTACGAAAATCGAACGCCTCCAAAGGGCCCGAAACGGGGCCCCCGGAGGCGTTCTTCCTCGCTGTGGAGAGATGTAAAATTTTATAGCTATCTCCTGGTTCAACGTCCCTTTTTCCGCATGCGGCGCAGGGCGCAGAAGATAACAGCCAACAGCAGCAGGCAGCCTATTCCGACGATAATCCAGACAAAGAGACTGCCGGGCTGCTCGGTCACGCAGAAGGTGATCTCCCCGGTCTGACTGGTGAGCAGCAGATACTGTCCGTCAATCTCAAAATCCGCCTGAGACCAGCCGTTCTCGTCCTTTACCCACAGCGCCCAGCGCTTGCCGGAGTCAGGCAGGCGGTAGTGGACTGTGTAGGACACCTGCTCCAGATCCGGGTCGTCCACTGTCACGGTATAGGCGGTGCCGGTGTGGGTCTGGCCCCGGTCATCGCTCCAGGTCACGTCCTCCGTGGTGTGGGCGACCTCCGCCCGACTGCTGAAGCTGCCGTCCACCAGGATTTCCGGAAGTTCTCCTCCATCGGTCAGGGCCGAGGAATATGGCGTGTACTCCGCCTCCAGGGTCTGGCTGGCGGTCAGGTGAGTATAGTCCAGCTCCGGCCAGGACGCGGAATATCCTTTTTTTGCGGGGATCTCCGGCAGGGATTCGATCCCCTCCCCGTACTGGAAGGGAACCACGGCCACGGTGACGCCGTCGGCCACAAAGGTCAGCTCCAGCCGGGAAAACAGCTCGGGCACCCCCTCCGTGCTGCACAGTGCATCGAAATCCATCGGCTCCGCCTTCCCGGTGTAGCTGATGCCGTCCAGCGCGCCCAGGCTCTCGCTGGTAAAGGTGTTGCCGGAGATAGTGCCGCCGCTGTCCACATCTCCCGCCACGGCGCCCAGATAGGCGGAGCCCTCGTCGACGGTCACCAGGGTGTGGCAGTTCACCAGGGTGGCCCCCAGCCCGGTCACGCCGCCCACATAGTCTCCGCCGGACAGGCGGCACTTGCTCCAGCTGTCCCGGATGCTGCCCCAGGAGGCCCCGGCGATGCCGCCTACATAGTCGCCGTCACTGCTGGAGACAGCGCCGTAATTCTCGCAGTTTCCGACCCGCCCCAGATCCATCAGGCCGACGATGCCGCCGGCGTAGTCCTGCTTGCCGGTGATCTCTCCTGTATTGATGCAGGAGGCGACCACGGCCTTGGTCTGATACCGGAAGTCCAGAGAGCGGTCGCCCTCCTGGATCAGGTCGTCCTCCGGGTCAAAGTCGTACTCAATGGCCATGGAACCCACGATCCCGGCCACATTGATATCCCCCTCCACCGTCCCGTCATTCCGGGCGTCGGACAGATACCCCGTATCTGTGGTCTCAGGCGCTTCGTCTGACACATCCTCAAACCGATCCTCACCCTCCTCGCCGGAACTGGCCAGAATATCCCGGAGCAGATCGGTGATTACGCCGAACTGCTCGTTGATGGCGTCCAGATCGTCCAGCAGGATGTCCGTGCTGTTGGACACGGAATCCCGCAGGGCGTCCCCGTCCTCCAGCAGGCCGGAGAAGATGTCTCCCAGGGCATCCCCCTGCTCCTGGATCTCTCTGCTGATGGGGTGAATGGTGATGGTGGGCATCTCGGACAGCTGGTACAGTACATCGCAGAGATCCTCGCTGAGCTCTGAGGCCAGGGCGGCCAGCTCCTCCATGGTATCTCCGGCGTTCTGCAATTCGTCCATGGCGTCTCCGGCCTGCTCCAGCAGCTCCCGCAGCAGGCGGACGGCATCCTTTCCGCTGTCCACGCTGCGCGTCAACGCCCGCAGCGCGGCCGACAGCTCGTCTCCGGCGGCCCGGGCCTCCCGGCGGGCGGCCTCCAGCTCCTCAGTATCCACAGAGGGCAATACCAGCTTCGCCGCGGCCGCTCCGATCTCCCGGGCGGCCGTCTTTGCCTGTTCCAGGCTGGCATAGATGGCAGTCAGCTCGGCCCGGAGCGCCTCGGCGGCATCCTGGGCCGCCTCTGTTCCGGCCAGTTCTCCCAGTGCCTTCTCCACGTCCCCAGCCGCCTGCTCTGCGGCGGCAATAGCGTCATTCAGCTTCTCCAGCGCTGTTTGCAGATCCTCCCCGGCTTCAGTGTCTCCCAAATCCTTCAGGATGTCGTCCACTTCAGCCTGCGCGGCCGCAAGCTGCTGGGACGCGTTCTGCAGGTTTGCATAGGCGGCCGGTAAATCTGTCTCCTGCCCAAAGGCGGCATACGCCAGCGCCTTGGCCAGCCCCGCGCCGGCCTCTCCAAACGCCTGACCGGCGGCCAGTAGGTCTCCGGCGGCGGTTTGCAGGCGTGCCAGTGTGTCCGGGTCGGCCGCGCCGGTTCGGATCACCTGGGCGAGTGCTTCGCTGACCTCACGCAGGCAGCCGGGAAGCGCCCCGCAGGCGGCCTGAAATGCCACCAGCTTTTCCTGAAGCGCATCCCACTCCGGCGTCCCCCGGAGCTCGCCATCCGCCTCCTGAACGATCTGCCGCATCTGCCCAAGGCAGCCGGCAATATCTGAGAGGGCTGTGGACAGCTCAGAGACTGCCGTCTGAATTTCCGACAGGGCGGTCTCCGTGTCCGGCTTTCCCAGTACATTGCGCAGATGGGCCAGGGCCGTTCTGAGGTGCTCCACGGCGTCCCGGCCGCGCCGGGCGGCGGAGCCCAGGTCTCCCATGGCATCCTCCAGCTGCTCTGCCGCATCGGGTGCCAGGTCGCCGGCCTCCCGGGCCTCGTCCAACACATCATTCATCTGGCCGGCCAATTCCTCCACCAGATCCATCGCGTCTGCGGCGTCGTCCAGGATGGGAGTCAGCTCGTCCATGAGCCAGGAGATCCGGGCGGACGCATCGTTGATCTCGTCGATATTTTCATTGGCCCAGTCTGTGGTGGTGTCCATCAGATCGCCGATGGCCTCCTGGGCCTCCCCCGCCCGGTCGGAGATGGCCTGCATCCGCTCCGAGAGTTCATCGGAGGTGCCGCGGACGTCGTCCCCCGTCTGGTCAATCAGGCCCCGCAGCACATCCAATTCGTCCAGCAGGTCGCCCACCAGACCCTCGTTGTAGAGCAGCCGCACCTCCGGCACCAGCTGTCCGGCGATGCCGCCCACATCCTTCCGGCCCAGAATGGTCCCGGAATTGGCGCAGCCGTTCAGATAGCCGGACTGCCGCCCCACGATGCCGCCGATGTTGTATCCCACGTGGGCGTACCCCACCGCTCCGGTGTTGACGCAGCCCTGCAGGATGCCGGAGGAAAACCCGGTGATGCCGCCGATGTCGGTACACACCGGCACATTCTCCGCGGCGTTGAGCTGCTCCTGGTTCAAATTGTCCAGGTTTAACTCCGCGTCCACCTCCGTGGTGTTGATGCTGCCGCTGTTCTCACACTGGATGATGGAGCCGTAGTTCTGCCCGGCGATGCCGCCCACATAGTGCTCCCCGGTGACAGAGCCGGAGAAGGTGCAGTTGATGAGCTGCCCCCGGGCCTCGTTGATGCCCACCAGACCGCCGATGCTGTCCGCCCCGCTCACCGGCCCGGAAAACGAGCAGTTTGTGATGGTGCCCTGGTTCTCCCCCACCAGGCCGCCCAGGGTGTTCTTGTGGTCGGTGGGGGAGATGGTGCCCGAGACGTTGAGATCCCGCACAGCGCCGGTGGGCTGTATGTACCGGAACAGGCCCCGTACATTGCCGCTGCCAGTGATGGACAGCCCGGAGATGGTGTGCCCCTGTCCCTCAAAGGTCCCGCCGAAGGTGGGGATGGGGGCGAAGTCCACGCCGGTCAGGTCGATGTCCGCCTCCAGATAGACGGTTTTCCCCTGGGACCAACTATCCAGAGCACAGTTTTGGGAGAACTGTGCCAGATCCTCCGCCGTGCGGAGATAGACCGCATCGGCGTTCCCGGCCGCCAGGGCGGCGGGGGCTATGAGGGAGAGGAGCAGAACCGCCGCTAAAAGGAGGCTCAGGAGCTTACTGATTTTCCGTTTCATCTGCGTTTGGAACCTCCTCGGTCTGATAGCTTCCGGACTCCAGCATGCCGGAGACGTCGCCGTAGATCACGCCCTGGATGTGGGCGTCCACCACGCCGGACACCCGGCCCCGCACCCGGCCGTTCACATAGACGGTGCCGCTGGCACTGCGGCTGACCTCCGGAACCTTGATGTTGAACCGGGTCTTTTCCACGATCCTGTCTCCCAGATACAGGATCTGGGGCAGGATGAACATGACCAGGAACATGGAGATGAGCGTCCCCCGGCACAGGCATTCGCCGATGCCCACGATGGCGGGCTCCGTGGTGATCCGGGCGATCAGGAACCCGGCGGCGGACAGAATGCTCCCCGAGGTGAGCACCGTGGGGAAGGACAGGTTCAGCGCCTGGACAATGGCATCCCGTCGGGACATCTTCTCTTTCAGTTCATTGTACCAGGAGGAAATGACGATGGCGTAGTCGATGTTGGCTCCCATCTGGATGGAGGTCACCACCAGATAGCTCATAAAGAAGATGGGCTGCTGGGTCACGCCGGGGAAGGAGAAGTTAATCCAGATGCTGCCCTGGATCACCAGGATCAGCAGGAGGGGCAGCCCCACCGACTGGAAGGTGAACAGCAGGACAATGATGACAAAGACCACCGACAGCACGCTGATCATGATATTGTCCCGGGCGAAGGAGACGGACAGGTCGTAGTCGCTGGTGGAGTCGCCAACCAGATAGACGCTGTCCGCGTCGTAGTACCGCTCCGCCTCCTGGTGGATGGTCTGGAGGAAGGCGAAGGTCTCCGCTCCCTCCTCCGGCAGGTTCAGGCTGACCAGCATCCGGGTGTAGTGCTCCCCCAGCAGCTGCGCCCGGGCGTCGGACAGCTGCGCATAGAGGTCGTCCAGATCCGCCTGCTGCTCCTCGTCCAGGCTCACATACCCCTCCTCCACCTTGTCGTAGGCAAAGAAGAACATGTCCATCAGTGGAACCGCATAGTCGTCCACGCCGCCCACGATCCGGCCGTATTCCTCATTTTCCGCCCCATAGGCGGCATAAACAAGGCACACCAGCTCGTAGTCCATGTCCGTCATCTCGGCAAACTGCCGGGGCTTGAGCGCATCCGTGAGCATATAGCCGTCCATGACCTCCACGTTGGACAATCCCATGGCGTAGTCCACCTGGTCGTAGGTCTCCAGCCGGTTCAGCAGGGCCTTCTCGCTGGCATAGTCCCCTTTCGGCACGATCAGCGCCATCACGTTCTGGGTGCCGAAGGTCTCGTTGACCTTCGCCTCGGCAATCTGGGTTTCATTCTGCCGGGCGGTCTCGATCTGGCTGTAGCCGTAGACATAGGGACATTGGCTGGACAGCAGAAAGCCTGCCACAATGGCCACTGCGAACAGGGGCACCCCAACATAGCGCAGCTTCAGGGCAAACCTGCCCCAGCGGTCGATCTTGGGGATAAAGCTGCGGTGCTGGGTCCTGGCCATGGCCTTGGAGAAGAGCATGAGCAGGCCCGGCATCAGGGTAAAGACCGAGAGCATGCTGAGCAGAATCGCCTTGATGAGTATGATACCCATGTCAAAGCCGATGCGGAACTGCATGAACATCATGGCCGCCAGGCCCGAGATGGTGGTGAGGCTGCTGGCGGAGATGGAGGGGATGGCGGCGCTCACCGCCGCGATGCAGGCCTCCCGGTCACCGGCGTGCTCCCGCTCCTCCAGGAAGCGGTGGAGCATGATGATGGCGTAGTCGATGGCCAGGGCCAGCTGCAGCACCACCGTCACCGAGTTGGACACGAAGGAGATCTCCCCGAAGATAAAATTGGTGCCCAGGTTCAGCACCGCCGCCGCGATAAAGGTGAGCAGCAGCACCGGGATCTCCGCGTAGGAGCGGGAGGTGAGCAGCAGCACCAGCACGATGATCACCGCCGCCACCGCCAGAATGACGCCCATCTCGCTGGCCAGGGAGTCCGCCTGGGAGCTGCCCACGGTGCTGTCGATGTAGTAGTCATAGGGCTCCAGCAGCTCCCGGATGGCAGACAGAGCATCCAGGCTGATCTCGTCGGTCTCCTCCCCGTCAAAGGTCACGGAGATCAGGGCGTCCGCCCCCTTGAAGTACTCTGCGATGTCCTCCGGCGTCTCCGGCTCGCTGTCCTCCGTGTCCGCTCCAACGGCACTGCTCCCAAAGGCGGCGGAGGTGACGCCCTCGATCTGCTCCATCTGCTCCGCCAGCTCCTCCGCCAGGCCGTAGGTCACATGGGAGACCATGACCCTGGCGGTGCCGAAGGTGGTAAACTCCTCCTCCATGAGGGTCAGCCCCTGGCGGGTCTCCGTGGTATCCGGCAGGTACTCCGTGATGTCGTTGCACACGCTGACCCAGTTCCGGGAGAACAGGCAGAAGACCAAGGCGCAGGCATAGAGGAAAAAGATCAGGTTCCGCTTGTCCACGATGACCGTGGCCAGCTTTTCAAAAAAGGATGGCTTTTCCGCTTCTCTGCTCACAGGCTCGACTCCTCCTGGGGTTCCCGGCGGATCAGCGTGCCATCCCACTGCATCCGGGCGGATTTTGAGGTGGATGTGCCCCGCAGCCTCCCCGCGTACAGGCT
>ERZ1090860.1498-NODE-1503-length-12321-cov-10.475461_pt1 | contig 12321 bp, 8 predicted proteins | sample MGYA00478483_ERZ1090860 | MGnify/ENA primary metagenome ERZ1090860 (study PRJEB33644, sample SAMEA5815741) | chicken gut metagenome | biome: Chicken; feature: Gastrointestinal Tract; material: Caecum | place: Ireland | collected 2019-01-01 | study: A study of...
TGAACATAATGCTCGGGCTGGATGAAACTTTCTCGCTTGTCTGATGCCTATGGTAATGATGCCTCGGTAAAAAGAATAGTGCATTTAAGACTTTGGCTTTCGGAGCAGATATCGTTTATGATATAGCCGTGACCATGCATACTGTCACAGCCTTTTATGGCCCGAGATTATGGCCCGAGATATAGTTTTAATTATTATATTAAAGTCGATTGACTGTAAGTAAAATTTGCGGTATAATCGTATAAAAGCTATTATTGTATACACTTGTTAAGGTAAATTTTTTCTGTATATGAAGTCATTGAAAGAAGTGAGCGGCGGTGTATGCGCTCCCGCAGGTTTTGTTGCGGGCGGTATTCACTGCGGAATAAGGAAGAATAAACAAAAGAAGGACTTTGCGCTGATTATGAGCAAAGTGCCTTGCGCCGCGGCAGGCGTATATACACAGAATCTTGTGAAGGGCGCGCCCGTTGTAGTCACAAAGCGCAACCTTTCTGACGGAGTGGCGCAGGCAATAATCTGCAACAGCGGCAACGCCAATACTTGCAACAAGGACGGCGAGGCTGTGGCCGAAGAGATGTGCGGCCTTGTAACAAAGGTTTCGGGCATTCCTGCGGAAAACGTAGTGGTTGCATCTACGGGCGTAATAGGACTTCCGCTCGACATTACGCCGATGGCTGATGCCATTCAGCAGCTCTACGACAGTCTCGGAGACGACAGCCAGAGCGCGGCGGAGGCCATAATGACCACCGATACGGTGCCCAAGTCGGTTGCCGTGGAATTTGAGGCGGGCGGCAAGCTCTGCCATGTCGGCGCGATAGCCAAGGGCGTGGGCATGATATGTCCCAATATGGCTACAACGCTGATATTCATCACTTCCGATGTGAATATCTCTTCTAAGATGTTGCAGCGCGCTCTTTCTGAAGATGTAAAATCTTCTTTCAATATGGTCAGCATAGACGGCGACCAGTCTACCAACGATACCTGCTGCATACTGGCAAACGGCCTTGCGGGCAACGAAAAGATAACGCAGCCTTGCCCCGACTATGCGGCATTCAGGGCGGCGCTCCATCATTGCACGGTAAAGCTCTCCAAGATGATAGCAAGGGACGGCGAAGGCGCAACCAAGCTGATAGAGTGCAACGTCAGGGGAGCCAGGTCGTTAAAGATGGCCAGGGGAGTAGCCAAAGCAGTCATAAAGTCATCCCTCGTAAAGGCGGCAATGTTCGGTTCGGATGCCAACTGGGGCAGGGTGCTCTGTGCCATAGGCTATTCCGGCGAGCCTGTTGACGTGAATAAGATAGACGTGGAATTCCGCTCTGTAAAGGGAACACTTTCCGTATGCGAGAACGGCAGCGGCGTGCCCTTTGACGAGGACTTTGCAAAGCAGGTTCTCTCCCGCGACGAGGTCGAAATCAATGTTGACCTCAAAATGGGAGCATACCGCGCATCGGCCTGGGGTTGCGACCTCACTTACGACTATGTAAAGATAAACGGCGACTACCGCACCTGATAGCTGCGCGGCCTTGCGCAATGATAAAATCTTCAGAGGGTTGTTCTGCGACTGAAACGGCAGATGGCACAGCAGAGCCTGCAAATAAAATTGCGGATGTTGTTACACTTGGCAAGCGTGGCGACAAGCTTTTAACTTAGTAAATCAAATCGCGTTTTTTGCGCATTTTCATAAATAAAAAACGCCGTTTGCGTGCATTTTTGCGGCTACGGCGGACGGATACACAGCCAATGGATAAACAGGAACAGGCGGAGTTTCTCATCGAGGCTCTGCCATACATCAAAAAATACTACAACAAGGTTATAGTCATAAAATACGGCGGCAGCGCGATGACGGACTCCAAACTCAAATCGTCCGTCATGAACGATGTATCCGTTCTCAGCGCGCTGGGCATAAAGGTCGTGCTCGTTCACGGCGGCGGACCTGAAATTTCCGATATCTCCAAGCGCATGGGAATTGTTCCCCGCTTTGTGAACGGACTTCGCTATACCGATGCCGAAACGGCAGAAATTGCGCGCATGGCTCTTGCTGGCAAAGTGAACAAGTCGCTTGTCGACCTTCTTGAATCGGCAGGTTGCAAGGCTGTGGGTCTCTGCGGCGAGGACGGGCATATGCTCGCCTGCGAAAAGATGTCCGACGAGCTCGGCTTTGTAGGCAGAATAGTCAACGTTGATTCCAGAATAATAAAGGATATGTTAAGCCTCGGCTACGTACCCGTAATTTCGCCGATAGGTTTCGATGCCGAGGGCAATATATACAACGTCAACGCAGACACGGCGGCCGCGGCGATAGCGGGCGCGATAGGGGCGGAAAGTCTTATTCTCATGACCGACATAAAGGGACTGCTTGAAAATAAGGACGACCCCGAAAGTCTCATCAAAAAGGTATACGTATCCGATATTCCCGCGCTTGTAAAGCTCGGCATAATATCTGGCGGAATGATACCTAAAATTGAATGCTGCAAGGAAGCCATCCGCCGCGGAGTGAACAAGGTGTTCATAACCGACGGTAGGGTTTACCATTCCATTCTTGTGGAGATACTTTCTGAAGAAGGCAGCGGCACCATGTTTTACAGTTGACTGATTTATTGCTTTAAATCAGTCTTTATTTTAGTAATCAGCATAACTTTTCGGAGAAAAAATGGACGGAAAGAATATAATAGAAGAAGATAAACAGTATATAGCGGGTACATACGCGCGTTTTCCCGTTGCGTTCAGGGACGGCAAGGGCTGCAGGCTGTATGATTACGACGGCAAGGAGTATATAGACTGCGGCAGCGGCATTGCCGTAAACGTGTTCGGCGTGAATGACGAACAGTGGAAGAAGGCGGTAACCGACCAGCTCAACTGCATACAGCACACCAGCAACCTGTTCTATACGGAGCCGCAGGCGCGTCTTGCAAAGATGCTTTGCGAGAGGACGGGCGCGAAGAAAGTATTTTTCGGCAACAGCGGCGCGGAGGCCAACGAATGTGCCATAAAGGCGGCGCGCAAGTACGGCGAAACGCACTACGGCCCCGAGAGAAAGCAGATAATAACGCTCAAAGATTCCTTCCACGGCAGAACGCTTGCCACGCTTGCCGCAACGGGTCAGGATAATTTTCACAGATATTTCGGGCCTTTCCCCGAGGGGTTCAGCTATGCCGAACCCACAGTTGAGGGCGTAAAAAAGTGCATGACTGAAAATACCTGCGCGGTAATGATAGAGTGCATTCAGGGCGAAAGCGGCGTGAACGTGCTGGACGGAGAGTTCGTGCGCGGACTGGAAAAACTGTGCCGCGAGCGCGACATTCTCTTGATCTGCGACGAGGTGCAGACGGGCAACGGAAGAACGGGTTATCTGTATTCTTATATGGCATACGGCATACAGCCCGACATAGTGACTACCGCAAAGGGACTGGGCGGCGGCCTTCCGATAGGCGCATGCATGCTGTTTGAAAAGTGTGCGGACGTGTTCGGCTACGGCGACCACGGTTCTACGTTCGGCGGCAATCCCGTGGTGTGCGCGGGTGCCTGCAGCATACTTGAAAGACTGGATGACAAGCTGCTTGAAAGCGTGCGCGAAAAGGGTGCGTATTTCAAAGAACAGCTTTCAAAAATAAAGGGGGTAAAGTCCGTTACGGGTGCGGGTCTCATGATAGGCATCGAAACGGATAAACCTGCGGCGGAAATAGCGGCCGAGTGCATAAAGAGGGGACTGCTCGTTCTCACAGCACACTCAAAGGTACGCCTTCTGCCCGCGCTAACGATAAGCAAAGAGGAAGCAGACTTTGCTGTCAGAATTCTGAATGAGGTTATAAGCCGATGAAACATTTACTCAAACTTGGCGATCTTTCGCGGGAAGAAATTCTTTCCATACTCAATCTTGCCGACCAGCTCAAATTTGAAAGGGCAAACGGCATACAGAAGGACTATCTCAAGGGCAAAAAACTGGGAATGATTTTCCAGAAGTCGTCCACCCGCACTAGGGTATCCTTTGAAGCGGGCATGTACGAACTGGGCGGCTACGCTCTGTTTTTATCCAGCCACGACCTGCAGATAGGCAGGGGCGAGCCCGTGCAGGACACCGCCCGCGTTCTTTCGCGCTATCTGGACGGACTTATGATACGTACCTTTGCGCAGCAGGAAGTGGAGGACTTTGCAAAGTACGGTTCCATACCCGTAATAAACGGACTTACCGACTACTGCCATCCCTGCCAGGTGCTTGCCGACCTTATGACCATAAGGGAATTCAAGGGCACGTTCAAGGGACTTAAAATGGCCTTTATCGGCGACGGCAACAATATGGCAAACAGCCTTATCGTCGGCGCGGTAAAGACGGGAATGACTATTGCCGTTGCCTGCCCCGAAGGTTACGACCCCGATGCCGAACTTGTAAAGTGGGGTACCGAGAGCGGACTGCTCACCGTAACCAGGAGCGTGGAAGAGGCTATGGAGGGTGCAGACGTGCTGTACACAGACGTGTGGGCTTCCATGGGGCAGGAGAGCGAGAAGAAGGCGCGCGAGGCCGTGTTCAAGGGCTATCAGATAAACGAAAAGAACATAAAGGGCGCAAAGGACGACGTTATGGTAATGCACTGTCTGCCTGCTCACCGCGGCGAAGAGATTACCAACGAAGTTTTCGAAGCCCACGCAAACGAGATTTTTGAAGAAGCTGAAAACAGATTGCACGCGCAGAAGGCCGTAATGGTCAAACTGATGCGTTGAAAATATATTTCTTTGCATTAAATCTGTAAAATTCAGTTGCGGCCGCGGCCGTAATTATATATAATATCATGAGGCAAGCGTTGCGCGCTGATAATGCGCACCGCGATTGCCGCACGCATAGAGAAAAATTCCGGCAAAAATACATAAAACTTCAGAAAGGGAAGCATAGATGAAAAACAGTAAAGTATATTTGACGCTTGCAAACGGCAGACAATTTACGGGTTACTCCTTCGGCGCACAGAAGGAAGTCGTGGGCGAACTCGTATTTACCACCGGCATGACGGGCTACATCGAAACCCTGACCGACCCCAGCTACTACGGCCAGATTGTCACCCAGACGTTCCCTCTTATCGGCAACTACGGTATGATTACCCCCGATATGGAGAGCAAAAAGCCCTGGGTTACGGCCTACATCGTACGGGAAAAGTGCGATAAGCCCTCCAACTTCAGGTGCGAGGGTACTATCGACGAGTTCCTCAAAGCACACGATATCCCCGGCATTTACGGTCTGGACACACGCGAACTCACCAAGATAGTGAGGGAAGCGGGCGTTATGAACGCGGCGATAACCAGAAAGCCGATAAAGGATCTGTCCGAGGTCAGCGCTTACGCCATAAAGGACGCCGTAAGGTCAGTCACCTGCGAAGAGGTGGAATACAGCGGCAATCCCGACGGCATAAGGGTAGCGGTGTGGGATTTCGGCGCAAAGCGCAACATCTCGCGCGAGCTTGTAAAGCGCGGCTGCTATTGCATGAAGGTGCCTTCCTTCTATACGGCCGAACAGATTCTTGCGCTTGAGCCCCAGGGCCTCATGCTCACGAACGGCCCCGGCGACCCCTCTGAAAATTCTGAAATAATTTCCAACATACGCAAACTTGCCGGAAAACTTCCCATATTCGGCATCTGCCTCGGACATCAGCTGTTCGCCCTTGCAATGGGCGGCAGAACTGCCAAGATGAAGTACGGCCACAGAGGTTCCAACCAGCCCGTAAAAAATCTGGATACGGGCAGGGTATACATCTCCAGCCAGAACCACGGCTACGAGGTTATATCTTCCAGCGTGGAGGGCGGCAAGCTCAGCTTCATAAACGCCAACGACGGCACCTGCGAAGGGTTTGAATATCCCGAACTCAACGCCTACACCGTGCAGTTCCACCCCGAAGCCTGCGGCGGTCCCATGGACTGCTCGTTCCTCTTCGATAAATTCATACTCAACATAAAGGAGGGCAGGTATCATGCCTAAGAGAGCGGACATAAAAAAGGTACTCGTTATAGGTTCTGGTCCCATTGTCATAGGACAGGCTGCCGAATTCGACTATGCGGGCGCGCAGGCGTGCCGCGTGCTCAAGGATGCAGGCCTGGATGTAGTTCTTTGCAACTCCAACCCCGCAACCATAATGACCGATAAGGCGCTCGCAGACGAAATATACCTCGAGCCCCTCACCATAGATACATTAAAGAGAATTATAATCAAGGAAAGACCCGACAGTCTGCTTGCCTCCCTCGGCGGTCAGACGGGTCTTACGCTCGGCTGCAAGCTCGCGAAAGAGGGCTTTCTGGACGAGTGGGGCGTAAAGCTCATAGGCGTAAACCTCAGCGCGATAGACAGGGCGGAGGACAGAGAACTTTTCAAGGAGACGATGCAGAAGATACATCAGCCCGTAGTTCCCTCCGACATAGCTTATACCGTTGACGAATGCCTTGAAGTTGCCAAAAAGATAGGCGGCTATCCCGTCATAGTTCGTCCCGCATATACGCTCGGCGGTGCGGGCGGCGGCGTTGCCCACGACGAGGAAGAGCTTAAAATCATAGCTCACAACGGTCTTATGCTCTCCCCCATAACGCAGGTGCTCATTGAAAAGTACATCGGCGGCTGGAAGGAGATAGAGTTCGAAGTTCTGCGCGACGGTGCTGGCAACGTGCTCACCGTCTGCTCGATGGAAAACTTCGACCCCGTAGGCATACACACGGGCGACTCCATAGTCATTGCTCCCGCGGTTACGCTTTCCGATAAGGAATATCAGATGCTGCGTACCGCCTCGCTCGACATAATAACCGAGCTCGGCATAGAGGGCGGCTGCAACTGCCAGTTCGCGCTCAATCCCGATTCCTTTGAATACTCCGTAATAGAAGTAAACCCCAGGGTTTCGCGCTCCTCGGCGCTCGCATCCAAGGCGACGGGCTACCCCATTGCAAAGGTTGCCACCAAGATTGCCCTCGGCTATACCCTGGACGAAATAAAGAACGACGTCACAGGCAAGACATACGCTTGCTTTGAGCCCACGCTCGACTACGTTGTCGTAAAACTGCCCAAGTGGCCGTTCGATAAATTCCTGTATGCAAAGCGTACGTTGGGCACCAGAATGAAGGCCACGGGCGAAGTTATGGCAATAGGCACCGGCTTCGAAATGGCTATAATGAAGGCCGTACGCGGCGCAGAAATTTCCCTCGGCACGCTCAACATGCCCAAGATGATGGAGCTTTCGGACGAAGAAATTCATTCAAAGCTGCACGAGCTCACCGATGAAAGGCTGTTCGTGGTGTTCAGCGCAATAAAGCGCGGCATCACCATAGACGAAATTCACAGCATAACCAAGATAGATAAGTGGTTCCTTGAAAAGCTCAAAAACCTCGCCGACTTTGAGGAAGAGATAAAGGGCAAGCCCATCACCCGCCAGCAGTACATGCACGGCAAGCGCATGGGTTATCCCGATAAGGAACTTGAAAAGATATCGGGCAACAAACTTCCCATGCACCGCGACGCCGTATTCAAGATGGTTGATACCTGCGGCGCAGAGTTTGCGGCGCAGACGCCCTATTTCTATTCAACCTACGACGAACCCGAACACGACGAGGCAAAACCCTTCGTAAAGCGCAGCAAAAAGCGCAGAATAGTCGTTATCGGCTCGGGTCCCATAAGAATAGGTCAGGGCATAGAGTTCGACTATTCATCCGTACACTGCGTATGGACGCTCAAAGAACTCGGCTATGAAGTTATCATAATCAACAACAACCCCGAAACGGTTTCCACCGACTTCGATACGGCTGACAGACTGTACTTTGAATCGCTCACGCCCGAAGACGTGCAGAGCGTTATAGACGTTGAAAAGCCCTACGGCGTAGTAATAACCTTCGGCGGCCAGACGGCTATAAAGCTGTGCAGCTATCTCGATAAAAAGGGTATCCGCATACTCGGCACCCCTGCCGACAGCGTGGACCTTGCCGAGGACAGGGAGAGGTTCGACGAACTTCTCGAACAGTTCTCAATCGCCCGCCCGAAGGGCCTTTCGGTAATGACCAAGGAAGAGGCCATAAAGGCGGCCGAACAGCTCGGCTATCCCGTGCTGCTGCGTCCTTCGTACGTAATCGGCGGTCAGAATATGACCATTGCCTTCACGCAGAACGATATCGAAAGATACATGGACGTAATACTCTCGCAGAAGATTGAAAACCCCGTTCTCTGCGATAAGTACCTCATGGGTACCGAACTTGAAGTTGACGCCATTTCCGACGGAGTGGACGTGCTCATACCGGGCATAATGCAGCATATAGAGCGCGCGGGCGTTCACAGCGGCGACTCTATCGCGGTATATCCTCCCTACAATCTGAGCGATGCAATGCTCAAGAAAGTAGTGGACGTATCCATGAAGCTGGCCATTTCCCTCAAAACAAAGGGTCTTATAAATATCCAGTACGTAGTTTACCAGAACGAACTTTACGTAATAGAAGTAAACCCCAGGGCGTCGCGTACCATACCTTACATTTCCAAGGTTACGGGCGTGCCCATGGTAGAGCTTGCCACAAAGATTCTTGTGGGAGCAAAGCTGAAGCGCCTCGGCTACGGCACGGGACTCTATCCCAACTCGCCGTATGTGGCCGTAAAGGTGCCCGTGTTCTCGTTTGAAAAACTCAACGACGTAAACTCCCAGCTCGGTCCCGAAATGAAGTCGACTGGCGAAGTGCTCGGCATCGGCAAGACGATAGAGGAGGCGCTCTTCAAGGGTCTTGTTTCCGCGGGATTCAATATGAAACATCCCACCAAGCAGCACCCTTCCGGCATATACTTCACCGTAAACGACCAGGATAAGTATGAAATAGTAAACATCGTCAAAAAGTTTGCCGACCTCGGTCTTACATTCTATGCAACTAAGGGCACGGCGAATGTAATACGCAGCCTCGGCATTGAATGCACGGAAGTTGCCCGTCTTTCCACCAATGACGATATCTTCAAGCTGATGGATGCAGGCAAGATTGACTACGTTGTATATACCGGCAAGACGGATATGGAGTCGATAAGTAGCTACATTTCGCTCCATCACCACGCAATACTGCTCGGCATAACGGTGCTCACTTCGCTCGATACTACGAACGCGCTTGCCGACTGCATCGCGGGCAGATACACCCAGTTCAATACCGAACTTGTGGATATCAACCACCTGCGCAGGGAAAAACTCAAGCTCAGTTTCTGCAAAATGCAGAGCTGCGGCAACGATTACATCTTCTTCAACAACTTCGATAACAAGATTACCTGCCCCGAATCGCTGGCTATCAACTTCTCGGACAGACACTACGGAATCGGCAGCGACGGCATTGTAATGATTGAAAAATCTGACATTGCCGACTGCAAGATGCGCGTGTTCAACCGTGACGGCAGCGACGGCGGTCTTGCGGCAAACCCCTTAAGGTGCGTTGCAAGGTACGTATTCGATAAGCACATCGTAAATTCCGATAAGGTTACTGTGGAAACCTGCGGCAGCGTTAAGGAGCTGGAGGTAGTATCCTTCAACGGAGTTGCAAGCTCTGTTTCCGTAAATCTCGGCAAGGCTTCGTTCGACCCCGCGCTTGTTCCCGTAAATTCTGAAAAGGAACTTATCTGCGCAAACATAAATCTCGGCGGAAAAGATTATGCCGTAACGGCAGTCAATGTCGGCAACAGCCACTGCGTGGTATTCTGCGACAAGGTGGACGATGTCGATATGGACGCTCTCGGCCAGGCAGTCATGGCATCTGGTCTGTTCCCTTCGCTTTCATATGTTGAGTGCGTAAGAATAGTAAACGACCTAGCCGTAAAGGTTCGCGTGTGGGATAAGATAAACGGAGAGACTATGGCCTGCGGTACGGCGGCGGCAGCGGTAGCGGCGGCAGCCATAAAGATGGGCAGCTGCGCAAAGGATAAAGTTATCACCATCAAGCTCCGCGGCGGCGACTTGTTTGTAAAGTGCCTTGAAAACGGCGACCTCATTCTCGATGGCAGCGTAAAGCAGTCCTTCGAAGGCGTAATTGAAATATAATGATTTACTTTGACAATGCGGCGACAACCAGGCCGGATGAAGAATGTCTTTCGGCCGCCGCAAAATATCTTACAGATAAATTTTATAATCCTTCCGCGCTCTACGCGGAAGGATATAATTTGCACGTCGAACTTGCACAGTCGCGCGTAAATATCCTTTCGCACATCGCCGACCCCGACGATTATTCAATGATAATAACCTCCTGCGGTACTGAGGCCGATAATCAGGCCATATTCTGCGGCGGCAGGCGTGGCAATATTGTCACCACCATGGGCGAGCACGCTGCAATTTTTGCAAGCGCGCAGGAGGCAGGCAGAAGAGGGGTCGAGGCGCGCTTTGCTTCTTTAAATGAGGGCGGCAGCGTCAACGTCGAAAATTTGCTCTCGCTCGTGGACGAAAAGACGTCGCTTGTCTCGGTTATTCACGTAAATAATGAAACGGGTGCAATAAACGATATCAACGCCATTGCCGCAAAGGTCAAGGCGAAGAATGCTCACACTCTGTTTCATTCGGACGGCGTTCAGGCATTCGGAAAAATTCCTTTCCGCCTCGGCGCAAATGTGGATATGTATTCTCTCAGCGCGCATAAAATAGGTGCGTTGAAGGGAACGGGTGCGCTTATAAAAAAGAAAAAGCTGCAAATCAATCCCTATATCTGGGGTGGCGGTCAGGAAGGCGGACTTCGCAGCGGTACCGAAAACGTGTTCGGCATAAAAATGCTGGAATTTGCCTCGGAAAAGGCCTATAAGGACATAAGGCGCAGAGCGGAAAATATTTCTGCAATACGTGAAAGACTGTGGAGTCTGCTTGATAAAAATCTTTTCTCAAGAATTTCTCCCGAAAACGGTTCGCCGTATATTTTATGTGTTGCAGCAGCGGGTGTGCGCGGAGAAACAATACTTCATATGTGTGAAGACGAAGGCCTTATCATAGGCACGGGTTCGGCATGCTCTTCCAATGCGGCTAAAAAACATTCCAGAGTAATGCAGGCCTGCGGCATCGGAACAGAACTTATCGACGGTGTTTTAAGACTGAGTTTCTGCGCATCGACAACTGTTGCGGAGGCAGAAGAGGCGGCCGCAATACTCAATGAAACAGTACAAAAGGATAAAGACCTTACAAAATAACTTGGTTATATGGAAAAAGTAGTTATTATCCGTTATTCGGAAATACATTTAAAAGGTAAAAACCGCGGCTATTTTGAGCGTGTTTTTGCCGCCAATATGGAAAAGGCTCTCAAGGGTATCCGCCACGAGATAAGAAGGCGCAGCGGTCGTTATCTGGTTGAAAATTTTGAAGAGGGCGACGAGGAAAGAATTGTAAAAAGACTTTCCAAAGTTTTCGGCATACATTCGCTCAGCATAGGACTCAAAGTGCCCTCAGATATGAACGAAATTTTTGCCGCAGCTATGCAGGTGAGCGACGAAAGCGGTACTTTTAAGGTAGAAACGCACCGTGCGGATAAGAGATTTTACCTCACGTCGCCGCAGATAAGCGCAGAGATAGGCGGCAGACTGCTAGATAAAAATAAAAATCTTAAAGTTGATGTGCACGAACCTGAATTTATCATAAATATCGACGTGCGCGAAGACGGCAGTACGCTTGTGTTCAATAAATTTATAAAGTGTGCTGACGGTATGCCGGTAGGTACGGCAGGTCGCGGTCTGTTGCTTCTTTCAGGTGGAATAGACAGTCCGGTTGCAGGTCATATGATTGCAAAGCGAGGAATGAAGATCGATTGCCTGCATTTTCACAGCTATCCGTATACCAACATGCAGGCGCGCCAGAAAGTTATGGACCTTGCAAAAATTCTTTCCGAATATACCTGCGGCATAAAAGTTACCGTAATTTCCGTAAAGCATATTCAGGAAGAGATACATAAAAATTGTAACGGGGCTTATATGGTAACGCTTTTGCGCCGTTTTATGATGCGCCTTGCAGAACGTCTTGCCATAAAAGATGGCGACCAGTGCATTATAACGGGTGAAAGCCTTGGCCAGGTTGCCAGTCAGACGATAGAGGGTATGACATCTTCCAACAGCGTAATAGAAAAATTGCCTGTTCTGCGTCCGCTCTGCGGGTTTGATAAGAATGAAATTATAGAGCGCAGTCGCAATATCGGTGCATATGATGTTTCAATCCGTCCCTATGAAGATTGCTGTACTGTATTTTTACCCGACTATCCAATAATAAAACCCAAACTTGAAGATGTGCTTGCTGAAGAGGCTAAACTTGACGTGCAGGGACTGCTTGATGAAGCCTTTGCAACAATCGAAGTTACTGAATTCTGATAAAATTTTTAATAAATTACAAT
>ERZ1090860.1512-NODE-1517-length-12275-cov-3.919476_pt1 | contig 12275 bp, 14 predicted proteins | sample MGYA00478483_ERZ1090860 | MGnify/ENA primary metagenome ERZ1090860 (study PRJEB33644, sample SAMEA5815741) | chicken gut metagenome | biome: Chicken; feature: Gastrointestinal Tract; material: Caecum | place: Ireland | collected 2019-01-01 | study: A study of...
CCTCTGGAATATCTGGATTGAGCTCCCGGGGCGGAAGAGGAATGGAGTTGATGTGTTGAATGGCTACCGACACGGGGGTGTCCCCCTCGAAGGGCAGACGACCGGTGAGCATCTCGTAAAGCACCACGCCGGCGGAGTAAATGTCGCTGCGGCCGTCAATACGGCTGCCTCTGGCCTGCTCAGGAGAGATATAGTGGACAGAACCCAGAGCCTCCTGGGTCAAGGTGCTCTGAGCCGCAGAGGCCAAGCGGGCAATGCCAAAATCGGTGACCTTGATGCTGCCATCTCGCAGGACCATAATGTTCTGGGGTTTGATATCCCGATGGATGATACCCCGACCGTGGGCGTGGGAGAGTGCCTTCATAATCTGGGTTATAAAATGGAGGGATTCCTTCCAACTCAGAGGGCCTCCCTTCCGCTGCATATACTGCTTGAGGGTAATGCCGTCGATGAGCTCCATGACAATATACTCCACCTGCTCAGAGCGGCTTACATCGTATACCGCCATGATATTGGGGTGGGAGAGCATGGCCACTGCCTGAGATTCGTCGTGGAACCGGCGTCGGAACTCGGCATCCTTGGCCAAATCGTCCTTGAGGATCTTGATTGCCACCAGCCGGTTGAGTCGGTGGTCCCGTCCCTTGAACACCACCGCCATGCCACCGGTACCGATCCGCTCCAGGATCTCATATCGGTTGTCCAGCAATTTCCCTATGTATTGATCCATAATGGGGGTATCCTCCTTGTTACATCTGAAGCAGGACCGCGGTCACATTGTCCGGCGCGCCTCTGGACAACGCAATGTCCAGCAGTCTCCGACAGCAGTCCTCCGCAGGGCCGCCGTGGAGGACCTCATAGAGGAGTTCCTGATCGGAGACCACGTTGCTCAAACCGTCAGAACAGAGGAGCAAGGCGTCGCCCGGCTCCACGGACTGGCGGAAGAGATCAGCCCGGAGCTGGGATTCCGCTCCCAAAGCCCGGGTAATTAGGTTTTTCTGCGGGTGTTGTCTGGCCTGCTCTGGGGTAATCTGCCCCCGGGCCACCAGGTCCTCCACCACAGAGTGGTCCCGCGTCACCCGAGAAATACCCTCCGGCCGCACCAGGTAGCATCGGCTGTCACCGATATTCAGGATGTAGGCCTGATTGCCGATGGCCAGTGCTACCACCATGGTAGTTCCCATACCCCGGCAGTCAGCGTCGACACTCGCACGGAAATGAACGGCGCCGTTGGCCTGTTCTGCCGCGAAGTGTAGAAGTGCTTCCGGCTCATTCCGCCATTGCTCCGGCGGCTGGGCATTGGCCGTATCCAAAAAGGTTTCTACCGCCAACTGGCTGGCGACATTGCCCGCCTTGGCTCCACCCATGCCATCACAGACGATACCAAGCGCCATATCCTCTGCCAGGAGCTCAATGTGGTAGTTGTCCTGATTTTGCTTCCGAACCACTCCCACATCGGTGATGCCCCATATATTCATGTTGAATCAGTCCTTTCGGCCATTCGGCCGAACATTGTCCGCCGACGGCTCAGATGCCATGCCCATAGCTTTTCGCCGCAGTTGTCCGCAGGAAGCATCGATGTCACTTCCCAACTTCCGCCGCACCGTCACGGTGACACCCTGTCCTTCCAAACGGTGCTGAAATTCCAGCACCCGGCGGCTGGGCTTCAGTGGGCTCTCCCTTACCTCGTTGAGAGGAATTAGGTTCACGTGTCCCGGTGTTCCTTTGAGATGGCTGGCCAAAAGGTCAGCCTGAGCGTCACTGTCATTGACCCCATCGATCATGGCGTACTCATAAGAGATACGCCGACCTGTCGTCTCGAAATAACGCCGGCAAGTGTCGAAAAGCTTTTTTACTCCGATCCCCCGGTTCACCGGCATGATTTTGCTCCTTGTCTCATCATCCGGCGCATGCAGAGAAACTGATAGAGTTAATTGTAACCGATGCTCCGCAAGTTTGTCAATTTTATCCGTAAGGCCACAGGTAGAAAGAGAAATGTGCCGCATACCGATGTTGAGCCCATCCTGATGGTTTACTAGCTCCAAAAAGCGCAGTACTGTATCAAAGTTGTCCAGTGGTTCGCCAATCCCCATAAGGACAATATTGGAAATGGGCACACCAGCATCGATCTGAGTAAAGAGAACCTGATCTATCATCTCTGAAGGTGTTAAGTCTCTAACCTTGCCACCTAGTGTGGAAGCACAGAAAGCACAGCCCATGCGACACCCCACCTGAGAGGAGATGCATACAGTATTCCCATGGTGGTAACGCATCAAAACCGTTTCGATGCAATTTCCATCCAGAAGCCGCCAAAGGTATTTGATGGTCCCATCCTGAGCTGAGATCTGCTTTCGGACCACCTCCGGATGGGTGATGACACACTGGCTGTCCAACCGCTCCCGCAACGCCTTAGGCAGATTGGTCATCTCGTGGAAGGAAACCGCTCCTCGATGGAGCCAAGTAAAAATCTGTTTGCCCCGAAAACTGGGCTCCCCCTGCTCCTTAAGCCAAGCACCCAGTTCTTCCGAGGTCATTGATTTGATGTCAATCATGTCATACTCCTCCACCGGACTTTTTCGACAATATCTGTCCATTTTCTTGAACAGTCTGTGCCATCCTGTCCGATGAGAGAGTCTTTCTATAGTCGATGGCACTATCAGGCCGCCTCCTCAGCTTGGCAAAGAAAAAACCATCGGTTCCGTGGCGCTGGGGCCACAAGGTGACCATGCCATCCGGCACCTCTCCCACCGGTCCAGGGAGGGTAAAGCCCTCCAACGCATATTCCGGATTGGCGGAAAGAAAGGCATTCACCACATCCTCGTTTTCTGAAGTTTGTAAGGTGCAGGTACAGTACAGCAAAACTCCCCCAGGCTTTACATAAGCGGAAACATTGGATAAAATGGCCGACTGCACCGCAGGTAACCCAGCCAAAGGCACCGGGTCTTTGTAGCGAATGTCTGGCTTTTTTCGGATGATGCCCAATCCAGAGCAAGGGACATCCGCCATTGCCAGATCAAAGGATTTCTCCCACTCAGCCCGGCGGACTTTGCCATCTTGCACGGCTGGGGTGATGCAGGTAAGGCCCAGCCGTCGAGCGCCGGAATCGATCAGGGCCTTTTTATGTGCATGGATATCACAGGAGACCAGTTTCCCTTGGTTTTCCATTTCAATGGCGGCAGCAAAGGATTTACCGCCAGGGGCAGCGCATGCATCCAGTATGGTCATACCGGGTTTGGGCTCCGCCGCCAATACGGCCAGACGTGCCCCAGCGTCCTGGATATAGATCCTCCCCTCCTGAAAGGCAGTGAGATTTTCAAGATCACCGCCCCCGGTGAGGGTAACACAATCCGGGAGCCAGGGATGGGGCTCCACCTCTGCCCCATCAGCACGCAGAGAGGTCAATATCTCCTCCATGCTCCCCCGAAGCGGGTTGATCTGGGCCACTGTGGGCGGCTCCCCGTTATTCAAAGTCAGAAGCTGTTCCGTTTCCACCGGCCCAAGGGTCTCCCAAAAGGTCCTCACCAGCCACGCCGGGTGGCTGTAGCGCATAGAGAGATAGGAAATCGGGTCCTCATCCGGGATGATGGGCAATCGGTCGATGTTTCGTGCCACGGACCGGAGAATGCCGTTGACCAGTCCCGGACTTCTGGGGTTTTTACTATACCGCTTCACCAAACCCACTGATTCATTGACGGCGGCGCTTGCAGGCACCCGAGTAAGGAAGGCCATCTGATAGACGCCCAGCCGCAAAGCGTTAAGGACTTTGTTCTCCATCCGATCTGGCTTCACCGTAGAAAATTTACTGATATAGAAGTCCAGCAGCAGTCGATTTTGAAGCACACCAAAGCAAAGGCGGGTTGCCAGCGCGGCGTCCCGATTGTCCAGGCCGGCAGCCCGGATATTCTTTTTCAGTGAAAGGTCCGACCAGGCACCTTGTCGGTCACAAGCCGACAGGGTGAGCAGCGCAACCTCCCGGGCATTACCGGCCATAGGATCACTCCTCTTCCTACTCTTTTACATTACAGTTTTTCACCTGTCATTAGAGGATGGCCACGGAGAAAATCCGCCGCTGCCATTCGCTTTTTCCCATCGGGCTGGAGCTCCCTCACCCGCAAAAGCGTTCCTCCACCGCAGGCCATGACAATACCTGACTTCCCGGCTTCCACAATGGTACCCGGCCCTAAATTCGCTGTAGCATCAATCATATCAGCGGAAAATACTTTACACCTAACGCCGCCAAATTCCGCTGTGGCACAGGGCCAGGGCAACAGTCCACGCACCTGATTATGGAGGGTCTGGGCATGTTTGGACCAATCCATGGGAGAGAGTTCCCGACTAAGCATGGGGGCATAGGTGGATTTCTCTGCGTCCTGCTGTATACGAGGAGCCTCTCCCCGTGCCAACAGATCTACCGCCTCTACCAACAGCGTTCCGCCCAATTTTGCCAACCGTTCAAAGAGCTCCAGTGCCGTCTCATCAGGGGCGATGGGTGTCTCTCTCTGAAGAATGATGTCACCAGCGTCCAATTCTTCTGCCATGTGCATGATGGTGACACCCGTTATCTTCTCTCCATTGAGGATGGCCCAGTTAATGGGGGAGGCCCCCCGGTATTTTGGCAGCAGAGAGGAGTGGACATTGATACAGCCAAGGGGGGGATAGTCCAGGATATCCGTTGGCAGAATACGGCCATAGGCCGCTACCACGATGAGCTCAGGGTTCAAGTCCTGGATATAGCCAATAGCCTCCCCATCCTTCATTTTCACTGGCTGAAATACTGGGATATTATGCAAAATGGAAAACTCCTTTACAGGGCTTGCCTGGAGCTTCATCCCGCGATTTTTAGGCTTGTCCGGCTGGGTAAATACACCACAGACCTGATGGCCAGCCTCCAGGAGGGCAGTCAGAGAGGCCACTGCAAAATCAGGGGTACCCATAAAGAGGATACGCACGCTTAGTCCTCCTCCTTATACATCTCATCCAGCTCTTTCTGAGTATAGAGCCGCTCTGTGAGCTCTGTAAAGACATGGCCATCCAGGTGGTCCAGCTCATGGCAGAAACAACGGGCCACAATGGCCTCCCCTTCCACCTCGAACCAAGCCCCACTCCGGTCCTGGGCCTTGACGCGTACACGCAAGGGGCGCTCCACGGCACCCCATCTTCCCGGAACACTGAGACAGCCCTCCCAGCCGTTCTGAAGCTCCTCGGAGCGCCAGATGATCTCAGGATTCACCAGCTCCAGCATTTGGTCTTGATCATCCACAACGATGACGCACCGACGCAAAATACCTACCTGAGGTGCGGCCAATCCGGCGCCGTTGGCATCAGCCAATGTCTCTTTCAGATCGTCCAGCAGATCCCAAAGACGCTGGTCAAAGTTGGTAACTGGACGGCAAACTTTGTGCAATGCGGGGTCCTTATCGGTAAGGATCTTTCTCAGTGCCATGGTTGTATCCTCCTAATCATATGGGTTCACATCGGCAAACACCGAAACCCCCCGGATCTCTCGGTCATTGGCGGCGGCTATGAGCAGGGTGGAAATGAGTTGCCGGACCTCTTTGGTATTCTGACAAAGCAGGGTGAGGCGGTAGCGATAGCGATTGTTGACTTTCGCCACAGAGGCCGGAGCTGGACCCAGCAAACGCGGCCGTGCATCATAGTCTCTCCAGGCTGCTGCCCAGTCCTCCAAACTACGGCGAAGTTTTTGACATTTTCGGAATACGGCGGACTCATCGATTCCAGACGCGGTCAGAACAAAGACATCCCGAAACGGCGGATAGTCCATGAGCCGCCTTAGATTGATTTCCTGCGCATAGAAGCGGTCATAATCTTGGATGGCGGCACAGCGGATCACATCATTGTCCGGGGTATAGGTTTGGATCACCGCCCGGCCACTTTTTTCTCCCCTGCCAGCCCTCCCCACCACCTGAGTGAGAAGGGAGAACGTCCGCTCTGAAGCCCGGAAGCTGTCTACATACAGGGCCAAGTCGGCGGCAATCACTCCCACAAGGGTCACATTCTCAAAATCCAAGCCCTTTGCTACCATCTGGGTCCCAACCAGGATGGGAACCTTTCCCTTTTGAAATCGATCCAGCAATTTCTGGTGTCCGTCGGCGACCGAAACAGTATCGGCATCCATGCGAAGAATCTCTACTCCGGGGAAGAGCTCCTCCAGTTCACTTTGTACCTTCTGGGTACCAGCTCCAATAAAGTTGAGGGTTCCGCCACACGTCGGGCATGTGTTCGGAAGCGGTTCAGAATAGCCGCAATAGTGGCACATCAGCCGATGATTTGCTGAGTGGTAGGTAAGATGAACGGAACACCTTGGACACACCGGCACCTCGCCACACTCTCCACAGGAAACCATGCGGCTGGCGCCCCGGCGGTTGAGAAACAGAATGGACTGCTCTCCCCGCTCCAAATTGGACGCCAGCTCTCTCTTAAGCTGCGCACTGATGCTGCTGCCGTTGCCGGCCCGGAGTTCCTCCTTCATGTCGGTGACATAGACGGCGGGAAGGGCCCGTTCATTATATCGTTTGCTCAGTGTTACCAGATGATAGACGCCACTTTGGGCCAGATACATACTCTCTACTGACGGGGTGGCAGAGCCCAGAACCAGCAGTCCACCGGCCTTAGCGCAGCGGTATTTGGCAACCTCCCTGGCATGGTATCGGGGCGGATTTTCCGATTTGTAACTACCTTCCTGCTCCTCATCCAAAATAATAAGGCCCAGATTTCCCAGGGGGGCAAAAACGGCGGATCGTGTGCCCAGTGCCACACGTGCACGGCCGGCGCGCAGACGTTTCCATTCATCATACCGCTCGCCCGCACGAAGGGAGCTGTGAAGCACCGCAACCTCACATCCAAAGTATGCGGTAAAGATCCGCAGCAGCTGCGGAGTAAGGGCAATCTCAGGAACCAGTACCATAGCAGTTTGTCCCCTGTCCAGAGCGGCCTGGATCAGCCGAAGGTACACCTGGGTCTTTCCACTGCCCGTTATACCATAAAGAAGCGCTACAGCAGGTTCTTTCGACCGACATAGGCAGTCCAATGTTTGAAACGCAATCTCCTGTTCTCCATTGAGAGGCGGCAGCGACGACACGGGTCCCGCCGCCTCCTCATGTCCACCTCGGAAAACCTACGCTCCTTCAAAGTGACCAGGCCGCTCTTCACCAGCGAGCGGATGGTAGCATTGGAAGCGCCGGTAAAGTAGCAGAGCTCCTTGACACTGGTGCTGCCTACCGCGCACAGGAGCTCCACCACAGCGTAACGCAGTGGGGCGCTCCGCCGCTTGGATGACACACTGGCCATTGCATCCTCTGCCGGCAGAGCCAGGGCAGCCACCTTTTCTCGCTTATCTCCCACCCCACGCTGAGCACTGGTCTCCAGTCTGAGTACCCCATGCTCAGTCAGTATCTTCAATGCGGGAGCTGGATCGGCGGTGCCCAGTGCGGCGTGGATCTGGCCCAGCTCAGCGGCACCCCCACAAGCCCAGAGCAGGTCTAGGATCCGCTCAGCCCGTCGGGAGCGTCCCGCCGCAGCGTATGAGGCTTCCCGGTCCACGCCGGGGGCAATCTGATAGGTATCCCGAATAGAAAACCACAGCCCAGCTGGCAGCATGGCACGTGCGGCATCGTACAATGTACAGAAATACCGCTCCCGCATCCACAAACACAGCTTCAGGCCCTGCTCATCCAAGACCGGAGCATCATCCAGTACAGTGTAGACCTCCTTAAGCCGTTTGCCAGACGGCACTGTATCGGACAGCGCGAGGACAATGCCTTCGGTGTGCTTATTGCCCCGCCCAAAGGGGACCAATACCCGGACACCAGGTATTGCCCTGCCCTCTAGTTCTGCCGGGACCAGATAGTCATAGGGCTTATCAATGGCGTAGGCAGCCGCCGCCAGGGCTACCTTGGCGATGACCACCACATCCACCGCACCTCCCCCTTCCGTCAAAGAAAAGGCAAGCGCCGGGGGCTTATCTGCCCATCCGGCACTTCCATCAGACCTGGGAATATATCCGGAACTCCCGGACAAAGGTCAAGCCTGGGGCTGAGGCGGCAAGCTCAGATCCACCTTGCCCTCGGCGATCTCACGAATTGCAATGCTCACAGGCTTATCATTGAGGGGATAGCCACCCTCCTCGGCATCGGCGGCGATCTGACGAGCGCGATGGGCTACAACGTTCACCAACTGATAGCGGCTGGGTACTTGAGCCAGCAGGTCCTTCATAGCAGGATAGAGCATCATAACAGATCCAACTCCTTTTACGGTGTAATAATATCCGGAACAATGTCCGGTATGGACACTGGGCAGGAGATCTTCAGATCCCCTCTACCAGGTGCATCCGATTTCTGGTACGGCAGTCCTCCGCCACCAGGATAGAGATGATCTCAGCCGCAGCATCAGAGACCTTGTCATTGACCACCAGATAGTCATAATTGGGGATCTGGGCATATTCCTCTCTGGCCTGAGTGAGCCGTCCAGCAATAACCTCCTCGCTGTCGGTGTTGCGCCCCCTCAAGCGGCGGGAGAGCTCCTCAAAGGAGGGCGGAATGATAAAGATAAGCACTGCTTCAGGGCACCTCATCCGGACTTTTGCCGCACCCTGAACCTCAATATCTAAAAGCACATCAATCCCAGCATTCAGTTTCTCCTGGATGACCTTCAATGAGGTGCCATAGTAATTACCCACATACTCCGCATGCTCCAGCAACTCTCCCCGAGCGATCATTCCCTCAAACTCCGTCCGATCCACAAAATTGTAGTTGACTCCGTTGGCCTCACCCACGCGTGGCTTTCGAGTCGTAAAGGAGACAGAAAAATGGATATCTTGCCGCTGGCTGAGCAGTTCGGCAATCACTGTGCTCTTGCCCACACCGGAGGGGCCGGACAGAACGATCAACTGGCCATGCGTCTTTTTCTTGAGTGCCATTAGTCTTCCACCTCCTCTTCCTCATCTCCCGTCTCCGGCTCCCCGCCAGCAAATCGACCGGCAACCTTCTCTGGCTGGATAGCTGAAAGTACGATGTGGTCGCTGTCCATGACCAGTACCGCCCGAGTCCGCCGGCCAAAGGTGGCGTCGATCAGAACGCCTCGCTCTCTAGCCTCCTGAACCATACGCTTGATGGGGGCCGATTCCGGACTCACCACCGCAATGAGTCGACCCGCCGAGACCATATTTCCAAAACCGATATTGATGAGCTTCATGCCGCCGCTTCCTCTCACTCGATGTTCTGGACCTGCTCCCGGATCTTCTCGATCTCCGCCTTGATATCAATGACATGGCGGGAAATTTCCAGGTCGTTGCACTTCGAGCCAATGGTGTTGGCCTCCCGGTTAAACTCCTGGATAAGAAAATCCAGTTTGCGGCCAATGGGACCGCCCTGCTTCAGCATAGTCCTGAGCTGGGAGAGGTGACTGCGCAGACGGACGGTCTCCTCATCCACCGCCACTTTGTCAGCAAAAATAGCTGCCTCGGTGAGGATACGGCTCTCATCCAGCTGCTGGTTTTGGAGGACTTCACGCATCTTTGTCTCCAGTCGGGCACGGTATTCCGTTACCGTTTTAGGGCTCCGATCCTCCACCTGAGTGGTGAGAGCTTCAATGGTATCGGCTCGGGATAGAATATCGGCGGAGAGCCGCTCCCCCTCCCGCTCCCGCATTACAGCATAGTCGGTCAATGCCTGATCCAACACGGAGCAGATATCCGCGGCGACCTCCTCCACGTTCTCAGGTGCCTTTTCTGTCTGAAGCACATCTGGGAAATGAGCTATCAGGGACAAATCAGGCAGGCCCCATAGGTGGTAAGTATCCTTGAGCTCCTGCAGCGATTTGACATATCCTGCTGCCACCGAGTGGTTCACCTTCACAGTGACAGCGTCCGCCCCTGTGCTGTCCATTGTGACAAAGATGTCCACCTTCCCTCGGGAAATGGAGCTTTGGATGCGGGACTTCATGGCATCCTCGGCAAAAATATAGGCTCTTGGCATCTTAATATTGCAATCCAGGTACCGGTTATTCACCGATCGAACCTCCACTACAATGGAGCGGCCGCGGAGCACGGCCTCCCCTCTGCCATAGCCAGTCATACTGCGGACCAAGGGTGGTCTCCCCTTTCTTCTCTTCTGTTATTCAGTTCAGCCACTACGGACCCGGCGCATAGACCGGTCTACGCGGATCACATAAAAGGCGATGAATTTGCTGAAACCGTAGTCATAGGCCAGGAAAACTACATTCCCGGCGGGATAGAGGAGCCAGCCCAGTTTTTCCGCCTGGGGTATACTCCACAAAAAGATACTCCGGAATCCAAACCACAGTACTGTGAGGACGGCATTGAAAAAAGCCAGCTTCAACACCAGCTCCAGTGGCAGCCTGCGCAGACGCTCAGCGAAATACTTTATCAAGGGGTAGAGGCCGAAAAAAAACAGGTAGAGCAGGCCACAGTCTTTGCTGGGCAGCAGGATGAGCGCCAGCAGCGATGTCCCTGCCCAGCAGAGTCCCCCTGCCATAGGTCCAGCAGAGATGACGGCAGCGGCGGGCATCAGTCCAGCCACAGCGATCAGACCGATCCGACCCCAGGGCACCAAAACCGCCGCCCACAGCACGACCAGGGAAAGGGCGGTCAGTATGGCTGCCAGTGTTATTTTCCTGACATAATGTGTCTGATCTCTCATCTTAATGACCGCATCCGCCGCACAGGCAGTTGAGACATAAGAGGGTAGTACAGCAGTCGCAGGAATCCATGCCTCCAGTGGTGTATCCATAGGGACGGTAAGCCTGTCCACCCTGGCGCATCATGTTGTATGCCTGGCGGTACTCCAGATTGCCGGGGTCCATATTGCAGGCCATCTGGTACTGCTGCATGGCCTCATCCAACCAGCCCTTACGATAGGCGATGGAGCCCATGAGAAAATGCCATTCCGCATCCTGCCCCGGCACCGACTGAAGTAACTGCTCCGCCTGGGTCAAATTTCCTAGATTAATGGCCTGCCGGGCGCGGGCATACACCGAGGTGCCGGCGGATTGTCCCTGCCGCTGTTGATAGCCGCTCTGCTGATAGGAGCTCTGATAACCGCCGCTATTCCGTCCGGAGCGCTGCTTGGTAATGGCGTCATAGGCCTCGTTGATGGCCTTCATCTTTTCTTCCGCCAAGTCTGCAAGAGGATTGTTTTGGTAGTTGTCCGGATGATATTTCCGGGCCAACTCCCGATAGGCCCGCTTGATCTCCTCATCACTTGCATCAGGGCTGACACCCAGTACACTGTATGGATCGTTCATAGTTTGTGCTCCCTGTTTTCTTTCTTTCGCCGGCGCCACTCCCCAGTGAAGACAGCCTCCTCGACCATAGGGAGACCCAGGCACAGGATATTCATGACAACACCATTCCATGGGCCGGCATCTGTCAAATTGCAGGCGGATATCGCCAGATTCAGCGAATGCCGCAGAGTGAGACGGACCTCCTCCTGATGGGCCTCCGGCCCGTCCGGAAAGCGCAAAAGCAATGGATTGTAACTTCCTGAGTCTCGGTCCTCTTTCAAGTCATCCCAGGCGTCCACCAGATAGATCCATCGGCCTACATGGTAAAGCATCTGGCCCAATGCACGGTCACGCACCGTTTCCCCGGTGCATGGTGCTGCAGATGCCAGGATGCGTGCAAAGGTATCCGCTGTCCGATCCAACGAGGGGGAGCGCATTTTCTCTAACTCATGAAGCTCTTCCAGGCAACGCACGGTTTTGCGGTCAAAGTCTGGCTGCCGCAGAACGGCCTTCCGATAAGAAGGCCGGAGCAGAAGGCTCAAAATCCGCGCGGGTAACCCCCGAAAAAGGCCATGGTCGGCCACACTGTCCCGCAGCTTCCAGTAGGTGAGGATAACACTCTCGTCGGCTGCGGTATCAAGACCAGGCCGAGACGGGCAGACTTGCTTCCCCCGCAGAGGGCAGGCCACACAGCGCCGCCGCTCCAACCGCATGGTCTCCCCTGGCTGGGCAAGGACCATGGCCAAAAAAGCAAAATCATAGTTGAGGAGCAATCTTGGGAAAAAGCCATAACGATGTCCCAAGGTGTGGCACAGGCCGCAATAAATCCCCTGATAGGCGTCCAGCTCCCGAACCCTTAATTCCCCCCGCAGCGGGACCACATAGCCGAACATCAGGCCTCTTTGTGGGCCACAATGCGGAACTGAATGGACTTGCGGCGTTTGACCCAGCGATCTAGCGCAACGATGAACAGCACACTGACGCCGAAAGCTATGACGCCAGCCAGAATGCACCAGCCC
>ERZ1090860.1514-NODE-1519-length-12270-cov-7.977077_pt1 | contig 12270 bp, 9 predicted proteins | sample MGYA00478483_ERZ1090860 | MGnify/ENA primary metagenome ERZ1090860 (study PRJEB33644, sample SAMEA5815741) | chicken gut metagenome | biome: Chicken; feature: Gastrointestinal Tract; material: Caecum | place: Ireland | collected 2019-01-01 | study: A study of the...
ATCTGAAAGAAATCGGAAAGGTCAGCCTTCTGACTGCCGATGAGGAAATCGAGCTGGCGAAAAGGATGGAACAGGGCGACGAGGCTGCGAAGAAGCGTCTTGCGGAAGCCAACCTCCGTCTTGTAGTCAGCATAGCCAAGCGATATGTGGGCCGCGGAATGCTGTTCCTGGATCTGATCCAAGAGGGAAATCTGGGGCTTATCAAGGCTGTGGAAAAATTTGATTACCGCAAGGGATATAAATTCAGTACTTACGCTACCTGGTGGATCCGTCAGGCCATCACCCGGGCCATTGCGGACCAGGCCAGAACTATCCGTATCCCGGTGCATATGGTAGAGACTATCAATAAACTGATCCGTGTATCCCGTCAGCTCCTTCAGGAGCTTGGGCGGGAACCTACTCCGGAGGAGATCGCGGAGGAAATGGACATGTCAGTAGACCGTGTCCGTGAGATCCTCAAGATTTCCCAGGAACCGGTTTCTCTGGAAACGCCTATCGGCGAGGAGGAGGACAGCCATCTGGGAGATTTCATCCAGGACGACAATGTTCCTGTGCCTGCCGACGCGGCTGCTTTTACTCTCCTGAAGGAGCAGCTTATCGAGGTGCTGGGAACCCTTACAGAGAGGGAGCAGAAAGTTTTAAGGCTCCGTTTCGGTCTTGACGACGGACGTGCACGTACTCTGGAAGAAGTGGGAAAAGAATTTAATGTTACCAGAGAGAGGATCCGCCAGATTGAAGCCAAAGCTCTCCGCAAGCTGCGTCATCCCAGCAGGAGCCGCAAGCTGAAGGATTATCTTGATTAAGGAGCGGCGGGATGCAGTTATCTTTAAGGCTGTCCGCTGTTGCGGATATGGTGACAGAAGGAAACCGGCTGGTAGATGTGGGCTGTGATCATGGATATCTGCCGGTATACCTGGTAATGAATAAAAAAATACCGAAAGCCATAGCTGCGGATATCGGGGAAGGACCGTTATCCAGAGCAAGAGAACATATCGGCCGGTATGGGCTTGAAGCGTACATAGAAACGAGACTCTGCGACGGACTGAAAGGGATCGGACCGGAGGAGGGAGACACCCTTGTCCTTGCAGGGATGGGCGGTCCGCTGATGGAGCGTATCCTGAACGAAGGCAGAAACGCCCTGAAAGGCTTTAAGGAGGTAATCCTGGAACCGCAGTCGGATGTGCCGCATCTGCGGCGGTTCCTCTTTGATAACGGTTTTGTTATCGTACAGGAAGATTTTGTAAAAGATGACGGAAAATTTTATCCGGTCATGATGGCGGTGCCGGCGGTGGGACAGGATTTAGGGAAGAAGACGGTTCCCTGGACACAGGAGGAGTTTTTTTTCGGAAGATATCTGCTGCGGGACCGTCATCCTGTCCTGAAAGAGTATCTTACCCGGGAACTCAGGATCCGGGAAAAAATCTTGGCCCGTTTTGCAGAAGAGGAGACCTTAAGCGGGGAGGCCATAAGACGTAAAAAAGAAGTAGAGGAGGAAAAACGGCAGATCCTTGCCGCGCTGAAACAATATGAAGGTAAATGAACTGACTGGCTGGCTTGACGGAAAGTATCCCTGCCGGATGGCGGAGGACTGGGATAATGTAGGTCTTCTTGTGGGAGACGACGAGGTGGAAGTGCGGCATGTGTTTCTGGCTCTTGATCTTACGGAGCAGACGCTGAAGGAGGCTATAGAAGCGGGGGCGGACATGATAGTGACTCATCATCCCATGATCTTTCATGGAATGAAAAAGATCAATAACCATGATTTCACAGGAAGGAAAATTTTGTCTCTTATCCGTCACGGGATACAGTATTATGCCATGCACACTAATTATGATATTCTGGGAATGGCGGAGCTCAGCGCTGACTATTTAAAGCTCCGCGACCGGCAGGTGCTTACGGTAACGGAGGAAACGGAGCAGGGGGCGGAAGGACTGGGAAGAACAGGATTTCTTCCGCGCCGGATGACGCTTCAGGAGTGTGGAGAATTTGTAAAGGAAGCCTTTTCTGTTCCGGACGTGAGGGTTTACGGTGATCCGGAGATGATCGTAGAGAGGGCCGCCGTCTGCACCGGCAGCGGAAAAAGCATACTTTCCGACGTGCTGGAGAAAAAGGCTCAGGTCTATATTACCGGAGACATCGATTACCACACAGGAATCGACGCGGTGGCCCAGGGCCTGGCGGTGATCGACGCGGGACATTACGGAACGGAATATATTTTTATGGACGCCATGAAAAAAACTCTGGAGGAGCAGTTTCCGGATCTGAAGGTATCATGCGCCCGGGTGAAGGCTCCATATACTGTATTGTGCTAAGAACAGGAGGTTTCAGAGGAGTATGGAGCAGGAAACGGCAAAAGTAACGATAGACGGGGTGACAGAAGAATATCCTGTGGGGACCAGCTACGCGGACATCGTGGAAAAATACCAGACGGATGGAGAGGCGCCTGTCATCCTTGTGACAGTAAACGGAAAGCTCAGAGAGCTCCACAAAAAGCTGAAAAAGGACTGCACCATAGAATTTGTGACTACCAGAGATCCTATCGGACATAAAACCTACAAGCGCAGCGCCTGCCTGATCCTTCTGAAAGCGATCTACGATGTGGGCGGATACCACAACATAGATAAAGTGATCATCCATTATTCTGTGGGTTCCGGGTATTATTTTACCATGGAAGGAAAGGTTGTTCTTGACCAGAAATTCCTTGACCAGGTAAAGGCGCAGATGAAAGATATCGTGAGAGCGGAAATTCCCATCGTCAAACGATCCGTAAGTACGGACGAGGCGATCTCACGTTTTCATAAACACCGGATGTACGATAAGGAGAAGCTGTTCCGCTACCGCAGGGTATCCCGGGTAAATCTTTACAGCATCGGGGAGTACGAGGATTATTTCTATGGATTTATGGCGAACCATTCCGGATATATTAAATACTTTGACCTGAAACTTTACGACGACGGGTTTGTGCTGGAACTTCCGGAGATCGGAGCGCCGGATGTGATCCCGCCATTTGCCCCGGAAGAAAAGATATTCCGCGTACAGAAGGAATCCAAGGAATGGGGAGAAAAAATGGATATTTCCTGCGTGGGAGAGCTGAACGACCGTATTACCCGGGAAGGTATCCGCAGTATCCTTCTGGTTCAGGAGGCTCTTCATGAGGCCAGGATCTCCAGTATCGCGGAACAGATCAAAGCAGCCGGAAACAAAAAGTTCGTTATGATCGCCGGCCCTTCTTCCTCCGGAAAAACTACTTTTTCCCACAGGCTTTCTATTCAGCTTATGGCTCACGGGATGAAGCCCCATCCTATTGCGGTGGATAATTATTTTGTCAACAGAGATAAGACGCCGCTGGACGAATTCGGGGAGAAAAACTACGAATGTCTGGAGGCTATTGACGTAGAAAAGTTCAACAAAGATATGCTTGCGCTTCTCAGAGGCGAGAAGGTGGAACTTCCGGTATTTAATTTTAAGACCGGACTGAGGGAATACAGGGGAGATTTTCTCCAGCTTGGGAAAGATGATGTTCTGGTGATCGAAGGGATCCATGGATTGAACGACAAACTCAGCTATGCCCTTCCCATAGAGAATAAATTCAAAATTTATATCAGCGCCCTGACCCAGCTTTCCATTGACGAGCATAACCGGATCCCCACAACAGACGGCAGACTGATCAGAAGGATCGTCCGGGACGCCAGGACGAGAGGGATTTCCGCAAAGGAAACCATTGCCCGCTGGCCTTCTGTAAGGAGAGGAGAGGAAGAAAATATCTTTCCTTTCCAGGAACAGGCGGACGTAATGTTTAATTCCGCTCTGGTCTATGAGCTGGCCTGTCTGAAACTGTATGCGGAGCCTCTTCTTTTCAGTATCGGAAAAAAAGAGCCGGAATATGTGGAGGCAAAAAGGCTTTTGAAATTTTTTGACTATTTTGTGGCGGTACCCAGCGAGGAAGTGCCCCATAACTCCATTTTAAGGGAGTTTGTGGGAGGAAGCTGTTTCGACGTGTAACAGGTTATGCGTGAACTGTAACAGAAAGAATTTTCATCAAAAGGGAGATTAGTTCTTTACTTAACAATAAATCCATGCTAGAATAGCATTTGCGCAACCAGGACAGGTGATCGCGGCTGCACAGACGAAAGGGTGCAGACGAGGAAAGTCCGGGCTTCACAGGGCAGGATGCCGGATAACGTCCGGTGGAGGCGACTCCCAGACCAGTGCAACAGAAATAAACCGCCTCCTCCTCTGGAGCGGGGTAAGGGTGGAAAGGCAGTGTAAGAGACTACCGCCGTTCTGGTAACAGGACGGGCACATGTAAACTCCATCTGAAGCAAGACCGAAAAGAAAGCGATACGGCGGCCCGTCGTGCTTTCAGGTGGGTCGCTTGAGCCGTCTGGCGACAGACGGCCTAGATAGATGATCACTCAACGACATAACCCGGCTTATCGTTCTGGTTGCCAAGTAAGAAAATCCCCGGCCGCAGAGCCGGGGATTTTCTTACTTGTTTCTTTTTCCTCTGTATTTTTCTTCGCAGTATTTGCAGCGGTAAATCTCTTTTTCCTCATCCGCGAGGATAAATACATGATCCAGTCCCTGCTCAATAGAAGTGATGCAGCGGGGATTTTTGCATTTGATCACGTTGGTGATCTGCTTGGGAAGCTTTAACTGCTTCTTGGCAACAATCTGTTCGTCTTTGATAATGTTGACGGTGATATTATGGTCAATGAAGCCGAGGATGTCCAGATCCAGTTTCTCAATGGGACATTCCACCTTGATGATATCTTTTACACCCATCTTATTGCTCCGCGCGTTCTTGATGATCGCGACGGTACAGTCAAGCTTATCCAGCTTCAGGTCATGATAGATCGTCATCGCCTTGCCGGCCTTGATATGGTCGAGAACATAGCCCTCGCGAAGTGCTCCAACATTTAACATGATACATCCACCTCCAGTAATGTGAGAATCAGGGCCATACGCACGTAAACGCCGTACTGGGCCTGTTTAAAATAAGCGGCTCTCGGGTCGGAATCCACCTCTACGGCGATCTCGTTCACACGGGGAAGAGGATGGAGGATATACATGTCTTCTTTGGCAAGCTCCATTTTCTGTTTGTCCAGTATGTAAAAGTCCTTCATGCGGACGTAATCCTCTTCGTTGAAGAAACGTTCCTTCTGAACACGGGTCATATAGAGGATATCCAGATCCGGAAGAGCGTCTTCCAGTCTTTCCACTTCCTGATATTCCACATGATTCTTCTCAAGCACGTCCTCCCGGATATAGCTGGGAACGCGAAGTTCCTCCGGGGAGATCAGGACGAATCTTACGTTGTCGTAGCGTACCAGGGCTTCAATAAGAGAATGAACGGTACGGCCGAACTTCAGATCCCCGCACAGACCGATGGTAAGGTTATCAAGCCGCCCCTTAAGAGAACGGATGGTAAGCAGGTCGGTGAGAGTCTGGGTGGGATGCTGGTGACCGCCGTCACCTGCGTTGATAACGGGAATAGAAGAAGCCATAGAAGCAACCAGCGGAGCACCTTCCTTCGGATGACGCATGGCGCAGATATCTGCATAGCAGGATGTAACACGGATCGTATCGGCAACGCTTTCGCCTTTGGCGGCAGAGCTGGAATCAGCAGTGGAGAATCCAAGCACCTTGCCTCCCAGGTTCATCATAGCGGCCTCAAAGCTGAGACGCGTCCGGGTACTGGGTTCATAGAACAAAGTGGCAAGCCGCTTTCCTTCGCAGACATGCGCGTATTTATCTGGATGTTTCTCGATGTCGTTGGCCAGGGTAAGAAGCTTGTCAAGCTCTTCCACCGAAAAATCCAACGGGCTCATTAAATGTCTCATATGGTACCTCCCATTTTGAAATAGAAACTTAAAAGAAAGATTCCCTAAGTTCTCTTCCAATCATCATATAATAGACTGTAGTTTTTTTCAAGAAGATTTCGTAAGTATTTTCTCGAAAAGAAGTCCCGTGACAAACCATACAGGTGCATAATCCAGACGGATCACGCCCTTTACATGAAAAGGAGTGCCGGTGTAATCCCAGGGACAGATTCCGAAATGCTTCAGGAGACTTCCTGTGGAAAATTCCGCCGCGAAAATTCCGGCGGCATACAGGCAGCCCCGGAATACTGCAGGGACGGCGGAAATCTTCCGGTATACGGGAGCGATCACCGCCGCGCAGCCGTAGATGGGAAACATGAGAAGAGAAGTTTTTCCCATCATGGTAAACTGGCCGGCGAGAAGTGCGTGGAAGCCGGTCCAGAAAATCTCCAGACACCAGCCCAGAGAACCGCAGAGTAAAAAGTTATGCTTCATTAAAAATACCTCCTGACAGATAAGCGCAAACCTTGGATTTTACATAAATTTAACTGTCATATAGTATTGCCTGCCCTTGAAAAAACAATACACAAATGCTATATTTATCAGAAGAGAACAGCAACTGGAGGAAAAAAATACAAATGACGGATTTGCAGGAATGCAGAAAAGAGATAGACAGGATAGACAGCGAGATCGTAAAATTGTTTGAGAAGCGGATGAAGGTCAGCGAGGAAGTGGCAAAATACAAGATACATACGGGAAAAGAGGTGCTGGATTCCAGGCGGGAGCAGGAAAAACTGAAAGTGCTCAGGGCTCAGGCGCACAACGGCTTCAATGCTCTGGGAGTGCAGGAGATCTTTCAGCAGATCATGGCGATAAGCAGAAAACGCCAGTATCAGCTTCTGACAGCCAGCAAAGCTACTACGGGACAGGACTACACAATGGTGGAAAAACTTCCGTTAAGCGGTGTAAAAGTGGTATTTCAGGGAGTGGAAGGCGCGTACAGCTACGCGGCCATGCGTGCATATTTTCCGGAAGATATCGAAAACTACCATGTAAAGACTTTCCGCGACGCCATGGAGGAGGTTGCTTCCGGAAGAGCGGATTACGGCGTGCTTCCCATCGAAAATTCCACTCAGGGGATCGTGACGGATATCTATGATCTTTTGACGGAATATCAGCTTTACATTGTGGGAGAGCAGGTGATCCGGGCGGATCATGTGCTCCTCGGTCTGCCGGGAACCTCGCTGGAGGAGATTTCCACGGTATATTCCCATCCTCAGGCTCTGGCACAGTGCAAAAAATATCTGGAGAGTCATCCGGACTGGAAAACTGTAAAAACGGAGAATACAGCGGCGTCAGCCAAAAAAGTAAAAGAAGAAGGCAGGTCCTGTCAGGCGGCTGTGGCAAGCCGTGAGGCAGGAAAATTCTATGGTCTTTCCGTTCTTGCGGAACACATCTGTCATAATGGACAGAATGTCACACGTTTTATTATCGTCAGCCCGAAACCTGTTTATGAGGCAAAGGCAGAAAAGGTCAGCATTTGTTTTGAACTGCCTCATGAGAGCGGAACTCTTTATAATATGCTTTCTCATATAATCTATAACGGACTGAATATGACAAAAATCGAATCCAGACCCATTCCGGGAAAAACATGGCAGTACCGTTTCTTTGTGGATTTCCAGGGAAATCTGGCAGATGCCGCCGTCAAAAACGCTCTGAGAGGAGTAGAGGCGGAGGCAGACAGTATGCGTGTGCTGGGAAATTACGGACAACAGGAGGAAGCGTAAAATGACAGGAATACAGGAGTGTGTGCTTTACCGCGGCTTTAAAAAAGGAGAAATTCTGGATAAGATGACAGAACTGATGGATGTTCTGGAAGATCATCCTTCCGAAATACAGAAATACAGATCTGTTTTCTACGAGTGTGTGAACGGGCTTCTTGAAACAGCCGGTTCCTACGGCTTTTCAGGCAATCTCTGGCATAATTATCTGACGCTTCTTCTTGTGAACCATGAAAATGCTTTCAGCACAGCCTGCGAGATCAGGGGGGCGAGAGAGGGCACGATCAATGACTTTGCTCTTCATGACTTTTCCATATTTAAAAAATTGTATGACTTTGACCTGACTGCATTTGACAGAGCGTTCCAGACATCCTGTTGCCGGAAACTGTGCAGCTATCAGGCGCCGGAAAACACAGGAAAGATGTTCAACAAAAGAATACGGGACCGTATCTGCCAGATGAGCCGGACTCTGGCTCAGGCGGAAAGCACGGAAGAATTTATGAAAGATATGGTTCAGTTCTATAAAGATTTCGGCGTAGGGAAGCTTGGCCTGCATAAAGCTTTCCGTGTGGAGCATGATAAGGACGGACAGGCGACGATCGTTCCGGTGACGAGAATAGCCCATGTACGTCTTGAGGATCTGGTGGGCTATGAAATTCCAAAACAAAAGCTGATCGCTAATACAGAGGCGTTTGTGCAGGGAAGAAAAGCCAACAACTGCCTTTTGTTCGGGGATGCCGGAACGGGAAAATCTTCCAGCATAAAGGGAATACTGAACAGATATTATGAGGACGGGCTCCGTATTATTGAGATCTACAAGCACCAGTTCCAGGATCTGAACCAGGTGATCGCCCAGATCAAGGACAGGAACTATAAATTCATTATCTATATGGATGATCTTTCTTTTGAGGAATTTGAAATAGAGTATAAATATCTGAAAGCGGTGATCGAGGGGGGACTGGAGAGAAAGCCGGACAATATCCTGATCTATGCCACCAGCAACCGCAGACATCTTGTGCGGGAGAGGGCGGGAGACAAGCTGGAACTCTCTGATGAGGACGATCTTCATTCCTCCGATACTGTTCAGGAGAAGCTTTCCCTTGTATACCGTTTCGGCGAGAGGATTTATTTCGGCGCCCCGGACCGAAAGGAATTTCAGAATATTGTAAAAGTGCTTGCGAAGCGTCACGGAATTGAGATGCCGGAGAAACAGCTTCTTCTGGAAGCGGGACAGTGGGAGCTGTCTCACGGAGGACTGACAGGAAGAACCGCTCAGCAGTTTATCGATCATCTGCTGGGGCGTGGAGAAGGTAAACAATAACAGGAAGGAGAAACGATATATGGCAGCAACAGTTTTTGCCGCAATTGACATTGGTTCCTATGAAGTCAGTATGAAGATATTTGAATTTTCAAAAAAAGTGGGCTTCCGGGAATTGAACTATGTAAGGTACCGCCTGGAAATCGGAAAGGGGGTTTATTCATCCAGAAGGCTGGACCATGAAATGGTTGACGCGATCTGTATGATCCTGAAGGACTTCAGCAGGATGATGCAGGAGTTTGGCGTGGAAGGATACCGGGCCTGCGCCACCAGCGCTTTCCGTGAAATGGTGAATCCGGTGATCATTATAGAGCAGATCTATCAGAGAACCGGTATCCGTGTAGAAATCTTAAGCAACGCGGAACAGCATTTTCTGGGGTATAAGTCTATCGCGGCTATTGAAGCCGGATTCAAAAAAATGATCCAGAAGGGTACGGCGATATTGGATATCGGCGGGGGAAGCCTCCAGGTGTCGCTGTTCGACAAAGACGCTCTGGTTTCCACCCAGAGCCTGAAGATCGGAAGTATGCGCATCCGTGAACGCCTCAGAGAGCTGGAAAAGACAAATAACCATTATGATCAGCTTATCCTGGAATTTATCCGCAACGATCTGACTGCGTTCCAGCGTCTGTATCTGAAGGACCGTGACATTAAAAATATCATACTTATGGGAGATTTTCTGTCGGATACGATCTTCCGCGGAGAGCGGGAAGAGCATATCGTTACAATGGAAGAATTTATGAAGCGCTACGAGGATACAGTTTATAAGACGGAGCAGACACTGGCCTCAGAGATGGACATTGACCAGGAATTCGCTTCTCTTGTAGTCCCGACGATGGTCATCTGCAAAAGCTTCCTGGATATCTTCCAGGCGGAATCCGTATGGGTGCCCGGAGTGTCGCTTCTGGACGGAATCGCCTACGATTATGGAGAAAAGAAAAAATTTATCAAAAGCGCCCACAACTTTGAAAACGATATTCTGGTGGCCTCCAGAAATATCGGAAAACGGTATTCCAGCGGAAAGAATCATATCCAGGGAACCACAAAGCTGGCACTGGCTATTTTTGACAGCATGAAAAAGGTTCACGGCATGGGGGCAAGAGAGAGGCTGCTTCTCCAGATTGCCGTACAGCTTCACGACTGCGGCAAGTACATCAGTATGGCGGATGTGGCGGAGTGTTCTTACCGGATCATTATGGCTACGGAGATCATCGGGCTTTCTACAGAAGAGCGGCAGGTGATCGCCAGCGCGGTCCGCTACAATACCACGGAATTTGTTTATTATGAAAATTTTGACGACGGAGCCGGACTTGACAGGGAAAGATATCTTCTGGTTGCGAAACTCACAGCGATCCTCCGTCTGGCCAACGCCATGGACCGGAGCCATTATCAGAAGGTGCAGGGGCTCAGGGCTGTGCTGAAAGACAGGGAGCTGCATCTGATCATCGATTCTGAGCGGGATATCTCTCTGGAACTGGGACTTTTGAAAGATAAAGTGGACTTCTTTGAAGAAGTGTTTGGAATTCATCTTGTCCTCAGAAGAAAGAGAACGGCTTAAAAAGGATCCCTGAAAGGGAAAAGTCGGAGGAAACGAAGAAACAAACAAAATCCAGGAGGAAATTATGGATATAAAGACATTTGAAAAATCAGAATATTTTGTGAACAGAGAGTTGAGCTGGCTGAAATTCAATGAAAGAGTATTAAGTGAAGCGCGGGACAAAAATCTGCCGCTTTTTGAACGGCTGAAATTCCTGAGCATTACCGCCTCGAATCTGGATGAATTTTTCATGGTGCGTGTGGCTTCCCTGAAAGATCAGGTACATGCGGGATATGAAAAAACGGATATTGCCGGAATGACGCCCAGGGAGCAGCTCCGGGAGATCAGCGCTCAGACACATGATCTGGTGCGTCAGCAGTACAGTACCTATAACCGCTCCCTTGTACCTGCCCTTGAGAAGGCCGGCCTGCATATGATCACGGAGCATGAAGATCTTTCGGAAAAGCAGAAGGAGTTTGTGGACAGGTATTTTGAAGACAACGTATATCCGGTGCTGACGCCTATGGCTATGGATTCTTCCAGGCCGTTCCCGCTGATCCGGAACAAAACGCTGAACATCGGCGCACTGATCGCCAAAAAGGATAAAAAGAAGGGAAAAGAGGTTTTGGAGTTCGCCACCGTGCAGGTGCCTTCCGTGCTCCCGAGGGTCGTTGAGATCCCTTCTGAAAAAGCGGATACAAAAGCTGTGATCCTTCTGGAAGAAGTGATCGAGAGGAATATCGGCAAGCTGTTTCTCAGCAACGACGTAGTGTGCGCTCATCCCTACCGTATTATGAGAAACGCAGACCTTACCATCGACGAGGACGAGGCGGAGGATCTTCTGGTAGAGATCCAGAAACAGTTGAAAAAACGTCAGTGGGGCGAGGTTATCCGTCTGGAAGCGGAAGAAAAGATGGATAAGCGCCTTCTGAAAATCCTGAAAACAGAATTTGATATCAAAAATGAGGATATCTTTAATATCCAGGGACCGCTGGATCTTACTATGCTGATGAAGGTATACGGTCTGGACGGATTTGACCAGTATAAGGCAAAGAAATATATTCCCGCCCCGGTACCGGAATTCCAGAATGACAAAAATATTTTTGACGTGATCCGCGAGGGAGACGTATTCCTCCATCACCCGTATATGAGCTTTGACCCGGTTGTGAACTTTGTACGTCAGGCGGCGAAGGATCCGGGAGTCCTGGCTATCAAGCAGACCCTTTACCGTGTCAGCGGTAATTCGCCTATTATTGCCGCTCTTGCCCAGGCTGCGGAAAACGGCAAACAGGTTTCCGTTCTTGTGGAGCTGAAAGCGCGGTTTGACGAGGAAAATAATATCGTCTGGGCGAAAATGCTGGAAAAAGCCGGCTGCCATGTTATTTACGGTCTGGTAGGCCTGAAGACACACAGCAAGATCACCCTGGTAGTAAGAAGAGAAGAAACGGGAATCCGCCGGTATGTACATCTGGCTACCGGAAACTACAACGATTCCACCGCGAAGCTTTATACAGACTGCGGTATCTTTACCTGCGACGAAAGGTATGGCGAAGACGCTACGGCAGTATTCAACATGCTGTCCGGATATTCAGAGCCCAAGAGGTGGAACCGTCTGATCGTAGCTCCGATCTGGATGAAAAACAGATTCCTGGAACTGATCGACCGGGAGGCAGAGAATGCGAAAAAAGGCATTCCGGCTCATATTATGGCGAAGATGAACTCACTTTGCGACCCGGTGATCATGGCGGCTCTTTATTACGCGTCTTCCTGCGGCGTAAAGATCGACCTTGTTGTCAGAGGAATCTGCTGTAT
>ERZ1090860.1516-NODE-1521-length-12241-cov-6.102987_pt1 | contig 12241 bp, 10 predicted proteins | sample MGYA00478483_ERZ1090860 | MGnify/ENA primary metagenome ERZ1090860 (study PRJEB33644, sample SAMEA5815741) | chicken gut metagenome | biome: Chicken; feature: Gastrointestinal Tract; material: Caecum | place: Ireland | collected 2019-01-01 | study: A study of...
ACCATACCCAGTTCAGATAGGAGTTGGCAACCTCCGACTTCAGCTCCGATTTGGCGGAGTAAAGAGCATATCTGTAATGCTCCTTTAAATCTTTCCAAAAACGTTTCATAACTTCCTCCAGGCCTCTTCCCCTATTTCAGCTTTTGTCTGCAAAACTTCTGGCATTATAGCATACAAAAATGCAATTATCAAGCACAGGGTATAAAATCAAAGCTGTTTTTGCCGCATTCGCCTTTTTATGATCATCGTAATGAGGCTGCCCGCAAAAACCACAGCGCATACCACCTGTGTCACCGCAATTCCCGTATGACCGATCTGGAGCTGATCGACCCGGAGTCCCTCAATAAAGAAACGTCCCAGACCATAGCCCATAAGGTAGATGCACAAAAGTTCGCCGTCAAACTTCTTATGCTTCCTGTAAAGAAAAATCACCAGCAGAACCAGACAGTTCCAGAGGCCTTCATAAAGGAACGTCGGATGCACCTGAATATAGGAAAGCATCTGTCCTCCCACATCCACATTTACCAGATGATCCAGAAGTCCTGCCTGTTCAATCTCTCCCAGTCTTCCGGTCTGTTCAAAATACCCCAGAGGGATCTGCATGGCCAGCGGTCCGTCTGTGTATCCCCCGAAAGCCTCCCGGTTGAAGAAATTCCCCCAGCGTCCCATGATCTGCCCCACCAGCAGCGCCATGGACATGGTATCAAGCATCAGGGCCGCCTTCTGTTTTCTCACTTTGGCAAATATGAGAAGCACCACGATGGCCGCCGCCACACCGCCGACGATACCCAGACCGCCATGCCGGATATTGATGATGTCCAAGGGATGTTCTTTATAATAATCCCAGGAAAAAATAACATAATAGGCTCTTGCCCCAACGATGGCCGGAATCATCATACAGATCAGATAATCCAGATACATTTCCGGATTCTGTCCAGTCCGCTTCGCTTCCTTCTGGGCGATCAGAAGCCCCACCAGAAAACCTGCGGCAATGATAATCCCGTAAAACATAATATGAAAACCCCCGACGGAAATGTATCTTCCCACATGAGAAAACACAATTCCCAGATTCGGGAACCGGATATCCATATATTCCATAATAACCTCCTGTATCTCTCGTTGAAACGCAGGACAGTCCCTGCCCTGCTGTGACATTGGGAATATTATAGCCCGCTCCGTAAAAAATTTCAATCATTATGTGAATCCGGCATTTTTCTTTCCGCCCCCTTGTCAGCTTCTTTCTTTCTATGGTAGAATGGACAGTTGTAATGCAAACGACATCTCAATGAAATAAATGATAAATGGAGGAATTACTATGAAATTAGGTATTGTCGGACTTCCAAATGTGGGAAAGAGTACATTATTTAACTCTCTGACCAAAGCCGGCGCCGAATCTGCCAACTATCCTTTCTGTACCATCGATCCGAACGTGGGCATTGTTCCTGTTCCGGACGCCCGGCTGCAGGTGCTTTCTGACATGTATGACTCTGCCAAGATTGTTCCGGCCGTCATCGAATTCGTGGACATCGCCGGTCTTGTAAAAGGCGCATCCAAGGGAGAAGGTCTGGGAAACCAGTTCCTGGCCAACATCCGTGAGGTGGACGCCATCGTACACGTGGTCCGCTGCTTTGAAGACAGCAACGTTGTCCATGTGGATGGAAGCGTGAATCCTCTCAGAGATATCGAAACGATCAACTTTGAGCTGATTTTTGCTGACATTGAAGTGCTGGAGCGCCGCATCGCGAAATCAGCCCGCGCCGCTCACAATGATAAAAAGATTGCCGCAGAAGTGGAACTGTTAAAGAAAATGAAAGCACATCTGGAAGACGGCAACCTGGCCAAAACCTTTGTCACCGACGATGAAGACGAACAGAAACTGCTGGATGAATGCAACCTGCTGACAGCCAAACCGGTCATCTTCGCGGCAAACGTATCGGAGGATGACCTGGCCGACGACGGCGCCTCCAATGAATATGTACAGGCTGTAAAAGAATACGCCGCCGGCTGTGACTCCGAAGTATTCGTGGTCTGCGCACAGATTGAACAGGAGATTGCAGAACTGGATGATGACGAGAAAGCTATGTTCCTGGATGATCTGGGACTTTCCGAATCCGGCCTTGAAAAGCTGATCAAAGCCAGCTACCGTATCCTGGGCCTGATCTCCTACCTGACTGCAGGACCGATGGAATCCAAAGCCTGGACCATCACCAAAGGTACCAAAGCGCCGCAGGCTGCCGGAAAGATCCACTCTGACTTCGAGCGGGGCTTCATCAAAGCCGATGTCATCAGCTACGATGATCTGATTGCCTGCGGAAGCATGTCCGCAGCCAGAGACAAAGGCCTCGTCCGTTCCGAAGGAAAAGAATACGTGATGCAGGACGGAGATGTGGTGCTCTTTAAATTCAATGTATAGGGATTTGTCAGTTTGAATCTATCGGTTTTGAGATTATCCGAATGGCGATGAACAGACGGAATTTGCAACTTTGTATTTATCATAGAAAAACGCAATCAGGGAAGTCTCCTCCTCCACTTCGGCAGGCTGGTAACTATCACCTTTTATAAAAAGTACGTGACGCCTGCACTCACAGTCGTCGTCGATCTTCCCCGATACGTTTTTCTATCATCATCAAACTATACCGCAAATTCCTGCCGTCTGCATTACCCGGATTATAGCAAGTCATCTGATTCAAACCGACGAAAGAGCTACCTGGTGGCTTACTCACAACTACATTTGGAGAAGACAAGCCATTGATATGGTTCAACGACGACTGTGAGCGCAGGCGTCTGCCTGATCAATTCGATCACAGCAGTATACCCAGCCTGCCGAAGTGGAGGAGGAGAACTTTTATCAATGGCTTGTCTTCTGTGAAAGCAGTCTTCTGTATGCTGCATGGAGATTTACTAATCCGCCGACCTTATCACCAGCAGTTTCCCTGTTTTCATCCGCAGGGTTCCCCATTCTTCTGCCAGCTCGTTGCTGATGCCTAAGCTCTGGGAAGGCTGCAGGCTTGCGTTGGCAAGGGGATAAGAAAAACCGATCAGGTCGATGCCGGTCACTGAGCCGCCCCAGGCCATCAGCGAAAAAAATGGCCGGTCCGGCTGTTTTTTATATTTTTTCTCGTTTTGTCCACAAAGCATTTCTATTTCGTTGTGTTTATCCACTATTTTTCCTGAAATATGCCCCGCGGCCAGCTTTTCAAGCATTCCGATGTTGGCGAGAGCATGGTCCAGCCGGGTGCCGGTGGCCCCCAGAAGAATTACTTCTTCCGGAGACAGCTCCCGGGCGTACTCCACCGCCAGCTCGGTGTCTGTGTAATCTTTTCTTGTGGGAAATTCCCGCACCGGAACCCCCTGCTCTTTATAAAATGTGAGCAGATTCTCCTCTTTCAGGCTGTCAAAATCTCCCAGAATATCTGTGGGCGTCAGATGGAGCGCCCGACAGGAAGCGAGACCGGAATCCGCCGCGATGATACGGTCAAAGTTCCGGTCCCTGAGATAAGCGGCGGCAAATTCTTCTTCCACTCTGCCGCCGGTCACGATCAATATTTTACCATTTCTTTGCATTTGCCAGCTCCTCATACAGATAACAATAGTCTTCGTAGCGCATCCGGCTGATTTTTCCTTCTTCCAAGGCCTGCTTTACCGCACAGCCCGGCTCATGAATATGGCTGCAGCCGTTAAAACGGCATTGGTTTTCATATTCTGAAAATTCCGGAAAATAAAAACGCAGCTCTTCTTTTTCGATGCCCGTCAGATACAGCGAGCTGAATCCCGGCGTATCCATGAGAAAAGTATCTTCCCCCAGATAGATCAGTTCCGAGTGGCGGGTGGTATGTCTGCCCCGCTTGATCTTCTCGCTGACAGCTCCGGTCTCCATCTGCTTTTCGGTACTGATACTGTTTAAGGTGGAAGATTTTCCCACGCCGGACGGCCCTGCCATAACGGTGGTTCTGCCCCGGAGAAGCTCTTTTAATTCCGGAATGCCCTCCCCCTCATGGGCCGAGGAGAAGAGCACCCGGCAGCCGCTTTTCTCATAATCCCGCTTCAGCCGCACGCGCTCCTCCTCCGAGGCCAGATCCATTTTATTGAAACAGATGATGACAGGAACCTGCTGTTTCTCCATCATGATGAGAAACCGGTTCAGCAGCTGGAAATTCGGCTCCGGCTCATGGACCGCAAAAATGACCAGCGCCTGATCCACATTGGCGACCATGGGCCGGATCAGCTGATTCTTCCGCTTGTGGATGACTGTGAGATTACCTGTTTTTTCTTCCTCGGAAATCACATCGATATCCACGATATCGCCCACGTTGGGTTTCATTTTTTTGTTGCGAAAAATTCCCTTTGCCCTGCATTCATAAAGTCCGGCGCCTTCCACATACACATAATAAAAACCGCCGATGCCCTTCATGATTTTTCCTGTCATACTGTTTTTCCTTTCTTTCTTTTCTTCTGATCTTCCGCCTGTTTCCAGGTTATCTGTTTTAATCTGCCACCCGTTCCCAGACCACCGGGTAGCTGTTGTACTCCTGTCCGTTGACATAGAATAAAACTGTGGCATCTCTGCCGCTGTCGCTCTCAAAAGCAACGTCCACCGGGAAGGAATCCGAATCGGCATCCTCCTCTGAGTAAATGGTCTTAGTGGAATTCCCCTGTTCCAGTACCAGCTCAATATCTCCGGTTTCCCCTTCCTCAAACGGGGAGTCATACACCTGGACTGTTCCCGCATAGTGGTAGGATTCCTGCTCGCCAAGACTCACGGTGATGGAAACTTTCGTACCCTTGTCCACCATGGTACCCGACTTGATGCTCTGCTGAAATACATCGCCCACGCCGACGGAACCGCTGTAATCGCTGGATACATTTCCCAGAACCAGTCCCAGACGGTTCAGTTCTTTCTCTGCCGCCTCCTGGCTGACACCATACAAATCCGGCACTTCCACCTGGGAAACGCCTCGGCTCACTGTGATGGTCACCGTAAAGCCTTTTTCTACCATACTGCCGCCCTTCGGCGTCTGGCGGATCACATACCCCTTATCTACCGTGTCACTGTTGGCGTAGACAACTTCTGCCTCCAGTCCCAGAGAATTGAGTTCCTCAATGGCATCATCTTCCTCGTAGTTGATCAGAGGAGGGACTTCAATCCGCGCGTTCTCCTCGTCATCCTCATCCAGACCCAGAGTCAGCGTGATCGTCGAGCCTTCCAGGACATCCCGTCCCTCTTCGGTATCCTGATCCACGACTACAAGGGAATCGCTGTCTTTATCCACACCGTCCGCATACTCAAACTTCGCGCTCAAAGACAGCTCTTCTGCCTGGTTTTTGGCCTTTGTCCGTGTCATTCCGATGAAACTTGGCAGTGTCACATATTTTTTGGCCTCTGTGGCCTCCGTCTCCTCCTCGGCTGAAGTATCCGTGGTGCTCTCCGGCGCTTCTGTGGTGCTTTCCACCGTACCGCTGCCGGTAAATTTCAAAAGATTGGTGGATGTGCCGACGAAATAAAAGACCAGACAGGCAAGAAGAACTCCAAACACAATGGTAATGACCATGATCATTTTCTCCATCTTCGGATGAACGGAATCGTCGTCTTCGTAATCCTCTCCGTCTTTTTCCGTGGACTGTCCCTGCATCTCATCCGGAGTCTCCTCCCCGTCCCGCTCACTCTCTCCTGTGAGGGTTTTCTTAATCTGAGCGATTTCTTCCTCTGACCGGGTTCTTGTGGGACTGTCATCCACCTGCGGATTCATATAAACATAATTACCGTCGGGAGAGGTAAAAACCTGGCGCAGATCCGCGATCAGTTCCGCCGCCGTCTGGTACCGCTCCTCCGGACGTTTCTTCGTACATTTTAAAATAATCTTTTCCAGGCTCACTGGTATATCCGGGAAATAATTTCTCGGCGGCACAATCTCATCCCGAAGATGCATCAACGCGATAGCCACCGTATTTTCCCCGTCAAAAGGCACCTTTCCCGTGGCCATCTCATACATGGTGATACCCAGGGAATAGATGTCGCTTCTGGCGTCGGAATATCCGCCTCTTGCCTGTTCCGGCGACAGGTAACGCACGGAACCCATGGTGCTGGAGGCAATGGTATCTCCCGTGGCAGCTTTGGCAATGCCAAAGTCCGTCACCTTGATCTTGCCGCTGTCTGAGACGATGATATTTTGTGGCTTGATATCTCTGTGCACAATATTGTGCTCATGAGCCGACTGTATACCGCTGGCAATCTGGATGGAAAAATCCACGGTCTCCCGGACGGAAAGTCTCCCGTACCGGCGGATATAGCGTTTTAGCGTCATCCCCTCTGCCAGTTCCATGACAATATAGTGGATGCCCTGGTCATTTCCCTCATCCAGGATACTCACTATATTCGGATGATTCAGATCCGCGGTGGAACGGGCTTCCGAGTTAAACCTCCGGACCAGCGTCTCGTCGTCGCTGTATTCTTTCCGAAGCACTTTGACAGCCACATAACTGTTGGATTTACGGCATTTTGCCTTGTACACATCGGCCATCCCTCCGGAGCCGATATGTTCAAGGATCTCATATCTTCCTCCTAAAATCATTCCTGTCTGAATCAAACCAGTCACCTCCCGCTTCCGCACTGGGCGATGACTACGGCGATATTATCAAGGCCGCCGTAAAACAGAGCTTCATTGACGCACTCCTGCGCCTGCTCGCTGATATCGCCCTGCTGCGCCACGATCTCTTCCAGCTTGTCATCATCTACCATGTTGGACAGTCCGTCCGAACAAAGCAGGATCTTTTGTCCCTCGGCAATATCCAGCATGAAGAAATCCGGCTGAACCGTTTCCGCCACGCCCACTGCCTTAGTTATGATATTTTTCTGCGGGTGATTCCGGCTCTCCGCCCGGTCAAGCTCTCCGGCCCGGACCAGTTCCTCCACCAGAGAATGATCCATGGTCACCTGCCGGAGTGTTCCGTCGTAATAGTACAGACGGCTGTCTCCCACATTCATGACATAGACCACATGATCCACCACCGTGGCAGCCACGAAGGTAGTTCCCATGCCCGCATATTCTTCCTCTCTGCGGGACATCTGGTACACCTCAGCGTTCACCTGCTGCAGCAATTTTTCCATGGACAGGAACGGGAGTTCCTTTTCCGCCTTTTTCGCCAGTTCCACAAATCTTGTCACAGAATAGGAGGACGCCTTATCTCCGGCCTTATGGCCTCCCATTCCATCCGCAACGATATAAAGATTTGGAAAACAGCCCACCGGCTCATCAGAGTAGAAAAGATAGTCCTGATTGACTTTTCTTTTCTTTCCGATATCCGTGATTCCAAAGGACTTCATCCATTCCCACTCCTTTCTTTATATCCTTTTCTAAGCTGTCCGCAGGCGGCGGAGATATCTCTGCCCATCTCTCTGCGGACGGTCACCTGAATATGATGTTTTTCCAATATATGCAAAAACGCCTGAATATGATTCTGCTCCGACTGCCGGAAGTCTCTCTCTTTTACCGGATTCACCGGGATCAGATTGATATGGCAGTTCAGGCCCTTCACCAGGGCCGCCAGCATCTCGGCGTGTTCTTTTCTGTCGTTGACATCCTTCACCAGACTGTACTCAAACGTGATCCGCCGGCCGGTTTTTTCCACATAGTAAGCGGCGGCTTCCATGAGTTCTTTCATGGAATACCGGTTTGCCACTGGCATCAGCTCTTTTCTCATGGCGTCATTGGGCGCGTGAAGAGAAATCGCCAGCGTCACCTGAGGATACGTATCGGCAAATGCATAAATCTTCGGCACCAGACCGCAGGTGGACACCGTAATGTTCCTCCGGCTGATATTCAGACCATTTTCATCACTTACCAGCTCGATCATCCGGCACAGCGCGTCAAAATTATCAAAGGGCTCCCCGGTTCCCATCACCACGATATGAGAAACTCTCTCCCCCGTGGCTCTCTGAATGGCATAAATCTGGTCAAGCATTTCCGACGGATACAGATTTCTCTCCAGTCCCAGCAGGGTAGAGGCACAGAACCGGCATCCCATCCGGCATCCGGCCTGGGAGGAAATGCACACAGAGTTCCCATGTCTGTACTTCATCAGCACGCTCTCTATGATGTTTCCGTCATGCAGCTCAAAAAGAAACTTTGTGGTGCCGTCGATCTTCGATACATACCGCTCCACTTCTGTCACCCCATACAGAGGATGGTCTTTCAGGATGGTCTGGCGGCAGGATGCCGGCACATTTTTCATTTCATCTCCGGTACGTATGAGCTTCTGATGCAGCCAGCCGTATATCTGTTTCGCCCGGAACTTTTTCTCTCCGGCCGCTGCCACGGCCGCTGTGAGTTCCTCCATATTCATAGAACGGATATCTGTAAAGCTCTCCATCATTTTCCTCCAATTTCTGTCTGCTGTTCTGCGCTGATAACTCCTTCTCTGCATCTGCTGCAGCAAAATACTCCCGTATTTCCCGCCGCAGCCCGGCCAGAAGCTTTTATCATACTCTTGTAAACTTCGCCACAAAAAAGCCATCACAGCCGTCGATGCCCGGCAGCAGCTGCAGATATCCCTCTTCTCCGGTACGGCCGCGAAGCTCCTCCGGCAGGCAGGCTTCCACAGACACCCGGCGAAGAGGCGTATTCTCCTCGATCCACCGGACATTCTCCACATTTTCCCGCCGGTTCAGGGTACAGGTCGAAAAAATCAGAGTGCCGCCCGTCTTCACATATTTCCATGCCAGCGAAAGAATCTTTCGCTGCAAATCCACCAGCTCGTCAAGCTGTTCCCTGGTCAGATGATATTTGATATCATTTTTTCGTCCCATGATTCCCAGCCCGCTGCATGGAAGATCCGCCAGCACCACATCCATGGACGCTTCCAGAGAAGCATCAAATTCTGTGGCGTCCCACTGTTCGATTTTTACCTGCGGATATTTCATTCTATCATTATTTTCCTGCAGTAATTCTGTCTTATATTCTGTCAAATCTCTTGCAATTACCAGTCCGTTCTCCCCGGTCCGGTCCGCCGCATGGAAGGTCTTTCCTCCCGGGGCCGCACAGAGATCAAGGACTCTGTCACCGGCCCGGATACCGGACACTTCCACCGGAAACATGGAACTTTCATCCTGAATCACAAAAAGTCCCTGCCGGAACGCCGGGATTTTATTCAGATAATTATACCCGGAAATCCGGAAGGCATACGGGAAATACCGGCCTTCTTCCACAGTCACACCGCTTTCTTCCAGAGACTTCCGAAGATTCCGGGGCTCTGTCTTTGAAAGGCAGGCGCGGATGGTGGTCGGTCTGGCCGTGAGGAAAGAAGCGAGCATCGTCTCCGTATCTTCTTCCCCATACTGCTCTGTCAGCAGTTCCACCAGCCACAGAGGCATGGAATACCGGACTGAGAGATACTTTCCGGGATCCTTTTTGCGGTCCGGCAGCGGAAGATGTTCTTTTTCCCGTGTGAGAGTCCGCAGCACTCCGTTGACAAACCCGGACAGGCTGCGAAATCCCCGCTTTTTCGCCAGGTTGACCGCCTCACTGCAGGCAGCCGCGTCCCGCACATTCATAAAGAGAATCTGATAGGCCGACAGACGCAGGAGATTCCGGATCAGTGGCTTGCATTTTTTCATTTTGGTTTTAGAAAAAGCGTCCAGAACATAATCAAGATAAATCCGCTGTTCTGTCACGCCCTCGCAGAGCATGGTAAAGAAGGCCCGCTCATTTTTGGGAGCAAACTGCAGCCGCATGAGCGCCTCTCCCATGACCAGATGGGAGAGCCTTCCTGTCTTCTCCATATTCATGAGAACGTTCAGCGCTTCCTCTCTCATATTAATCCTGTCTGCCATATACCATTCCCTTTTTTACCGGATATCCCAGCAAAAATGCCTGCACCGGCATCCGTTTCTTGCCCTGGAGCTGTACTTCGTTGACTTTCAGCAATCCGTCACCGGTCTGCACATAGAAGCAGTCCTTCTTCACATCGGTGACTGTGCCCGGCGCCGCATCTTCGGCCTTTACCGGCTGCTGTGCTGCCTGGCCGTCGTCTTCTTCGCTGCCGGTCTGTTCTGGCACCGCATCAGCGTCCCAGATCTTTAATGTCTTGCCGTTCATGTGCGTGTAGGCACTCGGCCAGGAATTTAAGCCCCGGATCAGTCTCTCGATGGAGACAGCGTTCTTCGTCCAGTCAATCTCTCCCAGTTCTTTGGTGAGCATACCCGCATAGCTGCTCTCCTCGTCATTCTGCGGAATCCGCACCGCCGTGCCGGCTTCCAGTTTATCAAGGGTTGAAAGTATCAACGTTCCGCCCGCTGCTGACAGCTTGTCATGAAGTGTCTCTCCGGTTTCTTTCGGCGCAATGGGAATCACAACCTTTTCAATCATATCTCCGGTATCCAGTCCCTTTGCCATGTACATGGTCGTGATGCCCGTCTCCTTTTCCCCGTTAATGATCGCCCACTGCATCGGCGCCGCTCCCCGGTATTTCGGGAGCAGAGAAGCGTGAACATTGATACAGCCATATTTGGGCAGGTTCAGGATGCTCTCCGGCAGGATCTGTCCGAAAGCCACCACGACGATCACATCCGGCGCCAGCTCCCGCAGCGTCTCCACAAAGGCTTCCTCCCGCACTTTTACCGGCTGATAAACCGGAATGCCATGGGCAAGAGCCGTCTCTTTTACCGGAGGAAATGCCATGGCCTTCCCCCGTCCTTTTCGTTTGTCCGGCTGCGTCACGACGCCGATCACCTCATGGTGAGCAATGAGCGCCTCCAGCGTCGGGACGGAAAACTCCGGTGTTCCCATAAATACTATTCTCATTCTTCCCATTCTTCCTCTTCTTCCAAATCTCTGTAAGGCTCACTGGCCCGCTCGCCGTAAAGGATACCGTCCAGGTGATCCATCTCGTGGAGCATGGCTCTGGCCCTGAGGCCCTCTCCCTCATAAATGACCGGATTCATATCCATATCAAGGGAGGATACCTTCACGTAATTCGGTCTGGTCACTTCCGCCACCTTGCCCGGCACGCTCAGACAGCCCTCGTCGTCGGTCTGCTCGCCGGAAGTCTCCAGCACTTCCGGATTGATCAGAACGATCGGATCGTCATCCATCACATCAACGACGCAGATCCGGCGCAGGATTCCCACCTGCGGCGCTGCCAGTCCCACACCTTTCGCTTCATACATGGTGTCGAACAGATCCTCAATGAGTTCCTTTGTGGCCGGTGTCATCTTTGTCACCGGTTTACATTTCTTTTTTAAAATATCATCGCCGATAAAGCGAATTCTCCGAATAGCCATTTTCTTCCTCCTTTATATGTCAAATATGGATTTCTCCATATCTCCTGTCTTTTCTCTTGTTTTTATTTATGGGAAAGCTGCCTGGATCAGAACCTCCCATATTTATCATCGGCCTTCATCATACCATACCCGGGCACTTCCGTAAAGTCCGGCGTAGTCTCCGGCCAAAGGGCAATTTCATCCTGCGAAGATGCCGGCCCATAAACGCCGGCCTTTTTCCCGGCGCGTTTCTCACGCCCCTGGGGTCAGTACATTCCCATGGGATCAAAATCAAACTGTATCTGAATTCCCGCAAACAGGGGATGCGTCTCCAGCACCGGCTCCAGCCGTCCCTTCAGCTCTTCCAGCCGGGAGGCCTCCGGATGTTTCATGTAAAGTACCTGACGGTACAGGTCCCGCAGCTTCGAGATGGCCGCCTTCCCGGGATTCAGCAGCTGCACCGGCCTTTCCTCCCCCTCCTGACTTTTCTCGATCATTTTCTGAATCCGCATGGCCGCCAGAAGGGCCGCAGATTCGTCGCCGCTCTGCACTAAGATCACCAAAAGATGCGAGCAGGGCGGATAAGCCATGAGGCTCCGGTAGGCAATCTCCTGCTCGTAAAACGCCTCATAGGAATGTTCCACAGCCGCGGTGATCGCATAATGTTCCGGCGCGTAAGTCTGAATGATCACCTCTCCCGGTTTTTCTCCGCGGCCGGCCCGTCCGGCCGCCTGGCACAGAAGCTGAAAGGTTCTCTCACCGCTGCGGAAATCCTGTCCGAAGAGGGAAAGGTCCGCCGCCAGAATCCCAACCAGCGTCACATTGGCGTAATCATGACCTTTGACGATCATCTGGGTACCAAGAAGCACATCGGCCTCTCCCCGGGCAAAGGCTTTTAATATCTCCTGATGGGCATTTTTCCTGCGGGTGGTATCCATATCCATCCGCAGCACCCGGATTCCGGGGAATTCTTCATACAGGGCTGCC
>ERZ1090860.1524-NODE-1529-length-12212-cov-5.321625_pt1 | contig 12212 bp, 10 predicted proteins | sample MGYA00478483_ERZ1090860 | MGnify/ENA primary metagenome ERZ1090860 (study PRJEB33644, sample SAMEA5815741) | chicken gut metagenome | biome: Chicken; feature: Gastrointestinal Tract; material: Caecum | place: Ireland | collected 2019-01-01 | study: A study of...
ACACCTATTAAGTCGTCGGCAGCGTCAGATGTGTATAAGAGACAGGCCCTGGAGCCCTTGGAGAGCTTATCAAAATACATCACCGGCATACCGAAGCTGGGCGCTTCCGACAGGCGGACGTTGCGCGGGATGACCGTCTTGTACAGCTTATCGGGGAAGTGCTTCTTGACTTCCTCCTCCACCTGCTCGGTCAGGCGCAGCCGCTTGTCGTACATGGTCAGCAGGATGCCCTCCACTTCGATGACCGGATTGTACAGCCGCTTGACCTGCCGGACGGTCGCCATCAGCTGGGAGAGTCCCTCCAGCGCATAATACTCGCACTGAATCGGAATCAGCACGCTGTCGCAGGCCGCGAAGGCATTGAGGGTCACCAGGCCCATCGCCGGCGGGCAGTCGATCAGGATATAGTCATAGTTGTCCCGGATCGAAGCCAGCGCCTGCCGCAGCTTCATGGTGCGCTCCGGCACATCGCCCAGTTCCAGTTCCGCCGCCGCCAGATCGATGCTGGACGGAATGAGGTCCACATTTTTAAACTCGGTTTTGATGACCGCCTTGGAGGCCCGTTCCTCCCCGCTGAGCAGCTCATAGGTCGAGCAGGTCACCTCGCGCTTGTTGACCCCCAGGCCGCTTGTCGCGTTGCCCTGCGCGTCGATGTCCACCAGCAGGCACTTCTTTCCCGATTTCCCCAGACCGGCAGCCAGATTGATGACGGTGGTCGTCTTGCCGACGCCGCCCTTTTGATTTGCTACCGCAATCACTTTACTCATATCAACAACATCCTTTCCCGGCGCTGACGCGCAAAACATCGGATTTAGTTTGATTATAGCACATCTGTCGCCGAAAGAAAAGGAAAAACCCCCTTTTTCCTCCTTCCTTTTGTCTTTTTCACCTTTTTATCCGTCCATGTTTCACGTGAAACCTTTTTCTTCTTGTTCTCCCCTCCTGTTTCACGTGAAACAGGGTCGTTTCCTCCCGCGTCTTTGTTTCACGTGAAACGTTTCCGCGCAGAAGGTTGCCGATGTTTCATGTGAAACAAAAACTTTTTTTAAAGAAGCTGCAACAAATTCCAAATATGGATGCACCTATAAGGAAAGAGGTTGTTGAACCCTTTGATTTCGACCGACCAAATTTTAGGAGGTTTATGAAATGATGAAAAAGATTCTCACCGTTGCCCTTTGCGCAGCGATGCTGCTTTCGATGGCAGGCGTCTCCTACAGCGCAGACGGCGGCAGCACCAACTCGTCCAGCCCAACCATCCAGGTTCTGCCGGCGCAGCCAAAGGCGATCAAGCCGGTTGCCCGCGTCACCGAGCCGGACATCCCGGAGGATGCGCAGGAGCAGTACGACTTCCTGGAAGCCAACCAGGCATCCGAGGCCTTTATCGAGAGTATGCAGGAATTTGGCGCCAAAACATCCTCGATGGTGTTAAGCGAGAACGGCACCAACCAGACCTATTCGCCGATCAGCTTCGCCTATGCGTTGGGCGTGCTGGGCAGCGGTGCAAGCGGCCAGACCTCCCGCGACATTGCCAAGGCGCTGGAATCGACCAACATGAAGGTGATCTCCAACGGCCTGAATAAATTCTATAACAGCAACTACAGCGACGAGGAGGGCGGTATCTTAAAGATCGCCAATTCTCTCTGGCTGCAGGAGGACTACCCAATTAAGGAAGAGTTCGCCAAGAACGCAGCGGAGCAGTTCTATGCCTCGGCCTATTCGGTGGACTTCTCTGAGCAGGCGACCGCCGATGCGATGGCCAAATGGATCTCCGAGCAGACCAGCGGCCTGCTGAACCCAACCTTCCAGGCAAATCCGGACCAGATTCTTTCGATCATCAACACCCTCTACTTTGAAGGGGCTTGGGTCGATTCCTTTGACGCTGCCAACAACACAGAGGAAACCTTCACCCTCGAGGACGGCAGCGAGGTGGATGCCACCTATATGAATCGGACCTTCCAGGGCGCCACCTACTATGAAACCGACGACTACACTTTGTTTGAGATTCCGTTTGAAGGCGGACAGACCATGAAGTTTGTCCTGCCAAAGGAGGGCAACGCTCTGGAGGCGCTGCTTGACCAGCAGAGCCTGGAGCAGATTCTCTCCGAGCAGGAGGAAAGTTCTGTCCGTTACGCCGATGTCAACCTGAAGCTGCCAAAATTCAGCTTCGACAGCGAGTTTGACCTCAACGAGACCTGCAAGGCGCTCGGACTGGAGGAGCTGCTGGAAGGCAAAGCGGACCTTTCCGGCATCACCGATGAGCGCGTTGCCCTCTCCAGCGTCAAGCAGGAGAGCCACGTCGAGGTGGACGAGAACGGCTGCAAAGCTGCCGCCTACACCAAGATGGATCTGATGCGGATGAGCATGCCGGTCCCGATGGAGCAGTACGACTTCTCGCTGGACCGCCCATTCCTCTTTGTCATCGAGTCGCAGGATGAGGCGCCGCTGTTTGTCGGTACCGTCTACAACCCTCTGCAGTAACCTTTCTTTTGTAAACCCCTTTTATGATTCACCACAAAAAGAGGCTCGGGTCAATCAAAATTGACCCGAGCCTCTTTATTTTGGGGCGCTGCCCATTAAATTGCAGATTCATAAACATAAAGGGAAAAGCGTTCTCCATTGATCAGCTGTGTTCCTACATACATCGGAATCCCATTTGCGTCGTAGGCTGTGCTCTTGACATAGAGCAGGTACTCACCCTTTTTTACCCGCAGCAGCTCTCCCTCATGGGCAGTGGCGCGGCAAAGCTCGATGCGTTTTTCCGAGCTGGCAATGCGCTTGCCCGTCTTTTCTTCGATGAAATCAAACAGCGAATTGTTGTCAAAATCATTGTCGAGCAGGAAGGAATATTCCATCGGGAAATAGTTTCCCTCGATGACCACCGGTTCCTGGTCGGCATAGCGCACCCTGGAAAGAAAGACCACCCTGCTGCCGACAGGAATATCCAGCCTTCTGGCCGTCTTCTCATCCGCGGTGACCACCTTGTTCTCCAGCATCTTGCCGCCCGGCTTCACGCCAATCTGATGACACAGTTCGGTGAAGCTCTGCAGCTTTTTCATGTTGCGCTCAAATTTGGGCTTGGTGACAAAGGTTCCTTTTCCCTGTTTGCGTTCGACCAGTCCTTTTTCAATCAGCTTATCGATCGCGCGGCGGACGGTGTTGATGCTGATGTGGTAGGTTTCCGCCATTTCCTTTTCGGTCATCAGGCGATCTCCCGTATGATAGCGGCCGGCGCTGACATCTTCCTCAATCATATTCATCAGCTGAACGTACAGCGGCGTGATTGCGGTTGGATCCAACATCTGCATTTCCCCCCTTTATCATTGGTATCATTTCGTCATGTCATCTTCACAGAGAGATTACTCTAATTATAATACATTGTAAGAACACAATACAAGGGGAATAGTTCCTAAAAAAAGCCAGAAAAAGGCACTATTTTCTGCCTGTATTCTACACCTAAAAACAATTTTTGACATAAAACGAAGTTTTCAGACAGCAAATGCGCAGCAGGGATCCCATCCCGTGGAAGAATGAGCCTTGCTGCGCATTTCACTGTCGCTTTGCGAATTTTAGAGAATTGCCATTAACAAATTAGTACTCTACCTTGTACATATATCTTCTTTCGTCCATCGAGTGTCCGGTGACCTGGGACATCTGGAAGACATAGTAGCGCTCGATCGGGATGAGGACGACGGGATTGAAGAACTCGACGACATCCGGATCGATTCTGCCCTTATTCAGCTCCTTGAAGTCGATGACAATAAAGTTTTCGGCGTAGGTCTTCAGGAATTTTAAGCATCTTTCGTCGAGCGCTCTGGTTCTGCCCTCGCCCATAATCAGCACCATCGGCAGCTTTTTGTCGGTGGTCTCAAACGGGCCGTGGAAATATTCGCCGGTGTGCAGGCAGACCGCGTGCTTCCACTGCATCTCCATAAAGTGGCAGCAGCACATCGAGTAGGCGACGCCATAGTTGGAGCCGGAAGCCAGCACATAGAAAACCGGCTCGTCCTTTTCCTTCTCCGCCCAGGCCTGGGCAGCGGGCAGGCACTCCTTTTTGGCCTCGTCCACAATCTCGTTGATATACTGGTAGGCATCCATCGCCTTGTCGTATTTGTCCCAGCCCTCGATCTGATGCAGCAGCTCAAAGCCGATGCGCAGCGAGCAGGCCTGGTTGGAGTTGCTGTAATCCTGCGGGGCACCGTTGGAGTACACAACAACATACTGGCCAACCTTTGCCATGCCGGTTTCCATCGAGCCGGTCATCGCGATGGTGATGGCGCCCTTGGCGTTGGCGGTTTCGACCGCTTTCACCGTCTCCGGTGTCGCTTTCAGCGAGCAGATGACCGCCACGCAGCGCTCGTCCAGCTCCTTTGGGGTGGCGTGGACAAACTCATTGCTGGTGTAGGTGGTGGCGCTGAAGGTTTTGGCCTCGCTCTGGAGCAGGTACAGTCCCGGGAAAATGGCCGCCTTGGAGCCGCCGCAGGCCACAAAATAGACATGCTTGAGTCCGCCCTTGGTGTCCAGCTTCTGTTTAATTTCGGTGATGATTTGTTTAATTTCCATATACGTCTCTCCCTTTCCTCCGGCTTTATGTCCAGTTTTTATTTTTTCTGCTGCTTATCATTGCTGATCATCTCGAGCATCGCGCACAGCAGGCGGACGCAATCCACTGCGGAGGGGTAATAACCGTACTCCTTTTCGCTGTGATCCAGTGCTCCGTGCGGGCCCATGCCGTCCAGGACAATGGGGTCGGTACCGCAGCGCGAGAGGTGGTTGCCGTCCGAGCCGCCGCCCCGATCCTTCTCCTCAAAGTGGATGCCCAGATCGTCGGCGAGCTTATACAGCCTTTCGACAAAGGCGGCGGTCTTTTCCGACTTCATCATCGGAGGTCCGGAGCGATGTTTGACGACGACGGTTTGAACGCCCTTGACAAAGGGCTCGCCCTCCACCATCTTCTGAACCGCCTGCTCGATGCGCTGGCGTTCCGATTCCTTTTTAAACCGCATCTCGACGCTCAGCTTGGCGAAATCCGGGACAACATTTCCCGCCGTACCGCCGGAAGCAAGGCCGACATTGACGGTGGTGTCCTCCTCGCGGCTGGCAAGAGCCATCAGCTCGACGATGTAATGGCCCATCTCCAGGATGGCGGAGGCGTTTTCCACGCTGAACATAAAGCCGGCGTGCGCCGCCTGTCCGTGAAATTCCAGCTCGTAGCCCATCGAGCCCTTGCGCGCGAAGCAGTGGCGGGTGCCCTTATTGCCGGCCGACTCCATGACGACGATGATGTCGGCCTTTCTGCCGATCTCGTCCATCTTTTCGCGGGAATAGCGGCTGCCGATCTCCTCGTCGGGGTTATAGAGCATGCAGATGTTCAGGTTCTCCAAAACCTTTGGGTCCGCATTGAGCGCAACGTGATACATGGCGGTGTCACCGTTTTTCATGTCGCCGACGCCGGGGCCGTAGACGTTTTCCTCGTCCATCGAGAAGGGGCGCTTTTCGGCTGTGCCGTCCGGAAAGACGGTGTCCATGTGGCCGACAAACATCACATCGTAGTGATCAGCGGGGCGGTTGGAGATCTCCATCAGTCTGCCCGCCTCGGGGCCGACGTCGTGGTTGACGACGTGCCAGCCCAGGTCCCGGTACCAGCCTTCGATCACGTCGGCGACCTTGTTGACGCCCGCCGCGTTATGGGAGCCGCTGTCGATGTTGACCAGCGTTTCCAGCTGCTTGAGGTACAGATTTAAATCCATCGCACTTTCACCTCCTGTTAAGGTTACCGCTTTCTGGCAAAGAGATAGTATGCCGGGCTGCGGTTTTCGCAATCTTTTTTCAAAACGGAGAAGTCGCAGTAAGCAAACGGCTCGTGGACTTCCACCTTGCCCTTTCTGCCCGGGGAGTCAAACTTGCCGGGCTCCAGCGCCGGGTCAAGGATGCAGGCCTGTGTCTCGTCGGCGGAAACCACCAGGATGTAATGCCCGCCGTGGGTAAAGACGCCCTCGTAGCCTTCCCGGTCGCCGCCGGAGTTGGCCACCGCCATGCCGCCGGCATGGACGTGGGCCAGCATCTTGTTGATATCGTCGGTCTGGTCGTAGGTCAGGCCAAACTTTTCCGCTACGGCGGGGCCCATAATCTGCAGGTCGCTGCCGGCGCTCATGTTGGCCTTGAGGTCGTACACCATCTGCCGGCACTCCTCCAGGGAGAAGCTGTGCATGGTCATGTTCTCCACCACCATGCACAGGCAGCACAGGCCGCAGCCTGCCGAGGAGATGTTGGACTTATCCGCCGGCGCGCCGCCGTGTTTGAGGTTGTGCTGATACGGCATATCGGGATATTTGCGCTGGTTGATATAAAGCATCGTTGTTCCCCTCCCCTTTTTTCTAGCTGTTGATTTCCTGATAGCGCAGGCAGGCAACCTTGCGCTTGCCGCCCACGTCGGTCAGCTGCGGCATCTCCTGCGAGCAGCGTTCGGTCGCATAGGGGCAGCGGGTGTGGAAGCGGCAGCCTTTCGGCGGCTTCAGCGGGCTTGGGACCTCGCCTTCCAGGATGATCTCCTCCTTTTTGTGGTGGATATCCGGAACGGGGATGGCCGACAGCAGCGCCTTGGTGTAGGGGTGCAGCGGCTTTGTAAAGAGGTCCTCCTTGTTCGCAATTTCTACAATCTTGCCCAAATACATAACCGCGACCTTATCGCAGATGTACTGCACGACGCTCAGGTCGTGGGAGATAAAGAGGTAGGCCAGATTCATCTGTTCCTGCAAATCCTTGAGCAGGTTGAGCACCTGGGAGCGGACCGAAACGTCCAGCGCCGAAACCGGCTCGTCGCAGACGACCATTTCTGGATTGTTGATCAGGGCCCTAGCGATGACGATTCTCTGGCGCTGGCCGCCGGAAAGTTCGTGCGGATATTTGTTCAGGTATTTTTCACCCAAACCGACAACATCCAGCATCTTGATGACCCGCTCGCGGCGTTCCGCCTTGGGGATGTCGTGCGAGAGGTCCAGCGGCGCCTCCACCGACTGCATGATGGTCTTTCTTGGATTGAGCGATGCAAACGGGTCCTGGAAGATCAGCTGCATCTTTCTGCGGTACTCCATCATCTGGTCGGGTGTGTATTTGGTAATATCCTTCCCTTCATAGACAATCTGGCCGCCGGTAACCGAGTGCAGCTTTAGGATGGTGCGTCCCAGCGTCGATTTGCCGCAGCCGGACTCGCCTACCAGGCCGATTGTCTCTCCTTTTTCCATTGTCAGGTCAACGCCGTCCACCGCTTTGAGGTAGACGCGGTTTTGAGCCGAAAAGCTCTTTTTCACGAGGAAGTGTTTTTGTAAATCATGGATTTCCAGCAACGGAGCTCCCATCTGTACTTCCTCCTTCCTCAACATATTTCCAGCATCTCACCTTGTGGCCATCCGCAAGGGTGTGCATGCCGGGGTCCTGTTCCCAGCACCGCTGGGTCGCTTCCTTGCAGCGGGTGCAGAAGCGGCAGCCTTTTGGCATCTCGTCCAGGGTGGGAACGGTTCCATCAATGGTGTAAAGACGTTCATCTTTTCTCTGGTTGATGCGCGGGATGGAGCGCAGCAGGCCGTTGGTGTAGGGGTGGAGCGGATGGTCAAAAATCTGCTCCAGTGTGCCGTACTCCACGTCCTTGCCGGCGTACATGACCATGACGTGATCCGCCATCTCCGCCACAACGCCCATATCGTGGGTGATCAGGATGACCGAAGTGTTGAAATCGTGGGTCAGCTGGCGCATCAGGCGCAGGATCTGCGCCTGGATGGTGACGTCCAGCGCGGTGGTCGGCTCGTCGGCGATGAGCAGCTTGGGGTTGCAGGAGAGCGCCATGGCGATCATGACCCTCTGCCGCATGCCGCCGGAAAGCTGGTGCGGGTACTCCTTGATCCGCTGTTCCGGCGAGGGGATGCCCACCTTTTCCAGCATCTCGATGCTTTTCTGCATGGCGTCGTGCTTGGAAATTTTCTGGTGGGTCTGCAGCATCTCGACCATCTGATAGCCGATGGTGTACACCGGGTTGAGCGACGTCATCGGCTCCTGGAAGATCATCGAGATCTTGTTGCCGCGCACGTCCCGCATCTCCGCGTTGGAGGCCTTGGAAAGATCCTTGCCTTGGAACAGGATCTTGCTGTTCTCGTCAATTTCACACAGGCTGGGCGGCATCAGCCGCAGGATTGAGGTTGCCGTGACGCTTTTGCCGCAGCCGGATTCTCCTACAATGCCGATAATCTTTCCTTCATCCAGGGAGAAGTTTACGTCCTCTACTGCCGCTGTTTTCTGTTTTTTAATTTTAAAGCTGACCTTTAAGTTTTCCACTTTCAATAAAGGCTCTGGCATGAGAGGTTTCCTCCTTTATTTGTTTCTTCCATGATCCGGCTGGCAAAAGCACCAAATCCGTGATTCTGAAAGGGGTGCATCAAAGATATTTGATGCACCCTCATCATCAAAACAGTGTTATTCGGTTACTTCCCAGTTCCAAACCGCTTCGTTAAGCATGCCGGAGTCGGACTGATGGACGCCGGACATTCTTGGGCTGACGACGCTGAACGAATAAGCGTGGTAGAGCATAACCAGAGGCATCTCGTCATACCAGAACTGCTGATACTCGTTGACCAGGTCCTTGCGGATGCTTTCGTCCAGAGCGGCAGCGATCTCTTCCTGATATTCCGCGAAGGTCGGATCGGTGATCTGGCAGTAGGTCGCGTTTCTGTAATCGTAGTAGCCTTCCATCCACAGCGGGTAGTTGGTGGCGGTGGAGCCGCAGATACCCAGATCGTAGGTGCCGTCCTGCAGGCCCGCAAACTCGGTCGCCAGGTCAACGGTCAGGATCTCGATGTTGATGCCGACCTCGGCCAGGTTCTGCTGGATAACAGCTGCCATTCTCTCTCTGGTGGAGGTGACGGCCATGGTCAGAGTCTGGCTGCTGTCCCATCCGGCCTCTTCCAGAAGGGCTTTGGCCTGCTCGACGTCTCTGGACCACTCGATGCCCGCGTCGTACTCGGAGCCTGGGATGATGAAGGTTGCGGACGGGACGCCCTGGCCCTCAACGTTCTGTTCAATCAGCATTTCCTTGTCGATGGCAAGGTTCATCGCCTGGCGGATCCGCTTATCGGAAACGTTCTGGTTGTTGATCAGGAAAGCGACGATGCTGGTCGGCAGGTCAGATTTCTGTACCGGCAGACCCATCTCTTCCGCTGCCAGAGAGTCCTCGATGCTGGCGCTCTGGATGAACATATCCAGCTCACCGGTCATAACGGAGGTGACGGTGTTGGAGGCGGAGATAACGGTGTAAACCAGTTTGCCGAATTTTGGAGCGCCCAGCTGGTAATCCGCGAAGGAACCCAGTTCAAGCTGGCTGCCGGAGAGCTCGGAGATATAGGTGCAGGGGCCGGAGCCCAGGTCGTTCGGGTTATCCCAGATGTCGGAAGCGTTTACTTCCGCCGGGTCCATGTCGCCCAGCAGGTGCTCTGGCAGGACATAGAAGTATTTGTTGTGCAGCATGATCCAGTCTTCAACTGGGGTTGGGGTCTTGAAGTGCATGACCAGGGTGGTGTCGTCGACCGCTTCGATGCCGAGGGTGTCGCCGGTTCTGACGCCGCTGTCGTCGGTGCCTTCAAAGAATTTGAACTCGCTCTTCATACCGAAGTCGAAGTTTGGATCGGTGATGAGGTAGGCGGTGAAGACCCAGTCGTTCGCGGTGACCGGGGTGCCATCGTGGAATTTTGCGTCCGGATCCAGATGGAAGGTGGCGGTCATGCCGTCCTCGGAGGATTCCCAGGACTCGGCGGCTCTTGGCTCGATCGATTCCGCAGCCTCGGTGATGTAGGCCAGGCGGTCATACAGCTTATCCAGAACCAGGTGCTGGAAGGTGGAGCCGCTGGAGGAGCCGTACGGATTCAAGCTATCCCAGGCAGTGGTGAGGCCGTAGTTGATGACAACATCCGAGTAATCGGTGGTCTGTGCTGTCTCGGTATCGCCGGTCTCCTCGGTGGAAGCGCCTTCCTCGGTGCCGGTGCTTTCCTCGGTGCTCGAGGTGGTTCCTTCGCCGGAGGTGGAGCTGCCGGTGTCGCTGCCGCAGCCGCTCAGTGCAAATGTCATCGACATTGTCAGCGCGATGGCCATGCTCAATACACGCAGCATATGTTTTTTCATGAATTCACATCTCCTTTTTGTTTATTTCATCTTCGGGTCGAGTGCGTCGCGCACACCCTCACCGATAAAATTAAAGCCAATGACGACTAAAATGATGCAGATGCCGGGTGGGATCCAGACCCATGGACGGGCTGTGAGCACCAGCAGGTTCTGCGCCGCGAAGATAATGTTGCCCCAGGAGGCCTGCGGCGTCTGAACGCCAAGGCCCAGAAAGCTCAGGGAGGATTCGGTCAGGATACCGCTGGACACACGGAACGCGATGCTGACCCAGACCGGAGCGATGGCGTTGGGCAAAATCTCGCTGAAGATGATCTTGCTGTTCTTCATACCCATCGCGCGGGCGGCTTCGATGTACTCCTTTTCACGCATGGACAGGGTGTTGCCGTAGATCAGCTTTGCCATAGAGGTCCAGCCCAGCACGCCGATGACGATGGTGACGTTCATGATGGACGGGCCGAACACCGCCACCAGCACCAGGATCAGAATCATCGACGGGAAGGACATGAAGATGTCCGCCGCGCGCATGATGATGGTTTCCCAGATGCCGCGGTAATAGCCTGCCAGCAGGCCAAGCGGAACGCCGATCAGCACGCTGATGATGGTGGAGGCAATGCCGACAAAGAGCGAGATTCTGCCGCCGTACAGCAGGCGGGCAAACAGGTCGCGGCCGACATCGTCGGTGCCGAGAATATGTTCTGCCGATGGAGCGCTGTTAAAGCCCGCAAGCTCGTCGGTGGTGTACGGATCCAGATCCATCACCAGCGGCAGAAGCAGGCAGCACAGGGCAATAACCAGCACGACGATGACGCCAAAGACGGCGCGCTTGTTGTGCACAAACTTTTCCAGCGCCTGGCTTTTCACCCGTTTTTCCATCGTTGTTGTTTCTGCTTTTACCACTCTCGCACCTCCTTTAATCGTAGCTGATACGCGGATCCAGTTTCGCGTAGATCAGGTCCAGAATCAGGTTTGCAACCAGAACGACGACCGAGATCAGGACGGTGACGCCCATGATGACCGGGTAATCGCGGTTGTTGATGGCGGTTACCATCAGGCTGCCGATGCCAGGCCATGCAAAGATCTGCTCGGTGACGACCGCGCCGCCGATCAGGAACGGGATGGAAAGGCTGATCGAGGTAACAACCGGAATCAGCGCGTTGCGGAACGCGTGTTTGACAACGATGATGTTTTCCTTCAGGCCCTTGGATCTGGCCGTCTTGATGTACTCCTCGTTGAGCACCTCCATGACGCTGGCCCTGGTCTGCTTGATGTAGTTGCCGATCGGCTGGATGCCGCAGACAATAGCCGGCAGAATCAGGTGCTGCACCAGGTCCCCAAATTCGCGGTTTCCCGAAGTGCTGTACATGCCGCTGGTCGGCAGCCATCCCAATTTGACCGAGATGACATAGATCAAAATCAAGCTCAGGAAAAAGTTTGGTACCGACGAACCCAAAAAGGCGATGAAGTTCGCCAGCGAATCCCATTTGGAATACGGCTTGTATGCCGAGATGATGCCCAGCGGGACGCCGATGATGATTGCCATGACGATGCCGGTGCCGGTCAGGATCAGCGAAGCCTGCAGGCGCTGGCCGATCATCAGGCTGACCTCCTGCGAAGTGCGGTAGGAGGTGCCCAGATCCCCCTGGAACAATTCCCCAAGCCAGATAAAATACCGGACGATGATCGGCTTATCCAGCCCCAGGGAAACCTTCAGTGCTTCCAGGTCGCTTTGGGACAGCTCGCCGGAAGACGCCATAATGTCAAGAGGTCCGCCCGGTGCGATGTTGACCAGGAAAAATACGATAAAGGTAATTCCCAGGAAAACCGGTATCGCGATCAGCAGTCTCTTGATTGTGTACTTAATCACGCTTTTCACCTCTTTATTTTTACTGAATGATGATTTTCTTCTCCTTCTCCTTTCTGCCTGTCACGTTGACTGTTCGCTCTTATCTCGGATGTGCCGGCCGGGCAGCCTGGCGGCAGCCGACCGGCTGACATTCATACCCATTCATGCTAATTCATACTCTAACATATCAAATTGTGTTTGTCAATAT
>ERZ1090860.1530-NODE-1535-length-12170-cov-6.445151_pt1 | contig 12170 bp, 5 predicted proteins | sample MGYA00478483_ERZ1090860 | MGnify/ENA primary metagenome ERZ1090860 (study PRJEB33644, sample SAMEA5815741) | chicken gut metagenome | biome: Chicken; feature: Gastrointestinal Tract; material: Caecum | place: Ireland | collected 2019-01-01 | study: A study of the...
GCAAAGACCCGCAGGGTAAACACCTCCCGGTATGGCTCCGACAGAGCATGGAGCCGCTGATGGATCTGGCGGGCGTTTTCCTGGATGAGCAGATCCTCTTCTACATTCTGAGGGGAGGTCATCTGTTCCAGGGCCTCATCTCCGGCCTGCCGTTTTGCCTTTCTCAAGTAGGAGAGCCAACAGTTCTTTCCAATTTGGCACAGCCATACGGACAGCCGGCATTTTCCTTGAAAGGAGGCGCTGTGTTCAATGGCACGACAGAAGGTCTCCTGGGCCAATTCCTCTGCCAGCACCTGGTTTCCACAGAGTCCTGTCAGATAGCGGTACACCACGGGGAACTGCTCCTTGTACAGTTGGTCAAAATCCATCCACACCACCTCGCTTTCTGCCTATATGACGCACATCAATGCGGGTTGTTACAGAATTTTTATGAATTGACCCCAAGCATAAGGTACCCCCAAAAGTTATTTGGAAGCTGTGATTGATTTGAAATAAGTGTCTGAAAATGAAAGTAAAAATCTGAAAAATGGATTTTCAATAGACAAAGCGCTCTTCCTTTGCTAAAATTATTCCATATAGGTATAAACCCAGCGCATGAGGTGTTATTATGACCGTTTGCTACAATAAACTATGGAAACTCTTGATTGATAAGAATATGAAAAAGAAGGATCTGCGCCTGGCTACAGGTATTTCTACCACTGCTCTTGCCAAGCTGGGCAAGAATGAGCATGTCAGCACAGAGATTCTCACTAAGATTTGCAAAGCACTGGACTGTGATTTCTGCGATATTATTGAGTTGGTGAAAGAGGAAACTGAGGATTGACTTTATTAAGATAGAGCTGTATCAGGAAAACAACTGTATCGAAGCCGGCCCTCTGCGGTCTTCCAAATATCTTTCGTACTGGTGTGACCAGGGCTGAGTAATACCTGCAGTTGTGGAACAGCTTGAGTTGGAGAGAACAGGTTTATCGCTCACTTTCTCAAAAGTGAGCGATAAAAAACAAGCGATGAAAGCAAGTAGCCCCGCCATTTGTAGCAAATGAGAGTGATCAGTTATCGAATACTTGATCTGTGAGATTGGTGCGGATTACAAGTGTACTGCAGACTTACTCGAAATTCAGCTTTAGAGAAAATAATAGTAACCATCGGGTTACCTTTGGAGGATCAGTATGGGAAAAGAACTGTTCAAGAATATTCCAAGTAAGGTGGGAGACTTGGTTAAGGATGTGCGCAATGGGCGTATTGGCCTGCCTGATCTTCAGCGTCCATTTGTCTGGAAAGACAATAAAGTTCGTGAATTATTCGATTCTATGCTCAAAGGGTATCCTATTGGCTACATTATGCTGTGGGAATCTCCCTCTGATTATGAAAGTAAAAAGAGCGCCATCGGACAAAATGCAAAAACATATGAAGAACCCAAAGAACTTGTGATTGACGGTCAACAGCGTCTCACAGCTCTCGTGGCGGCAATGTTTGCAGTGAAGGTAAAAGATAAAAACTTTGCAGACCGTGAAATCAAAATTTCCTACAATCCATTAACTCGTGAATTTGCCGTATGGTCTCAAGCATATGAAAGGGACACGGAATGGATCAGCCGTATTAGTGATGTGTTCCTTGCGAAAGAAGATAATTCTATCAGTTCTCTCCGGCGTCGTTTCATCAAAGAGGCCAATGAAGGACGCAGTAAAAAAGAACTCCCTCTGCTGACCGACGAGGAAGAAGATAGAATCGAAGATAATATCAATGCGCTTCTCAATCTCTCTGATTATTCTTTGCCCACGCTGGAAATCAGCTATACCGCAGACGAAGAAGATGTAGCAGACATTTTTGTTCGAGTCAATTCCGGCGGCCAGAGTCTGACAGAAAATAATTTCATCCAAACCCTTATTTCTGTTTATGAGAATGAAACCAGTGACAAAATCAATGCCTTCGCAGCAGCATCCAGAGTACCGGCTGCCAACACCTCCTACAACACGCTTTTGGCAGTTGAGCCCTCTCATCTGATCCGTATGGCAGTCGGTGTAGGTTTTAAGCGGGCTCGCCTGAAATATGCTTATATGCTTTTAAGAGGTAAAAATCTGGAAACCGGAAAGCTTTCTGACGAGGTTCGGTATGAGAACCTCCAGATTTTCAAAGATGCTCTGGATAAGGTCATGAATCTGAACAACTGGCATGGATTTATCAATATCGTGGCCGAGGCTGGATATATCAGCGATAAGCTGATTGCGTCATCCAATGCAGTTGTTTTCAGCTATGTTCTCTACCTGATTGCAAAGTATGATTATAAGTTGGACGCTGCGCAGTTGAAGAAATGTATCAGCAAGTGGTTCTTTATGAGTACCATTACTTACTTCTATACCGGCTCCACCGAGTCTGAAGTAGAAAAGCAATTTGCAGATCTGCGCGACATTCATACCGCAGCTGAGTTTATTGCCTATATTGACCGAGTCATTGAGACCCACTTTACCGATGACTACTTCGGGCTGACCCTTCCCAATGAACTGAATAGTGCGGCAGCCATTTCTCCTGCATGGTATGGGTATGTGGCTGCACAGATTGTGCTGAATACCCCCATGCTATTTAGCAATACTCCGGTATCAAAGTATTTTATCTTGGGGTCCAGCGGGACAAAAAACGCAATCGACAAACACCACATTTTCCCTAAAAACTATCTGACCCGTGTTGGGTTCAGTAGTGACCGTGACAGAAACCAGATTGCGAACTTTACTTATCTTGACTACGCTACGAACATCGAAATTTCGGACAAGGCTCCTCAGGATTATGTTGCGTATTATCGCCAGAAGCTTGGAGAAGAAGAGTACCAGAAAGCCTGTGAAGATCATGCGTTGCCTACTAATTTTGAGAACATGGAATATATGGAGTTTCTGAGTCAGCGCCGAGTTCTCATGGCGCAGACGGTTCGAAAGGCTTTTGAGCGTCTTTGTGAGTAATCACATAAATCAAATACCCTTTTGGAATGGTTGAATAATTGCTTATAAAAATTGGAGGAAACATAATGCCTAATAAATTGGAACTTACATGGTACGGCAAAGACGAGCCTATCCGTGTTGAACCTCGGCTGCTGATTGAAAATGTTGCCTTATCTAACACCACGACTGATCCGGACACCGAAAATATGCTGATTCATGGTGATAACCTTTTGGCGCTTAAAGCACTGGAAAATAAGTATGCCGGACAGGTGAAATGCATTTATATAGATCCACCCTATAACATTAATGCAATGAATGAACACTATGAAGACTTAATCGAGCATTCGATGTGGTTGAATCGCATGCGCCCTCGGCTTGAAATATTACGAAATCTACTGTGTGAGGAGGGAGTCATTTTTATTCAAATCAGCGATGAAGAGCAAGCATATTTAAAAGTTCTTTGCGATGAAGTGTTTGGTCGCAGAAATTTTGTTAATATGATTTCTGTTAATATGAAAAATGTTGCAGGAGCATCTGGTGGCGGAGAAGACAAAAAGCTCAAGAAAAACTGCGAATTTATTTTAGTATTTGCAAAAAATTACGATTTTTTGCCGCTTTTTAATGGGCCATATATGTACACGGAAATGTCCGAACTCATTCAACAATACTTGGACGAAGGAAAAAGCTGGAAGTACACTACAGTTTTAGTTGATGCAGGCGAGAAAGAATACTATGGTTCTACTGTTGATGGTGACGGTAATGAAATCAAGGTATACCTTAGAAAAAATGTAGTGACTATGTCTATAAATCAAATTGCCAAGCGTGATGGTATAACTGTCAAAGAAGCGTTCAAAAAATATGGATACTATGTTTTTAGAACTACTAATGCACAGTCTTCTATTCGCACTCGAATAATTGAATACAAAAAAGAATCTAAAATTCAATGTCAATATCTATCTATCGAATATGTTCCTAAAACAGGAAAAAATCGTGGCAATGTTTATGAACAATTTTATAAAGATGATATCTGTAACTTGCTTGTGTGGTTGCGAGATACCTCTGAAGTTATAGATGGTGAGTTATATAAAAAGGATTTGCAAGGAACATATTGGGATATGAATGCCTGGATGAAAAATGTTGCTAAAGAGGGCAATGTAGATTTTCCAAATTCAAAAAAACCTGAGAAGCTCCTTTCTCAAATTATTGAAATGTGCACTCAGCCTGGTGACCTTGTCCTTGACTCCTTTCTTGGTTCTGGTACTACCGCTGCTGTAGCGCATAAGCTTGGAAGACGATATGTTGGCATTGAGATGGGGAACCACGCATATTCTCTGTGCAAGCCTCGACTGGATAGCGTAATAAGTGGTACTGATAATAGTGGTATAACAAAAAGTGCCAGTTGGCAAGGTGGCGGAGGTTATCGTTTCTATGAGCTGGCTCCTACCCTAATTAACAAAGACCCATTTGAGGAATATATCATCAACAAAGATTATGACGCAGATATGCTGGCGGCAGCCGTGGCTGTCCACGAAGGATTTACATATCATCCGGATGGGAATCTGTTCTGGAAACAGTCTTTAGGAAATGAAAATAGCTATCTTTTTGTCACTACTCGGCACCTGAGCGCAGCATATCTGGATTCCATCAAAGACACAATGGAGGAAGATGAATACCTTATCATTGCTTGCCGCTCCTTTGATGCTGGACTGGACAAGGCATATGCCAATATTACAATTAAGAAAATCCCACAAATGCTGCTCAATCGCTGTGAGTTTGGCAAAACGGACTACAACCTAAATATCGTACATCCTCCGGTGTATGATGACGAAAAGGACGAGGAGGATTGTGATGAATAATTATTTTCCTCAGTATACCACGGACTATATTAGCGGCGTCATGTCGCTGCGTAAACCGCAAGAGCAATCTCTTAAAATTCTGGAGGAGATTGTAAACAGTGTCTCGCTCCGCAAAGGGATGAATTTGAAAGCTGCCCTGGGTGCAGTTCACGCTATGTACCCAATCTGCTCTGATTTTGAGCGTGATTTTATGTCCCTGACTTTTGCCTTGGCTACCGGTGTCGGAAAGACCCGGCTGATGGGTGCGTTTATCGCCTATCTGTATACACAACATGGTATCAAGAATTTTTTTGTCGTTGCGCCCAACACTACCATCTATGACAAGCTGAAAAGAGATCTGAATGATACGAACAGCCCTAAGTATGTTTTCAAGGGACTCGGCTGTTTTAGTACCCCGCCGCAGATTATCACCGCCGATGAATATAAGGAGAAAACGATTTCCCTCTATGAATCGGATATCCGTGTGTTCATCTATAACATTGACAAGTTCAACAAGGAAAGCGCCAATATGAAAAGGTTGAACGAGATGATTGGTGACTCGTTCTATGATTTTCTATCAAATTTGCCGGACTTGGTGCTTATTATGGACGAATCGCACCACTACCGCGCAGAAAAAGGCGCACAGGCCCTAAATGATTTGAAGCCGCTGCTCGGTTTGGAATTAACAGCGACCCCTCTTGTGACAAAAGGTTCCAAACAGGTACCTTTCAAGAATGTGTTATTTGAGTATCCCCTGTCCAAGGCCATTGAGGATGGATATACCCGTACCCCATTTGCTGTTACACGATCTGATATTGATTTTTATAATTTTGGCGATGAGCAGTTGGATAAGTTAATGTTGTTGGACGGTATTGCTTGTCACGAAAAAGCCAAACGCCAACTGGAACTGTATGCTGTTAATAATAGCACTCCAGAGCAACCTGTCCGTATAGTGAAACCGTTTATGCTTGTTGTATGTAAAGATACCACACATGCGACTTGGGTTAAAAGCTATATCTGCTCGGAGGAGTTCCGAGAGGGGGCCTATCGAGACAAAACCATTGTTGTCCATTCTAAGCAAAAAGGAGCAGAAAGTGATTTCAATACCCGACTTCTGCTTGATGTTGAGAAACCGGACAACCCTGTTGAAATTGTCATCCATGTTAATATGCTCAAGGAAGGTTGGGATGTGAACAACCTTTATACCATTGTTCCATTGCGGACGGCCGCTTCAAAGATTCTGCGTGAGCAAATGGTAGGTCGAGGTCTACGCTTGCCCTATGGCGAGCGTACCGGAGATAAAGATGTAGATGCAGTTATGCTGACCGCACACGATAAATTTGCTGATATCATCGCGGAGGCGCAGAAAGGCGATTCTATCTTCAAGGCTGGCAATGTGATTAAAGCAGAGGAAATCGTGCCGGAACAAGTCACATATACTCAGCTTACAATTGAAGTTGAAGTGGATAAGGCATTGGAGACTGCTTACCAGCAGACGGGGATTCAGAAAACAGATACAGCAGATGCGCTTTTGCAGAAGGCCACAGAACTGATTAAAGAGGCTGTGACAACGCATATCCAGACCTCTCCCGAGCACTCGGTAACTCCTGAGCAAGCACAACAAATTGTGGCAGAAGTATCTGAAAAGGTATCCGAAGATAGGGATCTCGGAGATGTATTTAGAGAGAACGAAATGCCCATTGCTGCATGGATGTTGCATCAGACAACAGAAACGCATAGGGCGGCACAGGCAAAATTTATTCCCATTCCCCGCATCAAGGTGACTGATGCGGGCGTGGAAGAGTATGTTTTTGTGGATTTTGATCTGGATATGTCTGAGTTTACTCATGCACCCATCAAAAATGAGTTGATTATTCAAAACTTGGAGGATATGCAGGACAGGCGACGCATCAAGGGGGATGCGATTGATTTTGAAGGCTACAACCCAAAGAAAGTTATATTGGAACAACTCCGTGCGAAACCCGAAATCGACTATGAAAAATGCTCTGATCTTCTGTTTAAGCTAATTACACAGCTATGCGATCATTATGTAGTGGGATACGGCATAAACGGTATGCAAAATATTGTAATGATGCATAAACGCGATATTGGAAACAAGATCTACAAACAGATGATGCAACATTTTTATTGTGAGAACGGATTCTTGCAGGAAGAAGTAGTTGGAACCAGAAATTATAATTTGCAGCAATCCTACCATTACAAGGTAGAAGTTGGTCTGTTTGATGATTTTACAGAAGATATCCGATCGGTACTTTTTACAGGTATTAAGCGAGGCGTTTTTAGCACAGCTAAATTTGATAGCAAAGAAGGAGAATTGACGCTGGCTCGCGTTCTGGAGACAGATGACGATGTCCAGAATTGGCTTCGTCCGCACCCGAAAGAGTTCAATATTACCTATAACCATGGCCGCAACTATGAGCCAGACTTTGTTGTGGAAACGGAAAGCACGATCTATCTGGTGGAGGTAAAGGGAGAAGACAAGCTCAACGATCCAGATGTTATTGCCAAGAAGAAGCGCGGTATCCAATACTGTGAAGTTGCTTCTCGCTGGGGTAAAGCGAATGGCTATAAAGAATGGCGTTATCTGTTTATTCCCTCTAAGCAAGTTATGCCCAATTCCTCCTTTATGCTATTAGCAAAAAGGTTTCAAGAATTGTAAGTATGTAGACCCGATTAAGGAGGCGAAAGAATGAATTGGACAAAATTCCAAACATATGGGATGGCTCCGGACAAAGCGTTTGAAGTGCTGTGCAACCAAGTGTTTGAAAATTGGTGTAAAGAGGACTATAAATCTGATATCGCTTCCATTCGGGTCGTAAATGGAGCTGGTGGCGACGGCGGAGTAGAATCATATGCTGTTTTGAAAGATGGAACTATCGTCGGACTACAGGCAAAATGGTTCCCAACCAGCATGACCAGTAGCCAAATTGCTCAAATTAAGAGCTCCATTAAAACAGCAAAAAAGGTGCGTCCGAAAATCAGTCGCTATATAGTCTGCATCCCAAGAGATTTATCCTCGAAGACAGCTCAAAGTGAGAATGCGGAAGATACCCGATGGGATAACATGATTACAGATATGGGTTTGGAGTATCCAGACTTAACTGTAGAATTGTGGAATGAAACCAAACTTGTTACGGAGCTTCAAAAGCCAGCCTTAGCCGGCATATTCAAATTTTGGTTTGAGAATGCTGAAGTGTCAGATGAAAGTGTGTATTATGCCTTTGAAAAGGCAAAGAATAGTTGGTTAATGACAAAATATGTTCCAGAACTAAATGCTTTTGGCAGTATAGCACATGTAGTTTCTCAACTTTTAGGCGAAATTGGGCAAAGGAAAAAGCAGACAAAAACTTTTCAGAAAATCCATGAGTTATGCAAGGATTATTATTCTGCAGCTGAGGCATTTTTATCTGTCTGTAGTGACCAACCTGAACTGACGGCAATTCTTTCAGAAACTTTGGATAGGCTAAGATCAATTGACATCGAGTGTTTGAAAATCAGCTCTTGGTATAGTGCTGAAACGCATATCGATGATGATATCGATGTTTCTGTATTCAGTATGGACTTTGATTCGACTGCGGATAGCATTAACAAAATTAAGGATTCTACGCTTCATCATTTTCATGCAGCTGATGTTACAAAGGTTTTACGAAAGCTGGGGGAATTTGATTACTATACATTACTCAAGGATTTTGAGCGGAGCCACCAGGAAAAAAGCCTACTGTTTTTAGGGACACCAGGAACAGGTAAGACACACGGAATTGGAGCGCTATCAGAAAAACTCTTATCTGATGGAATTCATATACCGCTTTTAATTCAAGCCAGAAATATCCCAATGTCATCCACTTGGAAAAATATAGTATGCGACTATTTAAGCTTATCCTCAAGTTGGAATGAAGATGAAATATGGCAGGCTTTGATATCTTTAGCAAATCGTCACCAGTTCCAAGAAGCTCAGCTTTCGGCGGAAGTAAAGATTTCTCCTAAAGTCATAATATTTGTTGATGGACTTGATGAGTCCTCTACACACAAAAGATGGGTTGAACGCATTCAGGAAGCAAATGTTATTACAGCCAACTACCCACAATTGAAGTTTTGCTTCACTGCACGGCCAACCGCTTTTAACGAACAACCTATATATGCAAAAGTCGAGCGGTTGAGCAATGCCGGAGATGTTCCCACGCACCTGTTGTTTGACAGCTATATGCATGCTTACCAGATCACTACACAAAATAATGGTTGGCTTAAATATTCCCTGACGACTCCGTTGGCATTAAAACTGTTTTGCGAGCTGAACCATAACCAAACCGTCAGCCTTTCGAGCCGCACAGAGGTTTCTATGACGGCTCTGTGGCGAAAGAAAATTGAAAAGATCGAAGGAGAATACTGTGAAAAGGTTGGCTGTCCGGCTAAAAATCAATATGTTCTACGGGCAATCGTTCTTTTGTCACGATACTTTGCTGATTGTGCAAGATTAGAATATTCAACTTTATTGGATTCGCTTATAGCAGAACTCAAAATAAGTACCGAGTATGCCGAAAGATTAACGGGGTATCTTGAGAGTTATGGTATATTAAACTGCTACTGTGAACATGGAACTGGACTTTTACCGGATACATATTTTTACTACCCAGGGATACAAGGATACTTTGATTATGCATCGGCATTACACATTATATCTCAAAATAAACACCCTCGAGATATTGATTTCAACCATTACAAAGCAATCAAGGCAAATACGCTAAATAGTTTAGCAATAATTTCAATTCAAAAGTATGGATATTTATTGACGGGAAATCCAACTATTGACTCAGTAACCGCCGATTGGTCGAAACAAGAACTCCAATTTTTATCTTTCCTGCATGCAGATTATGATACTGCTGCTCAATACAAAAGACGATTTGTAGAAATCATGTTGAAGTCTGCTTATGGTCTAATTGCGATTACAAACCAACTCGTTTTGCCTTTGTCACGAGATTGCGAACATCCGTTAGGCGTGATGCTTCTCGATGAGGTCTTAAGTGGATTTGAGAATCCGGCGCAGAGAGATATCTTTTGGTCAGTTCCTGGATATCTAAGAAACGCTGCAAGTAGTAGATGGTATCAGAGAGAGACCTTCGAACTTGAAGGTGAAAACTATTTATTGGATGCTAAAGATGTGCACAATGGATGCCCAACAATTTATGCATGGGCGTTATCTTCGGTTAATAACTCGCTCCGGAAGCTATACCGCAGTCGGTTAATGGAATGGGCTTGCCTGGCGCCAGAAGAATTCTACAAACTATTCTTAAAATTTTCTTCTGTCAATGATCCTCAAATCAAGAGTGACCTATTTTCTATTTTGATGTGCCTAATATATGACGGTGCTGATCGGGAACTCGTAAAGGCAGCAAGTACTTGGCTTCTTGAAAATATTTTGCATCCTGAAAAAATCGATAACAACAGAGATATATCTGTTCGATACTATTCTATTGCTGTTATAAAGAGAGCTGTAATGCTTGGAATTCTGGATGAAAAAGCAATTACGATGTATATGCCCCCGTATTCTGTTACTGGTAACAGTATTGCATTGAACAAGGATGCCCTTAAAGGAACACGAATGAGTGGTTATAGTGCAATCGACTATGATTTATCACGCTATGTACTTGTAGACCATATTGAGCTTGACTTCAACGGCTATTCACAGAGCAATACAAAGCAATTTGAAAAACTTATTGATGCAATTGTTTCTGAACATCCAGAATACGCTGGGATGACGGTCGAACAGTTCATTATATCTGCGGCGTATGCGTACATCCTTGAGATGGGATGGAACGAGGAGGAGTTCTATAACTTCACAAAAGACGAATCTGGGGAAGGTATCATTGGAGGAGTAGACCTCTCCATCCACGGCACACACCATTCCGCGACACATGGCAGTCAAAGCTCATTCATGACGGTATGTGAAAAATATGTTTGGCAAGCTCGTAATGCCATTAGTGGTTTTCTCTGTGACCGACTATTATTTGGAGATGAAAATGTTCCGGTTACTGACTATGGCCTACTTGATGATTTTGTTATTCCGATACAAGAAACACATATCATAGACCCGGATAACATTCCTGATGATAGACCGTGGCATGTTCCAGAGCCAGAAAATGTGATTTTGGAAAGCTCTCCTGCCAGCGCTAAAGATGTTATAACAAATGTTTTGCAGGCCCCTATTCTTAATTGGGAAAAGTGGATTTTTTTCAAAAATGTTAATGGCACATATAGGGTGAATTCAGAAGATATCGTTGCGTTGGATATGTATTCCTGTTTTTACGGAAGTGCAGGAGTGGAGACATGCCTTTTTATGAATGCAGTTTTAGTTAAGGAAGATGATGTTGCAGCATTTGTAGAGGCTATCATAGAAAAAAGCAAAACAGATTATAGTATAGCGAATCCAGCTGATTGGTATGGGGGAATTCAATCCTCATGCTACATTACGCCAAAAGAGGCATGTTGGTTTTCGTGGAAAAAACACTATGACTCCTCAAATTTGGAGAAGTTTACGCAATTTGAATTAAACTCCGCAGTAGATTCCTGTTGTTGCAATTATCTTGAATACGGAGATGTTTATTTTTACCTTCCATCGCCAAGTGTCCGAATGCTCTTGGGAATTATAGATTCAGATGGTTACCTGTTTTTTGATAACACCAGACGAATAGTTGCAGAATACAGTATTGCAGGAGAGAAATGGAGAACATATCAACAATATGTTGTCGCAGATCGGCATTTGCTGTTTGAGCGGATGCGACTGACCGGTCAAACTCTGGTATGGCTGATGAGAGAGCGACGAATCAGAACAGGTAACGCAAAGGAAAGGTTTGGAGAGTTTGGTGCTGACCGCTTCAAAAGTTATATTGGCTATTTTCATGAAGGGAAGTTTGCTGTAAAAGAGATTCATTCAGAGGTCTGGAGTTCTGAGTCCCACAAGGAAACCCAGAAATAAATATAATAAAAGCGGTTATTTAATGAACTCTGAACAAAGGAACAGGGGCACATACAGAAATGTGAGGTGACCAGATGGCAGAAAGAAAAATTCGCGCTGGGTACTATCGGCGGTATGACGGCAAGGTGGTTTATGTTGTCTCTCTGGCCACCGACGCTGACACCGGCGAGGAGAGTGTCATCTGGACCACCTACCCCTTTGCGGCTGTTCCCAGATACTACACCTCCAGCAAAAAGTCCTTCTGCGCCTTCGTGGAAGTGAATGGTGAACGGAGGGCCAAGTATAAGCTACTGCTCAATATGAAGATCTCAGGGGAAGCCATAGAGCGGCTGGAGGAAGAGGGATTTCGGGGACCGGTACGTAAACGAAAAAATTGGCAACTGGATGAATCTTATGACTCCCGAGATTATCAGC
>ERZ1090860.1534-NODE-1539-length-12153-cov-6.608530_pt1 | contig 12153 bp, 15 predicted proteins | sample MGYA00478483_ERZ1090860 | MGnify/ENA primary metagenome ERZ1090860 (study PRJEB33644, sample SAMEA5815741) | chicken gut metagenome | biome: Chicken; feature: Gastrointestinal Tract; material: Caecum | place: Ireland | collected 2019-01-01 | study: A study of...
GATATATTATGAGCACAATGTTTAATCCGGTTGGCTATAACCCAAATTCGCACCACACTATTTTTCAGCACAATGAATTATCAATTCTTGTCGATTTCGATGAAATCAGTGACCAAATTAACCAATTACAGGCTGATTTGGTTGAAGAACCTGCAAAAAAAGCGGTTCTTGATGCATTTATCCATTTAGAAAAAATAATCAAGAACTTGGCTTCAAGCCATATGGATCGGCTATGGGAATGCATTCCTTTAAGAAAGGACGGCAAATTTGAAAAAGGGAAGACGATTTTGTTGTATGATTCTGGTGTCAAACCTACCGTTGTTTATGACACCTATCAAGTTTTTTCTTCTATACAAATCAGACTTATCCCCTATTTCGCCCATTTGCAGGACTATTTAACCAATACTCCTGTAGAAAACAGCAGGAAAATGGTTATTGACATTTTTTCAAATCAAAATTTAACTCCTCCGGTTCTGGATCAAAATGGGGTTCCTCAAGAAACAAAACGTGTCAAAAATAAATATTTGGATTCGGCAGATATGATTCCGGGCCGAGTTTATCTTGATGCGAAACAGACTCAATGGTTGTATCTTGGTGTAATTTTTGAAGAAGAAGAGCCATTGATTAAAAACTCAACAAATTGCATCTTTTGTCCTTCTGTTGCTTATTTGAAATTAACCAAAAAAGCACAAGCTTTGACAAAAAAATATAACGACATTCCCTCTTTAGTAAGAGCGCTAATGGAAAAGAATTTTAACAAAAATGAATATTTGTTAACTGGAGTTTCTACTTCTTGGAATGAGAAAAAAATGATTGCAGAGGATCATATTTTGTATCCAGTGCCAACAGGGAAAATTGTTTTTCCTTATCCTCCTGATTCTTATTGGGGACAGAAGTTGAAGTGCTTCTCTTTGGAGTTTCAGCCTCAGAATGTCGCAAAAACATTTTTTCATCCAGTTGAAGTAATTGTGCAAAGAGATCCTCTGAAAGTCGTAGAAAAAAAATTCTACAATAAAAACAAATCATTCCCTCCAGAAGACAATGCAACAAACATTTTCATTCGTTCTGTTATGGAAAAGTGTGGGTTTAAATGTATAGGTTTGTGTACCTATGAAAAGCCTAATGATTTTTCGTATGATCGCTTTGAATCAATTTTACGAATAAACGGAATTTCAATTCACTCATTTAGTAATTTGAAAAAATAAAATAAGGAGATCGCAAAAAAACGAAAGAGACTATTGAACTGAATGAACGAAAAGCCGGAGAATGGAATAACGGTTAATTTTCTTAAAGGAGCAGGATTGTTTTGGGTCTTGCTCCTTTTTTACTTTTTGAAGGAGAAAGAATAAAATGAAAAGACAAGTATCTGGTGATAACCTCACAAAAGAGTTTGTGGATTGCTTTGAATCCCTCTGTTATTCTCGCAACAGATGGGATATTTGGTCGAATTTCATATTTTTGTTTGCTGCTATGATCTCCCTCGCGGTAGATCGGAATCAGACCGAAGAGAGAACAAAAGAATACAATAGAATTCTCAGCAGCTACTCTGCAAAGGAACAGGAAATGCTTCAACAGATGACGGCATTAACTGTTCTCGCCTTGGAGAAAAATCCAGAGCAGGATTTCTTGGGAACTCTATATATGCGTTTGAATCTGGCAAACAAACACCGTGGACAGGAATTCACACCTTATAACATCAGCAAGATGATGGCACAGATGCAGGCTTTGAACGCAAAAGATGTTGTCGCTGAAAAGGGGTGGATGAGCATTGGAGATCCTGCGTGCGGCGCATGCGGCATGCTTATTGCATTCCGTAATGAGATGGTTCGTCAGCATATTCCTTTTCAAAACGTCTTGTTTGTAGGTCAAGACATTGATTTTACCGCAGCTCTCATGGGGTATATTCAGATATCGCTTCTTGGATGCGCCGGTTATATCATTATCGGTGACACGCTGACAAATCCGGCTGTAGGTTCTGCACCATTACTGCCGCAGGTGCAGGAAGGACAGCAAATCTGGTATACTCCAATGTTTTTCGATTCTGTTTGGCATGCAAGACGAATTATGGCATATCTTGCAGGCATGTTATGAGTTGCGATGGAATTCAGGTTTGCGTTTGACATTATCGCGTAGAAGTGCTATAATATAAATAAGCTATAAGTAATAAATCACCTAAGATAATTAGGCGATTTTACAATTTAATATCAAAAATAAGACAGTATTTTGCGTTTTTGGATGCAGGATGCTGTCTTTTTTTATATACATTTTTAACATTTTAAAGGAGGAAGACAAATTGAAAAACAATCATATCGAGCAGATTCTTCAGAACATCCATGCCGGAAAAGAAGTCAGCACGCTCGAACACGACCTTGTTCGGGCATATCAGTCGCCACAATATGTCATGCACAACCGGATTTGCTGGGATGACCCTATCCGGTCTGACACAGAGGCAAGAGCGCTGGCGCAGAATTTGCTTTCGGCAGGCTTCAATGAACTGTATGTTACGGGAGATTGGAGCAATCAACTGTCGCGTTGGCTGGCAATGGACAAATGCGGTCTTCGGCTTACAGGAATCGTCAGCATTGAAAACGCCGCATTTGAACAAGAAGTGAAGAAGTGGGGTTCGAGTGATTTCGACCCAACTATTCCTGCATTAAAATTCAGTTTTGAGTAAAAGGAGGATGGAATGTTCAATGGAGGGACTAAATTTGGCTGAACAGATCAGAAGCAATATCCAGAAGACATGGCCTGCATGGAAAATCGAATATTACAACCGGCATATTGCGATTTCTGCACATGCTCGAAAGTTACATTCGAATGCAAACGCTGCACGAGAAGAATTGATCCGTAAAGCTGACGCACTTGTAGGCAAAACCGTTTATATGCTTTCTGGCAATGGTTGTATTCTTCGCGGCTACATCGCCAGCGCAAATTTGTTGCCTTTGGGCGTGTATTTACTTGTCGAGCGCCCCGGTTTGGGTGATATGCGTGTGCGAGCTGAAGAAATTGATGAAACTGTTTTTAGCTCGTATGAAAAGGTTTTAGAAATGATGAACACGAAGGAGTATAAAAATGGGAATAACAATTCGCTGCAAAAAGACTCGCCGGAATATCGATCTTGGGGTAGGAGGTTTCCTCCAGCTCAGGAAAAAGGTCTCCGAGCTTGCAGGAGAGCCGTTGTCCAGCCATTATGCAAAACTGCTCGACAAGTCGTGCTTTATGAGTAAGGAAGAGTCCGACGCATTTTACGATGAATTCAATGCAACCACCATGAAGCTGCTTGAAGAGAAGAAAATCGACATCAAGATTGTTGATTTCCTTCTTCAAAGTGATGAAAACGGGCGTATCCGCTATGGCGCATGCAAGAACATCCTGAAGGTGATCGGCGACTACGACGACGACATCCGGTATGGGTACTGGGGTCGCCCGGATTGTGCAAAATTCGCTGATTTCAAAGCGATCTTGCAGGATTGCGTAAGAACTAAGACCGATATGGTCTGGGACTAAAAAATATAGAGTTTTGCTTCGCAGAGAAAGGAAAATCATATGTCAACCTATAATTGCACAATTCGAACAAACTATTTCAAAGTGAACAATGAAGATGCTTTTCTTGAGCTGATGAAGCATGTTCAAGGAGCAGAAAATAAGGTCAAGGTATTTAGCATGGTCGAAGGTGGAGTTAAAAAATTCACTTTCGGCTGTTACGGAGCAATTGTCGGTATCGATGAGGAGTTCTATCTTCAGGAAAATCATATTGACCCGACCAACGAAGATGAATTCGATGAGGATGATTTTACGGAAAACAGGTATTTCATGTTTGTCGAACACCTTCAAACACTTGTTGCGGAAGACGATGCGATTATCATTTATGAAGCAGGTAACGAAAAATTTCGTTACGTTGTTGGCTCTGCTGAAATCATTACACGCGAAAAAACAGAGTATCTGGAAATCAAGGACTTTGCGAGATTGCGTGTAGCACAGCTCCTTGATAATCCGTCGTGGACAACACGGTCGGATAATTGAGGAAAAGCGAGGTATGCAAACTACTGATTAAAAAGGAGAACAATATGTCACTCGAAGGAAAACGCATCGCGTCATCTTCAAAAGAATTACCGATGTGCGATCTGAAGATATCATGTGCGCATTGCGGACATCATTTGAAGATATATGCCTATGAACAGGGGAATTTCGTTGTTGAATGTGAAAATTGCTCCGTCAAAGCGATTGTGAAAGCGAACACCCCGCAAGAGGCCGCCTATAAATCGCTTGCATTTGAGGTAAAGAAGCCTGATGACATGAATTTGTGTACCGCTGTGTTTTGGGATGAGACTCCAATCGTCGAAGAGCCATGCTATGTTGGCTCGGTCGCTGATCAAAATTTCCCGGAAAATCTCGTCTGCGGTATGACTCTTCCTGTACCGGGTACGGATCGGCCCATTATCAAAAACGACAGAAATCACTCTACCGAAAATCAAGGTGAGCAATCACCTGAGACTGAGGAACCAGAAATGGATGCTGTTCTGCTTGCGTTGTGTAGGCATGCTACGGATATCATGAGTGGATTTCTGCCACCGATTCCCGCAAAGATGATTGCTTCAGCCTGTGGGCTAACGCTGGCACAAGCACGTAAACGCCTGAGAAGCTTAAAGGAACAGGGCTATGTCTGCACATCCTCGTGGCGGGATCCGGATTCTGAATATCCGCCGTGCAATGGGTGGAAAATCACCTCAAAAGCGGAAACAACTCCAGAATATGAGAAGGCCGCTCGAGATGAAGCGAAAATTTGCGCTAAATGCTTTGGAGGCAGTGAAGAATCGTATCTGAAAAGTCTTATGGGCAGCGAAGAAGCGTATTTAAAAAATTTCATGACCTGAAAAGGAGATAATTAAATGACAAGAGAAGCAAAAAATCACTTCAAATCATTAAACTCGCATCGCCGAGTAGAATTTTACATCAACAACCTTTCCGCACTGCAAAAGATGCAGACAGAGACTAAGCAGGCACGTTCCTTCAAGGAAAAAATCTGTCTCACTGCAAAGGTGCTTATGAAGTCCCATGAGCTGAAGGCAATGACCCAACTCCTGAGCAATTCAGATCTGTTGATCCTCCGGCGCAAGTATGGCTTTATTGCGCGATGATAGAAAGGAGAAAATTTTTATGGAACACAAGACGTTGATTCTTTTGGTAGGCCCCACCGCATCCGGAAAAAGTACCATTGCTGCGTACATGAGCAAACGATTTGGACTTACTGTGACGAAGAGCTGCACAACTCGTAAGCCTCGTTTCAATGGTGAAGATGACTACCATTTTGTCACGCCAGAGGAGTTTGAGAAACTTGATTTGTGTGAGTGGACAGAGTATGCAGGGAATTGTTACGGTGTCACACAGGAAGAATTGAACAAAGCTGATATTCATATCTGTGATGGCAATGGTGTGAAATCCATCAAGAAAAAATACAAGGGAAGTAAGGGGATTTACGTTGTGCGACTTCGTGCAAGTGAAGACAAACTTGCGGCTCGTTTAAAACAACGTGGCATGTCAGAAACAGAAATCCGCTCTCGACGAGCAGCGGATATGAGATCCCTCAATCATTTGATTTCGGACTTTGACATCGCTTCGGACGGAGAAAAAAATGAAATCCCGCTTGTTGCTGATACCATCATGGAATTTGTTGACTACTATGAGAAGCACGATGTTGGAAAATGGATTATTACCGATCCGGATTGTGCCCAGCGAATCAAGATGGTTGATCGCAACACTTTTCAGTGCATCCAACTCATTCAGTTCCCGGACGGTTTGGTACGTATTGCTGAATCCACAGTTAATCTATCGGATTATTCCGCCAAAGAGCTGCTGAGCGAGGTTCAGCCGTTTGGTTACACAAACACTGTCCAGATTTGCAAATCTCCAGATACCACAACTCGGAGAATCATTGCTGAGTGTGTGTTTGAAAATCACGCACTCCAGAACCTTCGCAGCGAACAATTTTGGAGTCTGGAAGAAGCAGAAGATTGGATTGTAGAACACACCAGAGAAGGAGGATAATGATGGAAAAGGAAAACTGGAAAGATCGTTATTAGAGCTTGCTGGAGTCCATCAGTTCTGCTGCGTATGGAAAGGTAGTTTACCACAGACAGGAAGATGGCACGATATACAGTTGCGTTTCTGAAAAAATCTCACGCTGGATGAGGCGGAAAAGGAACTGTTTGAAGGCATTTTGGAACTTCAATAATTAGCTCAGAGAGAAAAAATGAAAACCAAACATGCAAAAGGAGATCATATAATGTACGAAAATAACGTAGACACTATGAAAGCGTTCCTCAATGACGAAACGAAAATGGACATCATAATGCCAATTTCGGATCTTCGCGATCATTTTGTGCGAATTTTAAAGGTCAGCGAGATGACCACGTTCAGTCATCATCCGTATATCTCGCTATATGAAAGCGAGTTTTCGCTTTATGAGCCGCGCATCAAAGAGTATTCGTTTTTTGGTGTGTGGGACGGCGATTTCATCCACACGAAAGATCGTTCGTGCATTTTGGGGTGCAGATCGGAATTTGCTAATTTCCGCGATCTCTTTAAGTTGGTTGAGGATGCTCAGGAACCTCGGAACTTCTTAGAAATCGTTGCAGATGCTGAACAGCAGCTCCCTGACGCAATGGCCTTGTCTGACGATGAAAAAGCGAACATCAGCGATAACATCAAAAGCATTGCACAACGGCGTATCATTTGTGGTGATGATACCGATGAAATGAGAGCACACGATTTTGCGAAAGCATTCAAAGACTATTACGCTTATCGCAAGGCACACTTAAATCTTGGCGACGAAGTGTTCGAGCCGGAGGAACTGTGGAAGGCTTTGAAGATGGAATTTTTGGATGAAAAGACATCGCTGGCAAAATCCTTTCTCCATGATCGAGCTGCTTGCGCATATGCTATCGAGCAGCAGCAGCGTAATCTGCCGCCGCTCATTGCAGCAGCGCGTGAGATTTACCGGTCTGTGAAAGATGCTGGCAAGATGGTCACGGTCACGGCAGAATTAAGTGGAAAGGAGTTCAAATTCAAGTTAAACAAATCCGAATTGTTGTACGGTGATCCTACATACTACCTGTACAATGCACAACCTGTAGATGTTCGTAATGAAATGGAGAGCATCAGCAACAGCTTGCGTGCAGACATGATCAAAGAAATCAGTTTCCGCAAAGATGTTTTGTATCGCAAAGCGTAAATCGCAAGCTGTAAAAAATGTTGGTGGAGCTATTTATGGCTCCACCAACCGCTTCTATCGGTAACTGTACGTTGACAAATTTGATATAAGTTGATATACTTTATAAAAGGAGTGAGATGTATGGAAAGAAGCCCATATACTCCCGGCGCTGGGTTCATGCCAGCCTATATTGCTGGACGAGAGGAAATGCTGACACAGGCGAAGAGTTTTCTTGAGGGATTAAAAGAGCGATATCCTCAACAATCCGTTGTTTATTATGGTCTGCGAGGCGTTGGCAAAACCGTTCTTCTGAACAAAATCGAAAATATTGCCAGCGAAGAGGGAATCCTTCTTTATCACCTTGAGGCAGATGAAAAAGGCAATTTCACAAAATTGCTTTTGACCAACATCAATCGTATTTTGAGGAAAATCAGCATCAAAAAAAATGCCAAAGCCCTCATTGGGACATGTGTAAGCCTCATTAAATCTTTTAAGATCACCTACAATCTGGAGGAGCAATCTCTTGAGGGTGGCCTATCTGACGATATTTCGCTTGTCTCAGGCATCTATACTGATGATTTAACGGAAATATTTGTCGAACTTGGCATGGCTGCACTCAATACCGACAATACGATATGTTTCTTCATTGATGAAATGCAGTACCTAAATAAAGAAGAGTTAAAGGGTATTACGATGGCATTGCATCGTTGCAATCAGCTTCGCTTGCCCATTATGATTTTTTGTGCGGGACTGCCAAAAATTTTAAAAGAACTTGGTGAAGCATGTTCTTATTCGGAACGCCTGTATAAATTCGAGGAAATCGGAGCATTGACAAAGACACAGGCAGCCGCAGCGATTGTCCAACCGGCAACCGCGCAGCACGTAGAATATTCTGAGGATGCGATCGAACGGATCATTGAACTTTCCGGTTGCTATCCATATTTTATTCAGGAATTGTGTCATGTCGTATGGGTTGCCGCTGAAAACAGCCCAATCACCAAAGATGTAGTGGACAACGTGCAAAATGATTTTTTTGTCGCGTTGGATCGCGGTTTTTTTGCCGTTCGGTATAATCGCTGCTCTAACACGGAAAAATCATTCATGACTGCAATGGTAAAGTGTGGGAAACTGCCATGTACCATTTCTAACGTGGCAAGAATACTCGGCAAAAACGTACAGTCGATTTCACCGATGCGAGCGCGATTGATCTCGAAAGGAATGATCTACTCTACGGGATATTCTGAAATTGACTTTACTGTTCCTCAATTTGACAATTTTGTCAAGAGGATTAACCCTAATTTGGAAATCTAAAACAAAAAGGCCCGGATGTCCGGGCCTTTTTTGCTTTTTTAATTCATTTCAACCAATTCCGTCAAAAACAGCATTGCCACAACGGCATCGGAAAGGGAATTCCCCATATTGTAGTAGTTTCTCTGTATCAAATAGAGGATAGCGAAGACGAAATCAACAATGATAGAAAATCGAAATACAACATGCAGAAGCGGAGGAGGAAAGATTTGTCCGACGGGTTTGAGCATGTTTAACCCGAAAACGAGAATTCCAATATGGAACAAGCCAAAGAAAATACTTTCGACCATTTCCTCACAAACCAATGACTCGAAAGTTTGATGCAGCGTCTCGCCGCAATATGAAAGGGTGAAAGAGAGAACAACGACAATTGCAAGCAACTGCATCAAATATCTTCGATTCACGCGATGACCTCCTACAAAAACAAAAGCCCAACAAATTCGTTAGGCTTTTTCAAATATTGGTGCGTCTATGGGGACTCGAACCCCAGACCTACCGCTTAAAAGGCGGTTGCTCTACCGGCTGAGCTATAGACGCATATTTTTTAGCTGCATCATGGACAGGATTAAACTGTTTCTCCCGAATCTCAGCAATGCTTGTTCCTAAATGAGCAAAAAAGGTATCATCATCCATCTTTGCAAGTTCTTCTCTCAATCTGCGTAACATCAACGCGGAGTCTCGGGTCTTCATATGAAGTACCTCCTGTTTCTTAAAACAAATTCTGATTTGCCCATCCAAAACTCTAACAAACTCGAATTTCTTAGAGTTAGTTAGAGTTCTTTGATGGATTTACTGGTGACGCATACGGGGGTTGAACCCGTGCTCTCGCCTTGAAGGGGCGATGTCTTAACCGCTTGACCAATGCGCCATATCGATGGCAGAGGTGAAAGGATTCGAACCTTCGACGTACGGTTTTGGAGACCGCCGCTCTACCAACTGAGCTACCGAGGCAAAGTGGAGCACTCGACTGGAATCGAACCAGTGCGTGCCAGAGTTGCAGTCCAGCCCCTTAACCACTTGGGTACGAGTGCATTTCTATCCCCGAAAGGATCCGTGTGAATTCCGTCTTTCAGCCGTTCTGGAGAGTACGATAGTGCATACGGTCACATCCGGCATCTGGATGAAAACATCATCCGCTCGTGCGCGAGCATGGCTCCTCCGGTCAGACTCGAACTGACGACCATCCGGTTAACAGCCGGAGGCTCTACCAACTGAGCTACGAAGGAATGTGAAAGGACGGGGAAGCAAAGAAGCGAGATTGAACCTATGCGGTCAGGAATCGAACCATCGCGCTTGGAGAGTCGAACTCCGCCTATCGCTTCAACAACCTGTGTTATGGATCTGCTTCCCCGTATGGCACTCCCGATGGGAATCGAACCCATGTTTTTGGCTTGAGGGGCCAGTTTCCTGCCATTAGAAGACGAGAGCAAATGGAGAGATCAGCAAACAAACGGCTTGTTGACTGATCTCTGTTGGTCGGGAGAGGACAGATTTGAACTGCCAAGACGCCGCAATGCAGGGACGTTACAAAAAAGCGGCTGGGAAAGCCTACTGCGTAAGCTGTGAGATGAAAAGCCGCAGACTTGACAGGTTTGATTTTGTTTCTGTTTTATGGTATAATATATACATGGACAAGAAATATAGAAGAACAAAAACAACAGTCTCAATGATCAATTATCATTTTGTTTTCTGTCCACGCTATCGAAGAAAAATATTCTTGATAGATGGTGTTGAAGCCCGTTTTAAAGAGCTTGTGCATCAAATCTGTGAACAAAACGATATTGATATTTTGGCGTTGGAATGCCATATTGACCATTGCCATTTGTTTGTGAACTGTCCACCAAAATTATCCCCGGCAGATGTTATGCGAATCATCAAATCCAATACAGGTTTGATTTTAAGAAAAGAGTTTTCTGCATTCGCAAAAGTGCCGAACATGTGGACAAGAAGTTATTTTGTTTCTACCGCTGGTAGCGTCAGCAATGATACGATCCAACGGTACATTGAAACGCAAAAAACAAGGGGATAACCCTATCGGAAGGGAGGCAATACAATGCGTACCGTCATCAAGACGTACAAATTCAAGTTGTACAAGAACAAAAAGAATAAACATCTGGATGACGGTATCAATATTGCCGCCGCCATCTGGAACTACTGCGTTGCAATGCACCGTAGATACTATCGGCTGTATGGGAAACATCTTTCTGCCAACAAATTGATGAAACATATCACGAAAGCAAAGAAAAAACGTCATCCAGAATGGCAAACGCTTGGCAGCCAAGCAATTCAGGACGTAGTACAACGGGTAGACCGTTCCTACAAAGCGTTTTTCGACCATGTGAAGCAGAAACGTCACGGCAGAAAGTCTCCGCCCCATTTTTGCAAGCGTGAAAAGTATAAAAGCTTCACGCTCAAACAGGCGGGGTATGCGTTCCACGACGATAACAGCGTCATCATTATGGGACGGAAGTACAAATATTGTAAGTCTCGTCTCATTGAAGGTGTTATCAAAACCGTCACCGTAAAGCGTAATACGCTGGGGGAAATCTATCTCACCGTTATCACCAAACAGGAGTGCAACGACATCTGTCCGCGAGCAGGTAAAGCTGCCGGGATGGATTTCGGCTTAAAGCACTTCCTTAACTTGGATGACGGCTCTGTGATTGATTCGCCCCAATGGTATAAATCATCCCTGAACGAATTGCGTTCTGCCCATCGTGCGGTATCACGTTGTCGCAAAGGCAGCAAGAACCGCAGAAGGGCAATCCGCAATTTAGACCGGGTATACCAGCGTATCAGCAACCGCAGACGCGATTGGTTCTTCAAACTGGCAAATCAACTTGTCGGAGAATATGCCATCATTTGCATCGAAGACTTGAACCTCGATGGGATGAAGCGTCTGTGGGGACGCAAGGTTTCTGATCTCGCTTTTGCGGAGTTCGTATCCATTCTGGAATGGGTTGCCAGCAATGCGGGTTCCACTGTCGTGAAAATCGACCGGTGGACACCATCCAGTAAAGCTTGCCATGTGTGTGGTACGGTAAATCCAAACCTCACACTAAACCAGCGTATCTGGACATGTGATTGCTGTCATACCACACTGGACAGAGATACGAACGCAGCCATCAATATCAAACGGCTGGGTCTTGCTCAGTTGGGATATACCGCATAAACGGACATAACCATGTGGACGGGGCATCGTCCACTGTGGAGGGGCAGTAAGACTGGTTTAACCAGCAGCCCCGTTGAAACACAATCTCACAGTGCAGCGGGTAGAATCCCACTGCGTAAGCTGTGGGAGTATGTCAACAAATTAGGCTTACCTGTCCATAAAAGAAAGACCACCAACTCTGGGTTTTTCACTCCCTTAGAGCTGGTGGTTTATGATTCCAAATCAGCATATCACAGAGGTGATTTCTGCTAATCACGAAAGAAATCTGTTAGTTCCAGCTTTGGGCAGCACAAAATAGGAATACGATGAGCATTCCCAAAAGTTATTGCGTTTTTCCATAAAGCTACGGAACATGATTTTATCCTTTCTTCACTGTAAATACTGATCGTTTTTAATGACAGCGTATCTTCTATGTTTTATTATAATAGCTGTACTCCATAAAATCAATACTAAAGTAAAAAAG
>ERZ1090860.1535-NODE-1540-length-12133-cov-39.018795_pt1 | contig 12133 bp, 14 predicted proteins | sample MGYA00478483_ERZ1090860 | MGnify/ENA primary metagenome ERZ1090860 (study PRJEB33644, sample SAMEA5815741) | chicken gut metagenome | biome: Chicken; feature: Gastrointestinal Tract; material: Caecum | place: Ireland | collected 2019-01-01 | study: A study of...
ACATGAGCGTCCGCCGCGCCCTGCTGGATACCGACCCGCGCCTGGGCCATATCAACGTGCGGGACGATCATACCGTTCACCCTGTCGGATACTTTGGAGGATAAACCTGATGGATCAGCGTGAGAAACGATATGTGCCGGTCATTGTTCGGTTCGACACAGAAGGGAACCTACGGCCTATGATAATTGAATTTGATGAAAACCACAAATATCCAGTTGATAAGGTCTTGGATGTCCGCCGAGCGGCCTGCCAGAGCGTGGGCGGCGTCGGGAACCGATACACCTGCCTTATTCAGGGCAAGGAAACCTATCTATGGATGGAAAAAGGGCGATGGTTTGTCTGTGCCAAACGATGATTCGTATGAGAAAATGAGGCGGTGCCAATGCTGGCGCCGCCTTTGTCTTACCTTGGCAGTTCTATTTTATATCCACTCCGGATGACTGTCTTGATGTAAACCGGGTGCTTGGGATCGTCCTCCAGTTTCTGCCTCAGCCGCCAGATGATATTTTCCACGGAGTTCGTCCCATGCAGGTATTCTTCTCCCCAGGCCGCCGCATAGAGCTGTGCCTTTGAGAACACTTGCCCTGGTGAACTGGCCATGCAGTAAAGCATGGCATATTCCCCATGATTGAGCCGCACTTCCCTGCCAGCCATCAGCACCCTACGGTACTCATGGTGGATTTCCAGTTCTCCGACACGCAGCACAGGTGAGGCCGGCGGAATGACCTCTGTGACCGTTCCCTTCTTGTCTCGCAAAACATCTACGACTGCCCTGAATATGCTGCCATCTGGGTCTGCAGCTCGAATCACAATGATTTCATCCACTATATTACCTCCAAATAGCAAAAAGAGGGGGACCGTTTGCACGGCCCCCCTCCTTTTGCTGCGCTTATGACTCTGATTTCGCAGCTGCCTTCAGTCGTTGGAAACTCTCTTCACTGATGACATGCTCAATCCGGCAGGCGTCGGCCTCTGCTATCTTCGGATCCACACCTGCTGCAATTAACTGTATCGTAAAAAACTGGTGTTTTTCATAGATCTGTTCTGCCGTCTCACGGCCCACATCAGTTAGATGCAAGAAAAAGTCGCCATCCATGGTGAGGAACCCGCCGTCCTTCAAAGTGGCCACTGCATGGCACACGCTGGGCTTGGACACATCCATATGTCGGGCCACATCTACGGAGCGAACCATGCCCTTTTTCCTTTGGAGAACAAGAATAGCCTCCAGGTAATCCTCACCCGACGCATGGAGTTTCATTTGGTATCCCCCTTTATCTTAGTTGGATCGCTGCAACATCCACGTGATTGGGGATGCTGTTGAATGTGTAGGACTCAATCACTTCACTATTGAATACTGCATATTCATTCCTGTAATTCAGCGGGATTACCACACTGCTCTCATTGGCACAGTCCAGAGCCGCTGTATAAATCTCTTGAACGACTGCAGGATCATCCGTGTTGTAAAGTCCGCCGATCAATTCTTTGGATTCTGCGTCGCTCATGTTAGCCAGTGCTTTGGCGACCTGCGGATCGGTAGAATAGATGCCGCTGGGATCTGTATAGTCGGTAGACGGGTACATATTTGCCACAAAGGTGTATGGGTCATATGGGAACCAATAGCTCATGTAGGCGGTCATCTCGTAGTTGTCCTCCATAAACACCTGCTGCATGAAAGCCATCAGGTCGATGGGATTGGTCTTGACCTCAATTCCCAGTTCTGCCATAGAACTCTGGAAAAAGAGCACCATATTGTCATAAACGCCCGTAGAGGGGTAGGTGATCGTAAAGGAAAGCGCCGTTCCGTCCTTCTCCCGGACGCCGTCTCCATTGGAATCGACCCAACCAGCCTCCTCCAGCAAGGCAATCGCCCCATCCATGTCATAGTCGGGTGTGGTCACCGTGGCAGTACAGTAGGGCATATCCGCAGGCATCACTGAGTCCGCCTTTGTACGCAGGCCAAAGTAAATATTCTGTGCGATAGATTCCTTATCAATCGCCATCTGAATTGCCGTGCGGACATTCAGATCATCCAGCGGCGCCACCTCGTCGTTCAGCGCAATAAATTCCGTCACAAAGTTGAAGTCAGAGATCACGCCGGTGATCCCTTCCACCTGGGACAGTTCCAGATAAGAATTGGCGTCCAACGTATCAGACCCCATGATAAAGTCAACCTCACCGGCCCGCATGGCTGCAACCTTAGACTCCGGGATCACCTTCACAGTAAAGCGCTCCACATCCGGCTCTTCACCCCAATAGTATGGATTCTTTACAAAGGTGTACTCCGTTGCGGTTTCATTTACGCTCTCAAACATATAAGGGCCCGTGCCGGGTGTGTGTGTCATCAGGTATTCGGTATTCAGAGATCCCTCCTCATTGAAAGCGGCCGCAGAAAGGATGCCGCGGGGCATCACCATGGAAAGGTCATTCAAGACATTATAATAGGGACGGCTCAGGTGGAATGAGACGGTGTACTCGTCATCCACCGTAATTTCAGTGGTCAGCATGTCAAACTGCCCATAATTCGCACTGGTGCCAATAACCGACTTCATATTGTCAAAATAGAGTTTGACCGCCTCTGCATTGAATGGGGTGCCGTCATTGAACTGCACATTCTCTCTCAGATGAAAGGTGTAGGTGAGGCCGTCATCCGAGGACACCCAGTCCGTTGCCAAGCAGGGCAGGTATTCGCCGTCCCGGTATTCGACCAAGCCCTCATAGAAATTATTCATGTAGTAGGTTGCCTCATAGGACTGCACACTGGGGGCAAATCCCATAGAAAAATTAGCGCTTTGCGCAATGGTAATGGACCGCTCCTCCGCGCCGGCAGACGGCGTTGAGGAAGAAGCGGGACTTGAATCGTTTGCGGTGTTTCCACAGCCAGCAAGAAGCATAACACTCATAACGCCGGTCAGCAGAAGAGAAAAGAACTTTTTCATACAGTTATTCTCCTTTTTATTTATTGCAGGGCCATCCGCTTGGAGCGGACTGCCTTAACAAGTTCTTGTGAATAGGGCTCCTGAAAATCAGAAAAACTCCTGGGGTTCTCAAGGGTTTCGATGATTTTGCCCCTGCGCATGACATGAATCGTACCAGCCATATACATGGCGGTGTCCAAGTCATGGGTAATCACCAGAAAACTGATCTGAAGTTTCGTTTGAAGTTCCTTTAGAAAATCCAGCACCTGTTTTTTCAGTGTGACATCCAATCCGCTGAAGGACTCGTCAAAGATAATGTGTTGGGGCTGGGCGGCAAGAGCACGGGCAATGCACAGCCGCTTTTGCTGCCCGCCGGAGAGTTCGTCCGGCCGGCGGCGAAGCATGTCCCGTTCCAGCCGGGCCATATCCAGCAGTTCAAGGCACCGCCGCTTTCGCTCCTCTATTCCCATATGGAACAGCAGCCGCAGGGGCTCCTCCAGGATGCCCGCCACGCTCTGGTGAGGATCTAAAGACCCCAAAGCGTTCTGCATCACCAGCTGGACCTTGCCTCTTACCGTGCGGAGATCCTTTCTGCCGCAGGCGGTCACCTCCAAACTGTCCAGAAACACCCGCCCACTGTCCGGCCGTTCTACATAGGACAGCACTCTGGCAAAGGTGCTCTTGCCGCTCCCGCTTTCCCCCACGATGGCGGTCACACAACCATCCCTGAGTTCCATTGATACATCCGAAACCGCATCAAACATGGTATGTCCGCCGCCCGACACCTGGTATTGTTTTGTGACGTGTTCCGCTTTTAGCATAGTTCCTCCTGAAAGAGTACGCTTGCCTGCACAAGCCGCCTGGTATATTCGTGATTTGGTGCAGAAAACACTTCCTGCGTTTTTCCTTCTTCGATGATCTCGCCGTCTTTCATAACGGCTACACGGTCGCACAGCCTTGCAGCCACACCGAAGTCATGGGTCACCACAATCATGGAGACGCCAGCCTGCCTCAGTCTCTCCAATTCATTCAGAATGTGGTATTCGCTGGCCGCGTCAACAGCGGTGGTAATCTCATCTGCTATGATAAGTTCCGGGTGCTGCAGGATCGTCAGGGCAATCATCACACGCTGCAGCATGCCGCCTGACAATTCATGAGGATAGCTGTTAATGATTTTTTCCGCATCGGGCAAATTGACATCCGCAAGCGCGGCGGTCAGCCGCTCTCTAAACTGCACCTTCTCTCTGCGGTCTTTCAGGGAAAAGCTAAGTTCCATCTGTTTTCCCAGTTTGAGCATAGGTGCGAATGCGGTCATGGGATTTTGCGGGATCATGCTGATCTGCTTACCGCGATAGCCACCCAGTCCGCTCAACTTCACCGCAAGCATTTCTTTCCCGTTCCATTGGACACTCCCGCGCATGTCAAAAAGTCGAGGATTTAACAGCCTCATAATGCACTTACTGGTCATGCTCTTTCCGCTGCCGCTCTCCCCGATCAGGCCAAGGGTCTCCCTGTTTTCTACGGAGAAACTGACGGAGCGCACAAGGGTTTCCTTTGTCCGCTTTACATGGATGGATAGATTGGTAACTGTCAGCATGGCTATCCCTCCCTCGGTGCACAAATGTCCCGCAGGGCCTCCCCGAACAGGTTGAAACCTGCCGCAGCAAACAGAATGCAGAGTCCCGGATACACCAGGAACAGCGGATGACTGAACATCAGTTTATTTGCATTAACAAACATGGCCCCCCACTCCGCCGTTCCTGTTTCCAGCCCCAAACCAAGAAAAGCATAACTGGAGATCATAATGATGATGGAGGACAGCCCAGTGCTATACAAAACCAGAAGGTGCGGCAGAATATTGGGGATGATATGCCGGAACACAATGCGCAGTTCTGAACAGCCGGACATCCGGCAGGTAATCACATATGGCTGAGTCCGTTCACGAAGCACATGGGTGCGGACCACTCTCGCATTCCAGACCCACATTGCGATTACAATAGACAGGACGATACTGGCCGCTTTTGACTCAAAGAGCCCTACCAGAGTGATGGCAACGAGGAACGGAGGAAAGGCCATGAAAATGTTTGAAACCACTTCAAATATGCGGTCCAACGCACCGCCAATATAGGCGCACAGGGTAGCCGCCACGGTGCTGATAATTGCAAGTAGCAGCAGCGTAGGCAGCGCGATACTCAGAGAAGCCCTGGCCCCATAGATAAGCCGCGAGAGAATGCAACGTCCAAGTTCGTCCGTTCCAAGGGGGTACTGCGCGTCCGGCTGGGCGAAACTGTGTGCCACATTCAACTGCATAGGGTCATTGGGTGCAAGGGCTGGGGCAAACAGCATCACAAGGAATACAAGAAACATCATTGCAAGGCCGATTACTGCCTGCGGGCGATGCATGATTTTGCGGATCATACGCCACCTCCTATTTGGCTCTGCGGATTTAGAAGTGTGTTCACACAATCCGCGATAAAATTGACCAGGACAAAAATGACGGCGGTGAGCAACACGCATGCATTGATGGTGATGGTATCTCTGGCTCCCAGTGCAGTGACCAGCATGGAGCCCAGCCCCGGGATAGAAAACACACTTTCCACCATGGCGCTGCCCGCAATCATAAAGCCGAAGCTCTGAGCCAGCATAGTAATCAGCGGCGGCAGAGCAAAGCGGCTCACCAGATTGGCGATTCTCCACTCGGATACGCCCCGTGCCCTGGCATACAAAACAAAATCACTGTTGTATCCGTCCAAAAGCGAGGAGCGAAACACACGAATATTGCCGGCAGCCATAGGGATAGCCAGTGCCAGGGCCGGAAGGATGAAATCCTTTAGGCTGTCCGCTCCCATAATACTGAAAATAGGAAGATAGACCGCAAAAGCAAGCAGGAGCATGAAACCGATCCAGTAATTTGGCAGAGACATGCAGATTATGCCGAATAGGTAAATACTGCGATCTGACAAGCCCCCTTTTCTGCTGGCGGATAACACTCCGAGCGGAATACTGATGAGGGTTGCAAACAGGAGTGCCATGGCCGCCATGACCAACGTAGGACGGATGGCAGCAGTCAATTCTTCTACAATCGGACGCCCAGTGTTATAGGAGTTTCCGAAATCTCCGTGCAGAGCGTTCCACAGCCATGATCCATATTGTTGAAGAATCGGCTGGTCGAGGCCGAGTTCTTCCCGCACCAGTTCAACCTGCTGTGCAGTGGGGCGGTTGTAGCGGCGTACCGCCAGTGCCTCAGCCGCGTCTACCGGGGACAGATTGGTGTAAAAGAAAGTCAGGACAGTAACACCAAACAGGACAACAATGAGCAGGCCGAGCCGAGCCAATATTCTCTTACTCATATCTCTGCTTTGACCTCTCTGCTTTTCCGCCCTGCAATGCGCCACGATTCCGCAGAACTCCTGGAGCAGACAAAGTCCGCATAGATGCCGCCCTGTTTCATCAGTTCCGCATGGCGCCCCCGTTGCACAATCCGTCCCTGGTCCAGAACCAGAATCTGATCTGCTTCCTGAACCGTTTTCATTCGGTGCGCAATCATGACCAAGGTTTTTCCGGCAGTTAGGGCCTTGATAGCCTCCTGCAGTTCCACCTCATTCTCCGGATCAACATTTGCTGTGGCCTCGTCCAAAATAACGATTGGCGCGTCTTTGAGCATAGCGCGTGCAATGGAAATCCGCTGACGCTCTCCGCCAGAGATCGTGGCACCGCTTTCACCGATGACGGTATCATATCCATTCGGCAGGGCCGTGATAAAATCATGGCACCGGGCAGCTTTTGCAACGGCCACCACCTCCTCATGGGTGGCGTCCGGCTTGCCGAACTTGATATTGTTCTCGATACTGTCGTTAAAGAGATACACGCGCTGAAAGACCATACTGAAATTGCTCAACAAACTGTCCAGCGCATATTCCTTCACATCAATACCGCCCAGCTTGACCGTACCGCTATCTACATCCCAGAAACGGGCCATGAGGCTGGTAAGGGTGGTCTTGCCCGAGCCGGATGGGCCAATGATCGCAGTAGTCGTCCCTTCCGGAATGGTAAAACTGACATCGTTGATGATTTTCCGATCTCCATAGGAGAAGTCCACATGATCGAAGGAAATATCACAACATTTTGGCGTCTGCACGGAGCCTCCCTCGTCCATCCGTGGGGCACGGTCAATCTCTTCCACCCTATCGATGGATGCGTCAATCATAGGCAGCATGAAGAACATCTCGCCGGCAGACTCAAGTTCGCTATATACCAGGAAGGCGGAAACCACCACCATCAGGCAAGTAAACAGGGGCATACTGCCTTGCAGGTATAGCCAGATTGAAAGCAAGATTACCGCCACTGCTGTAACGCGCAGGACAATCTGTTCCAGCACATTGTAGGGGATACGCTTTCGCTCCAGTTTGAAGTTCTGCCGTTCTGTTTCCTCAATCGTATTGTTCAACGTCTGATTGGCCGCTTTGTCCCCGTGGAAGGCGCGAACCACGCTCATGCCCTGTATGTACTCCAGCACAGCGTCCACCAACCTTGTCTGGGCTGCCAGGCGTCCCGGAGAGAGTTCCCTAGACTTCTTCAGCAGAAGCGAGTTGACCCAGAGAAACAGGAACATACCAAGCAGAAATACCAGTCCAATGCGCCAGTCAAAGCACAGGATCGCCAGAGAAAAGATGGTGGTCCGGATCATGCCTACCACTGTCCGGGCAATCACTGCAAAGGACATGCTCTCCAAGTCCTCCATAGTGGAGGTGGCAGCTGCGGTGAGGCTGCCCAGGCTCTGGGCGTTGAAGTAGCCCATGGGCATATACTTCATGCGTTCTCCGATATGGATGCGTTTTTCCGCACACATCCGGTAATTGGCGTGGCCTTCGCTGTTGTGGGCCAGATACCAGCACAGGGCGGCTCCGGCCACGCTGACTGCCATGATCCCAAAGGCCACCCATGGGGTGATCCCGGGCATGTTCTGCTCTACCAGGGCGCGGAGCACAACCAACAGCGCCGCAAACTGCAAAGCCTCAAAAATGCTCCGCAGCAACTCAAAGGCCATTCCTTTGTACCAGGAGCCTTTCTGCTCCCCGGCAAAGCGAAAAAACCGTTTATATGCGTCAAACATGCTCGCCACCCCCTATTCTCATGTCCGCATCTTTTGTCTGAGTGTGGGCCGCCCACATCTGAGCATATAGGTGGCACCGTTTCAGCAGTTTTTCATGTGTTCCCGCATCCAAGATCTTACCCTGCGCCACCACGGCAATTTGGTCTGCATCGGTGATGGTTCTCAGGCGGTGGGCAATGACGATGAGTGTTTTTCCACGGGTCAGTCTGCCGATGGCGTCCTGAAGTACTGCCTCGTTTTCGGGGTCCGTGTAGGAAGTCGCCTCATCCAAAATTACAATCGGGGCGTTTTTCATCATAGCCCGCGCAATAGCGACTCTCTGGCGCTCCCCTCCGGAGAGGTGTCCGCCTGCGCCGCCCACAACAGTGTCATACCCATGATCCAGGCCCATGATAAACTCATGGCAGCCAGCCGCCTTTGCCACAGCCTCTACTTCTCTATCAGTGGCCTCCGGTCTACCCATGCGGATATTATCCCGTACTGAGACATTAAATAGGAAGTTGTCCTGGGAGACATATCCGATGAGATCCATTACCTGCTCCGGCGGCATCTTTTTCACATCCATCCCGCCAATGGTGATGCTCCCACCGTCGGCGTCCCAATAGGAGGCGATGAGCTTGGCAATGGTGGATTTGCCGGAGCCAGACGGCCCCACCAATGCAGTCGTCGTACCCTGCTTAATGTTTAGCGTGACGCCGTTCAAAACCTGTGTATCCTTATAGGCGAATGTCACATTTCGCAGATCAATGTCCAACCCTTGCAGGTTTTGTCTCTGCTCGGGCCTCTTCAAATCCGGTTCGGACAGCACAGCGCCGATTTCCCCTGTGATGGTCGCAATTTTAGAGAAATCATCGGTCAGAAAGATTGCCCCAACCAGCGGCCCCACGATACCAAGGGACAGGATTGCGATTGTGATAAAGTCAGGAGCGGTCAGGCTGCCATTCCTATAAAAGACGCACCCAATGGGCAGAACGCCAATCAGCACGGCAGGCCAAATGGTCATCATGAGGGCCGAGTAGCCCTGTGTAGACTTCATCCAGTCCAATATAAGGTCTGTGTTTTGTCGAACCGCATCGGTAAACTTTCCGTAGGATGCCGCGCTCTGGTTGAATGCTTTAATGACCTCGATACCGTTGATATACTCCACCGTGGTGGCACTCATGTGCTTGCCTGCCTGAACCACCGCACCATACTTTTTCGGATACTCTTTCATCTCTGCCATATAGCACAGTATTCCAACCGGAATCGTAATCAGCGATACCAGCGCCATACGCCAGTCCAAAGCAAAGAGATAACCCACGATAGCAAGTGGAATCAACAGGTTCGCTGTCATCTCCGGGATAATGTGGGCCAGCGGGACCTCCATCTGCTCCACGCGCTCCACCATGGTCGTTTTCAGGCGGCCCGACGGGGTATCGGTCAGGTACCCCATGGAAACGCGGGTCAGCTTATCCGCTACGGCCCGCCGCAGTTCTGACAGCACATGGAAGGTAGCCTCGTGGGAGCATCGGGTAGAAATGCCGTGAAGAACGGACTTAAGCAGATAAGTGATCAAGGCGACCGCTCCCCAGATCAGATAAATCAAAAAGTTCTTTTCACCAGAGATAAGCAGGTTGACCATTCTTGCCACAGCAAAGTATGGCACAATTCCACTGGCTACACTGAGAACAGCAAGAACAATCGCGGTAATAAACCCCGCCCGGTGCGGTCCGATAAATGCCATCAAACTAAATGGTTTCTTTTCCTTCTGCATCGTATCCCCCCCCAAAGTTAGCACATTCTAACCAAACAACAAAGAAAAAAACCGACGACCCACAGGATCATCCTGCAAATCATCGGCTCTGCGTCTTGGCGTCTGGCTCTGACAATATGATGTTTTGTCCCTGCACATCAACGATGTGTTCCCTTCCGCATTTGGGACAGAACAGCGGAAAGCGTTTTAGAACGGTGTCTGGATTTACCTTGGTGCGGGTCTTGTTGCCGCAGGTAGGGCAGTGAACCCAGCCGCTCCGGTCGATCCACCCGCTCACTGGTTTTCACCTCCATCTCCGAAGAAGATGGTTTTCCAGCCAGCGGTATAGAAGCGCCGCATCCTCTGAATATGCTCGACCGCCTGCTCCTTTGGCATATCGTGGATGACCACCTCAAATATGCCAGTATAAAAGGCGCTGGACAGCAGATGGCTTAGTTCCGGTGTGAGGCGGCCGCTGGAGATCGCATCATTCCCGGATGCCTGAATATATCGCATAGTGCATTGTGTATCCAGTTCCACAACACGATGAAGGAACTCCTGATATGTGCTGCTCTCCCCGCTGGTCAGGAGCAATTTGAACTCGTCAAAGTGGTCATAAATATAGTCTACAGAGGCCCAAAAGCCATGGTCTGAGAAAGAATACATTTGGCTGGTCTGCTCAGCCCCAGGCAACTGATTAAATTGCTCCAACGCTGATTGTATCAGGCCACAAAAATCATCCATGGCAGGCTGCACAAGAGAGCGGTACAGGCTCTCTTTGTCCGGATATCGAATGTAGATTGCCCCTTTGCTGGAGCCAGCTTTTTCTGCTATCACTCTCAGAGAGGCGTTCTCATATCCGTTTGTGAGAAATTCTTCTTTTGCACATTCCATGAGTTTTTCCGTCACACCTGCTATTCTTTTTGCCAAGTGACCACCTCATCAATCAAAACCATCGGTTTCAAACCATCGGTTTTAATATAGCACAAAAGAAACAAGCAGTCAATAGTCTCCGCTAACTATCTTATATCCACTCCGAAAGACGGTTTTTATGTATGTCGGATGCTTGGGATCCACCTCCAGTTTCTGCCTCAGCCTCCAGATGATATTTTCCACAGAGTTCGTCCCATATAGTTGCTCCTCACCCCAGGCCGCTGTATAAAGCTGTTCCTTAGAAAACACCTGCCCAGGTGCACTGGCCATGCAGTAGAGCATGGCATATTCCCCATGGTTGAGTTGTACTTCTCTACCAGCCATGAGTACCCGGCGGTGCGCATGATGAATCTCCAGTTCCCCAATACGCAGCACATGCGAAGCCAGCGGAATGACCTCGACCCTCCGCCCACTCCTGTCGCGCAAAGTATCTACAACTGCCCTGAATAGGCTGCCATCTGGGTCTGCAGCTCGGATCACAATGATTTCATCCAATATATTACCTCCCGACTGCAGAAAGAGAGGGCCGTCCACACGGCCCCCTCCTTTTGCTGTGCTTATGACTCTGCCTCTACAACTGCCTTTAGTCGTTGGAAACTCTCTTCACTGATGACATGCTCGATCCGGCAGGCGTCTGCCTCAGCGGTTTTCGGATCCACGCCGGCTGCAATCAGGCGCTGGGTAAAAAAGCGGTGCTTTTCATAAACCTGCTCCGCAACTTCGCACCCCGCATCTGTTAAGTGCAGGAAATTGTCTTCGTCCATCAGCAAAAAGCCTCCCTCCCGCAGTGTTGCTACCGCATGGCATACGCTGGGTTTGGAAACTCCCAAGTGTCGGGCCACATCCACGGAGCGTACCACCCCTCTCTGCTTTTGGAGTACCAGGATTGCCTCCAGGTAATCTTGACCAGATGCTCGGAGTTCCATGATACCCTCCCCTACTGGATCCGCCAGCCCTCGGCCTGTTCCCGGATTTCAATGAACCGCCGGTACAGCCCGCCCTGGGCCATCAGCTCCTCATGGGTGCCCCGCTGGACGATGCGGCCATCCTCCACCACCAGGATCTGGTCGGCGTGCTGGATGGTGGCCAGCCGGTGGGCAATGGTAAGGATTGTCTTCCCCTTGGTCAGGGCGGACAGGGCCTGCTGGATCAGGTGCTCATTCTCCGGGTCCACACTGGCTGTAGCCTCGTCCAGGATGACAATAGGGGCGTCCTTCAAGATGGCTCGGGCGATGGAAATGCGCTGCTTCTCCCCGCCGGAAAGGGTGGAGCCACCCTCCCCGACCACCGTGTCATACCCATCTGGCAGGGCCATGATGAAGTCGTGGCAGCAGGCGGCCCTGGCGGCGGCCACCACCTGCTCATGGGTGGCGTCGGGGCATCCGAACTTGATGTTGTTCTCCACGCTGTCCTGGAAGAGATACACATTCTGAAAGACCA
>ERZ1090860.1537-NODE-1542-length-12127-cov-20.504722_pt1 | contig 12127 bp, 9 predicted proteins | sample MGYA00478483_ERZ1090860 | MGnify/ENA primary metagenome ERZ1090860 (study PRJEB33644, sample SAMEA5815741) | chicken gut metagenome | biome: Chicken; feature: Gastrointestinal Tract; material: Caecum | place: Ireland | collected 2019-01-01 | study: A study of...
CGAGATTAGCTGCAGTCTCGTGGGCTCGGAGATGTGTATAAGAGACAGCCCGCCCCCTGGACGGGGGAGGGGGACGCCCTCACCCTGTTCACCGCCAATTCCCCCTACTCCGAGGTGGAGTGGACGGCCTCGGAGATCCTCCGCCTGGTGCGGGAGGAGGGCTATCGCTTCCGGGACATCGCCGTGTGCGCCCGCAGCATGGAGGGCTACGGCTCCCTGATCGAGACGGTGTTCGCCCGGTACGGCATCCCCGTGTTCCTCAGCCGCATGAGCGACATTCTCCAGAAGCCCATCCTGGCCCTGATCACCTCCGCCCTGGAGGCCGCCGCCGGGGGCTACCGCTACGACGATGTGTTCCGCTACCTGAAAACCGGCCTCACCGCCCTGTCGGCGGAGGACGTGGATCTGCTGGAGAACTATGTGCTCAAGTGGAACCTGGAGGGGAGCGCCTGGACGGCCAAGCGGGACTGGGCCAACCACCCCAAGGGCTACGGCCGCACCTTCACCGAGGAGGACACCGACCTGCTCTCCCGGCTCAACGCCCTGCGGAAGCAGGTGGCCGCCCCCCTGGAGGCCCTGCGCAAAAACCCGGACAGGACAGGACGCGGGCAGGCGGTCGCCCTTTACAGCTTCCTGGAGGCGGCGGGGGTACCGGAGCGGCTGGCGGAGCGGACGGCGGAGCTGAACCGCCGGGGCCAGGCCGCCCTGGCGGAGGAGTACGCCCAGCTGTGGGACATCCTGTGCGGCGGCCTGGAGCAGTGCGCCCAGATCCTGGGGGACGCCCCCATGGAGCTGGACGAGTTCTCCAGGCTCTTCGCCCTGGTGCTCTCCCAGTACGACGTGGGCTCCATCCCCGTGTCCCTGGATCGGGTGAGCGCCGGGGAGATGCCCCGCCTGGCCCACCGGAGCTGCCCGGTGGTGTTCCTGCTGGGGGCGGACGACGGGGCCATCCCAGCCGCCGCGCCGTCACCCGGCCTGCTCAACGACGACGACCGAAGCCTGCTGGCCTCCTACGGGCTGGAGCTGGCTCCCCGGCTGTCAGACAAGCTGTACCGGGAGATGACCATCGTATACGAGACCTGTGCCCTGCCCCAGAAGCGATTCTGTGTCAGCTGGGCCGCCGCCGGGGCCGACGGGGAGGAGAAGCGGCCCTCCTTTTTGCTCTCAAAATTGAAGGTACTCTTTCCCCACGCCAGGCGGGTGGAGGAGGGGCGGCTGGACGGCTCCTTCCGGCTGGCGGCCCCCCTGCCCGCCCTGGAGCTGGCGGGGCGGTTCCCCCGGGCGGGGACGGCGCTGAAAATCCTGCCGGACTACGCCCCCCTGGTGGAGCGGATGGAGCGGGCCGCCGGGCTCACCCGGGGACACCTCACCCGGCCGGCGGTGGACGCCCTCTACGGCAGACGGGTGCCCATGTCCGCCTCCCGGATGGACAAGTACAAGTCCTGCCATTTCTCCTACTTCATGCAGTACGGCCTGAAGGCCGAGGCCCGCAAGGCCGCCGGGTTCCAGGCCCCGGAGTACGGCACCTTCGTCCACTACGTGCTGGAACACGTGCTCCGCGCCTGTCAGGCGCGGGGGGGCGTGAAGGAGGTCTCCCGGGAGGAGCTGCGGGCTTTGGCCCGGGAGGCGGTGGAGCGCTACGTGGCCGAGGAGCTGGGCGGGCTGGAGCACGAGACCGCCCGGTTCCAGTACCTGTTCCGCCGCCTGCTGAAATCGGTGTTCGCCGTGGTGGACAACGTGGCGGAGGAGCTGCGCGCCTCCCAGTTCCAGCCCATCTCCTTCGAGCTGGGCTTCGGCGCGGGGAAGGATCTGCCCCCGGTGGAGCTCACCGTGGACGGGGTCACCGTCAGCATCTCCGGCTTTGTGGATCGGGTGGACGGCTGGGAACACGACGGAAAGCTCTATCTGCGGGTGGTAGACTACAAGACAGGGCGCAAGTCTTTTGACTTGACGGATATCTGGAACGGCATGGGCCTGCAGATGCTGCTCTATCTGTTCACCCTGGCCGACGAGGGGGAGGCCCTGTACGGAAAGCAGATTGAGCCGGCCGGCGTGCTCTACCTGCCCGCCCGGGAGGCGGTGGTGGCGGGCAGCCGGGCCATGACCGAGGAAGAGCGCCGCAGGAAGGTGGACGCCGAGTTGCGGCGGCGCGGCATCGTGCTGGACGACCCGGAGGTGCTCTCCGCCATGGAGGAGCTGGGGGAGGGAGGCCCCCGGTTCCTGCCCGTGCGGGTGAACCGGGCGGGGGCCATCACCGGCGAGGCCCTGGTGTCTGCCGAGCGGCTGGGCAAGCTGGCCCGCCACACCGGGCGGATTTTAGAGGAGATCGGCCAGGAGCTGGCGGCGGGCAACATCGCCGCCGACCCCTTCTGGCGGGGGCCGGAGCACAACGCCTGCCAGTGGTGCGACTACGCCGAGGCCTGCCACTTCGAGGAGGGACACGGCGGCGACTGCCGCCGCTGGCTGCCCTCGGTCACGGGCGAGGAATTCTGGCAGGCGGTTGCGAAAAAGCAAGGGTGAGGCTGGCTCCCAGGTACAACCCGGCGCGGAAGTAATCGTCGCTCTCAATGGCGGACAGCTTGCACACCTCCGACCAGAAGCTGTCCAGAAAGGAAAAGGAGAAGCCTTTTTGCAGTTTGTCCAGATAGGTCTCGACAACGGCCAGCTGTTCGCGGTATTCTGGTGTCATCTCCGTGGTGAGCAGGCGCTCCAATTCCAATAGGTCAAACATAGCGATGCCTCCTTTGTAGAGTTTAACTCTACATCTATTATAGTGAGTACAACTCTACTTGTCAAGGGGTGAGAGAAAATGGCGACATTTGAAGAGCGGCTTGTAGAGCTGCGTACCAAGGCAGGGGTGTCCCAGCAGGCCATTGGCGATGTTTTGGAGGTGTCCCGCTGGGCCGTCCATAACTATGAGGCGGGCAAAAACCGGCCGGATTTCAACGGCTTGATTGCCCTGGCGGACTACTTCAATGTGTCTCTGGACTACCTGGTGGGCCGTTCCGACTACCGGGATATTGTCCGCTAAACGGGGCACCCCCGAGGGCGCGCCTGCGCGGCGGGCGCCCCGCTTTTGATGTCAAAAGCGGGGGGAAAACCAGCAGGGGGAGGGATTTCGATTCCACGGGTTAAGGTGGCTTCGCCTGGATTTCTTTTGGGCTAAAACGTGCCACCGGCACGTTTCTTTACGCCCAAACCGCCCTGCACCCCCTCCTTGAAACGACCAATTAGGGGGGCCTCGGCCCCCCTATTGGATGTACCCCCCGGAGCTGTCCTACAGGTAATTCACCGGCGGCGAAGGCTTACTTCGTAACACCTCCGCCGCTCGGGGCGGGCGTAAAAATTGGGGCCCCCGCGGCGACCCAACGGAGTGGTCGTCGTGGGGAGAGGAGGCCCAGCGGAGGGAATGAGCTTTCGGGCTTGCCCGGAAGCGAACGATCCGTAGCTTGGGCCGACGATGTAGGGCGCGGCATCCTTGACGCGCCGTTTCCAAGCCGCCACAAACACCGCAGTATTTCAGCGGCATGGCACCGACGGCGGCCCGGCGGGCCAAGCCGGTACAGCGCAGCCCTTTGCAGGGATTGCAGGGTAACCGCGATGCGTGCCACCCGGGGCGCGGCAGCGCCTGTAACGTAATCTCCCGTAGAGCGGGCGGCAATGCAAGCCCGGTTCTTGCAGACCAAACACAGCCCACCGCCGCCATGAACCCCCGTACTGGGGGGTCCAGGGCGGGCGGAGCCCCCCGGCCCTTCTTTCCCCCCATTTCTTCGGGAAGAAATGGGGGCCCCGGCCGGGCAGGCCCCCGCCGGGAGGCCGGGCCTCCACCAGGCGGGCGGATGATATCCGCCCCTACAGATTGTTTTACAACTCACCAGAAAGGAGCAGCGCCCATGGCATTCTCCCTGACAACCGAACAGCAGGCCGCGGTGGACAACCGGGGCGGCGGGCTGCTGGTCTCCGCCGCAGCCGGGTCGGGCAAGACCCGGGTGCTGGTGGAGCGGCTCCTGGCCCGGGTGACGGGGGAGGGGCTGGACATCGACCGCTTCCTGGTGATCACCTACACCAAGGCCGCCGCCGCCGAGCTGCGGGGCCGCATCGTGGAGGAGCTGTCCGCCCGGCTGGCGGAGCACCCCACCGACGCCCATCTACGCCGTCAGGCAACTTTGGTTTACAAGGCCCAGATCTCCACGGTTCATGCCTTCTGCGCCCAGCTGCTGCGGGAGTGCGGCCACCTGCTGGACTTAGATCCGGACTTCCGCCTGTGTGACGAGGGGGAGGCGGGCATACTCATGCTCCGCGCCCTCAACGACGTGCTGGAGCGGCGCTATGAGGACATCGTGCCGGGCAGCGATTTTGCCCAACTGGTGGACACCATGGCCGCCGGGCGGGACGACTCCCGGCTGATGCAGATCGTCCTGGATATCCGGGGCCGGGTGCAGGCCCACCCCAACCCCGCCGCCTGGCTGGATGAACAGGAGAAAGCCTTTACACTGGATGGCGTGAGCGACCCGGCCCACACCCCCTGGGGCCGCCTGCTGCTGGATGACGCGGCCCGGCAGGGGGCCTATTGGCGGAGCAAGATCGCGGGGGCGCTCGAGCTCTGCCCCTGCGACGCCAACCTGGACGCCAATTACGGCCCCAGCCTGTCCGCCACCCTGGCGGGGCTGGACGCCTTCGTCAAGGGGGCGGAGGAGGGCTGGGACGCGGCCCGCGCCGCCCTGCCCATCCCATTTCCCCCGGCGGGGCGGAAGAAGATTGTGGACTGCCCCGACGCGGCGGAGGAGGTCAAGCGCCTCCGCGCCGCCTGCAAGAAGCGGATGGACAAGCTCTCCGGCTGGTTCGAGGACAGCGGGGCGGATCTGCTGGAGGATCTCCGGGCCGTCCACCCGGCGGTGCGGGGGCTGTTCGCCCTGGTGAAGGACTTCGAGGCGGCCTACACCGCCGAGAAGGCCCGCCGGGGCATGGTGGACTTCGCGGATCTGGAGCACATGGCGGTGGAGCTGCTGGTGGGGGAGGACGGGGCCCCCACCGAGCTGGCCCGCCAGTGGTCGGCCCGGTACGACGAGATCATGGTGGACGAGTATCAGGACACCAACGAGGTGCAGAACGCCATCTTCACCGCCCTGTCGAAGGACGGAACCAACCTCTTTCTGGTGGGGGACGTGAAGCAGTCCATCTACCGCTTCCGCCTGGCCGATCCCACCATCTTTCTGGGCAAGTACCGGGCCTGGCCGGACTACACCGGCGCGGCGGAGGGGGAGCCCCGGCGGCTGATTTTGTCCAAAAACTTCCGCTCCCGGCCCGAGGTGCTGGAGGGGGCCAACTTCCTGTTTCGAAACCTCATGTCCACCGCCTTCGGCGAGATGGACTACACCGACGACGAGGCCCTGTACCCCGGCGCGGCGTACCAGCCCGACGGCCGCTACGCGGTGGAGCTGGACGCCCTGGACGCCTCGGCGGAGGACAGGGACGACGGGGAGAAGCCCCCCCGTGACTTGATGGAGGCCCGCTTTGCCGCCAAACGCATCCGGGAACTGCTGGACGGTGGCTTCCCCGTGTCCGACGGGGAGGGGAGCGAGCGGCCCGTACGGGCCTCCGACATTGTGATCCTCCTCCGCTCCCCGGGCACGGTGCTCCACCACTACGCCCGTGCCCTGGGGGAGCGGAATATCCCCTGGGAGGCGGACGGGGGCGGGGACTTCTTTAGCTCCACCGAGATCTCGGTGGCCCTGTCCCTGCTGCAGATCGTGGACAATCCCCGGCAGGACGTGCCGCTGATCTCGGTGCTCCGCTCCCCGGTGTACGGCTTCTCCGCCGACCGGCTGGCGGAACTGCGGGCGGGCAGCCCGGACACCGACTTTTACGCCGCCCTGGCCGCCGACGGCGGCGAGGACAGCCGGGCCTTCCTGGCGGAGCTGGACGAGCTGCGCTTCGGGGCGGGGGAGCTGAGCAGCCACCAGCTGATCTGGCAGATTTACGACCGCACCAACCTGCTGGGCATCTTCGGGGCCATGAGCGGGGGGGAGGAGCGGCAGTCCAACCTGCTCACCCTGGCGGAGCTGGCCCGCCGGTTCGAGGGGGCGGGCCACAAGGGCCTGTTCGGCTTTCTGTCCTACCTGACCCGCCTGCGGGAGAACGGGGAGAAGCTGGTGCTGCCTGCTCCCGGCCGGGAGGGGGGCGGCGTGCGCATTTTGAGCATCCACAAGTCCAAGGGCCTGGAGTTCCCAGTGGTGCTGGTGTGCGGGCTGGCCCGACGGCTCAACCGGGAGGACATGAACCGGCCCATCCTGTTCCACCCCAAGCTGGGTGTGGGGCCCAAGCGGCTGGATGTGGAGCGGGGGGTGGAGTACCCCACCCTGGCCCGCCGGGCGGTGGCCCGGCGGCTGGAGCTGGAGATGATGGCGGAGGAGCTGCGGCTGCTGTATGTGGCCGTGACGAGAGCAAAGGAAAAGCTGATCCTGTCGGTGGCCCTCACCGGCGGCGGGCGGGATCTGGAGAAGCTGGCGGGGGACGCGGCCTGCCCGGTGGAGCCCCAGGTGCTGGCGGGCTGCCAGAGCGTGGGACAGTGGGTGCTGCTGCCCGCCCTGGCCCGGCCCGACGGGGAGGCCCTGCGGCGGGCGGCCGGGGTGCAGGTGCCCCTGACGGCGGCGGACTGCGGCCCCGGCTGGGACATCCGCTTCGTGGACGGGACGGAGTTCCAGTCGGAACCGGCGGAGGAAATGATCAGCCCATCCGGGCCGCCGGACGGAGAGACGATTTCCGGCGAGGGCGGGGAGGACGCGGCCGCCCTGGCGGCCAAGCTGGCCTGGATCTACCCCCACGCCGCCCAGGTGGAGCTGCCCTCCAAGCTCACCGCTACCCAGTTGAAGGGCCGGCCCCTGGACGAAGAGGTCACCGAGGAGGCCCCCAGGCCGCCCCGTCCCCTGACCTTCGGCCGGCCCCGGTTCGCCGCCGAGGAGTTCGGCCTCACCCCGGCCCAGCGGGGCACCGCCCTCCACCTGGTGATGCAGTACATCGACTTTGAGAAGGCGGAGACGGCGGAGGGGGTGGCCGCTGAGATTACCCGGCTGGTGGACCAGGCCTTCCTCACCCCCCAGCAGGGGGAGGCGGTGGAGCCGGAGCGCATCGCGGCCTTTTTCTCCTCCGACCTGGGGCGGGAGCTGATGGCCTCCACCTCCCTGCGGCGGGAGTTCAAGTTCTCCATCCTGGTGCCGGCGGCGGACTACTACCCGGCGGCGGAGCCGGGGGAGCAGGTGCTGCTCCAGGGCGTGGTGGACTGCTATTTTGAGACCCTGGAGGGCATCACGGTGGTGGACTTCAAGACCGACCGGGTGACCCGCCGCACGGCGGAGGAGCGGGCGGAGGAATACCGGCCCCAGCTCACCGCCTACAGCCGCGCCCTGGAGGAGATCACCGGCAAGCCGGTGGCCCGCCGCTGCCTGTGGTTTTTTGCCATCGACCAGGCGGTGGAGGTGTAAAGGGAAAAACCTTGAAAATTTTCTCGAAAAAAGTGTTGCAATTCAAAATGGTTTGTGCTATCATATTCTAGCGTTTATAAGGCGTGGAGGTTTGCTGCGCCGTCTCACCCAGAACGAGAAAGAGGTGAACACAACATGAAGGAAGGCATCCATCCCAACTACGAACAGACCACGATCAGATGTGCCTGCGGTAACGTGATCGAAACCGGATCTACCAAGAAGGACATCCGCGTGGAAGTCTGCTCCAAGTGTCACCCCTTCTTCACCGGCAAGCAGAAGATGGTGGATACTGGCGGACGCGTCAGCCGCTTCAACAAGAAGTTCGGCCTGGACAAGAAGTAAGTTGGTCAATTCAAGAGCCCGTACCGGTTTCGGTACGGGCTCTTTTCCATCCGAAGCGCATCCCGAGGATACCCGCCGCCGGTGCGGCATAACAATAAGTGGATGCGGTAAAAACCAAACGGCTGGAGGTAAGGATGATGTTTACCAGAATCGACCCCAAGGAGCTGAACCAGAACGTTTTTTCCCTGATCGGTGACCAGTGGATGCTCATCACCGCCGGGACGAAGGAGAAGTGCAACACCATGACCGCCAGCTGGGGCGGCCTGGGGGTGCTGTGGGGCGGGCCGGTGGCTACCGTCTATATCCGCCCCCAGCGGTACACCCTGGAGTTTGTGGAGAACAGCGGCTATTTTACCCTGTCCTTCTTTGGCGAGGCATACCGAAAGGCCCTGGCCCTGTGCGGCTCCAAGAGCGGCCGGGAGGTTGACAAGGTAAAGGAATGCGGCTTTACGGTGATGGAGGCTGAGTGCGGCGCGCCCTATTTTGCCGAGGCGGAGCTGGTGCTGGTGTGCCGGAAGGCATACTGGCAGGACATGGATCCCGCCCACTTCCTGGACGGGGAGATCGACAACAAATGGTACCCCGGGAAGGACTATCACCGGATTTTCATCGGGGAGATTGTGGAAGCACTGCGAAAAGAGTAGGGCGGGGGCTTGCCCCCGCTGCGGAGGAACGAATGACAGAAGAGAACAAGACCAACATCAACCGGGCGGTGCTGGCGGGCCTCAACGCCCGCTGCCTGCCCGACGAGGAGAACGCCGACGAGACCTCCATGGAGGAGCTGGAGGAGCTGCTCCAGACCGCCGGGGGCGTGTGCGTGGGGACGGTGTTCCAGAACAAGGACACGCCGGATCCCCGCACCTTCCTGGGAGAGGGCAAGGTGGCGGAGCTGAAGGAGCTGGTGGGGGCCATGGGGGCGGACATGGTGATCGTGGACAACCCCCTGTCCCCGTCCCAGCAGCGGGTGCTGTCCGAGGAGCTGGGCGTCCAGGTGCTGGATCGTGCGGCCCTGATCCTGGACATCTTCGCCCAGCGGGCCCGCACCAAGGAGGGCCGCCTCCAGGTGGAGCTGGCCCAGTACCAGTACCTGCTGCCCCGGCTGCTGGGCATGTGGACTCACCTGGAGCGGCAGGAGGGAGCCATCGGCACCCGGGGCCCCGGCGAGACCCAGCTGGAGACCGACCGGCGGCATATCCGCCGGAAAATCTCCAAACTGCGGGAGGAACTGGAGGGGGTGCGCCGGGTACGGGCCACCCAGCGCTCCCGCCGGGAGAAGAACGAGGTGCCGGTGGTGGCCATCGTGGGCTACACCAACGCGGGCAAGTCCACCCTGCTCAACAGGCTGACCGGGGCGGACATCCCCGCCAACAACCGCCTCTTCGACACCCTGGACACCACCACCCGTACCCTGGAGATCTCCGACACCTGCACAGTGCTCCTCTCCGACACGGTGGGCTTCATCCGCAAGCTGCCCCACCATCTGGTGGAGGCCTTCAAGGCCACCCTGGAGGAGCTGAGCTATGCCGACCTTCTGCTCCACGTGATCGACGCCTCCAACCCGGAGTGGCGGGAGCAGGCGGAGGTGGTGGAGAAGCTGATCGCCGAGCTGGGGGCGGAGCAGACCCCCCGCATCGACGTATTCAACAAGTGCGACAAGTGCCCGGCGGAGATCCTGCCCCACGGGGCGGACATCGTGTCCATCTCCGCCAAGACCGGCCAGGGGCTGGACGAGCTGCTGGAGAAGATCGGCGGCCACCTGGACACCGGCGCCTGCCGGGTGGAGCTGTCCATCCCCTACGACAAGGGGGGGCTGGTGGATCTCCTCCACCGGGAGGCCAGGGTGGAGCAGGTGGACTACGGCGAGACCATCCAGGTCACTGCCGTGTGCACCCCTGTCCAGCTGGGGCGCTTGAAGGACTACGTGGTGTCCGGCTGGACGCCGCCCAAGGAGTTTTGGGAGGACTGAGGTATGGCGCGCCGGGTCGTCGCGCCCCACGCGGCTCAGCCCACCCCATTCGTGGCGCGTGACGACCCGGCACGCGCAAAAAGGAGGTAACACCATGCAGACCCTGGAGACCGAACGCCTGATCCTGCGCCCCTTCACTTTGGACGACGCGGAGGGGCTGTACGCCTATGCCAGCCACCCGGAGGTGGGCCCCCCGGCGGGGTGGCATCCCCACCGGAGCCTGGAGGAGAGCCGGCAGGTCATCGAGAGCATCTTTATTCCCTCGGACACCCTGGCAGTGGTGCGTAAGGCCGACGGCCGGCTGATCGGCTCGGCGGGCTTTGTGGGCAAGCATAGGAAGGAGCTGGGGCTGCCCAGCGAGGAGGTGGGCTACTCCCTGGCCCGGGACTGCTGGGGCCAGGGACTCATCCCCGAGGCGGTTCGGGAGATCCTCCGCCACGCCTTCGCCGATCTGGGCTATCAGGCCATCTGGGCGGCCTACTACGACGGCAACCGCAAGTCCAAGCGGGTGATGCTCAAGTGCGGCATGACCTACCGCCTCTCCCGGATGGAGCCGGTGGAGCAGCTGGGGGAGACCCGGCTGGCCCACTACTTTGCCATCACGAAAAGGGAGTGGGAGCGATGACGGAATACCTGATCCCCACCGGCCGCGCCGAGACGGAGCTGGTGGAGAAGCGCTCCCGCTTCATCGGCCAGGTGTGGCCGGTGGAGAGCGAGGAGGAGGCCCGGGCCCGCATCGAGGAGACCAAGAAGAAGCACTATGACGCCCGGCACAACTGCTGGTGCTACCGCATCCAGGGGGGGGGCGTGGAGCGGTACTCCGACGACGGGGAGCCCCAGGGCACCGCGGGCCAGCCCATGCTCAACGTGTTTCAGCGGGAGGGGGTCACCAACGTGTGCTGCGTGGTGACCCGGTACTTCGGCGGGGTGCTGCTGGGGGCTGGCGGCCTGGTGCGGGCCTACACCCAGAGTGCCAAGGACGCCCTGGACGCGGCGGGCATCTCGGTGATGCGCCGGTGGGTGGAGGTCACCGTACCCTGCCCCTACTCCTTCTTCGAGCGCCTCAGGCTGGAGGTGGAGGCCGTGGGGGGCGTGCTGGGGGAGACCGAGTACGCCGCCGACGTGACGGTCCACGCCCTGCTGCCCGAGGGGGCGGTGGAGGCCTTCTCCGCCCGGGTCACCGAGCTGACCGCCGGCGGCTCGGCCTGCACCGTGTCCGGGGAGGCCTTCAAGGCCGTCCCCAGAAAATAATATGAACAATTCGTGAATCTTTTGCGAAAAAGAAGGATTTTTCGGCGGAGCGGCGTATATAGCTATAGAGCAAATCGGCGGATAGGAGGGTGAACCGGATGACCCTGCGTGAACAGACCGAGGCCATGGAACGGGAGATGCTCTCCCCCTATGCCTGCCTGTCCTCCCGATCACGGGGGCGGCAGGTGCCTCTGGAGCCCTGCCCCACCCGCACCTGCTTTCAGCGGGACATCGACCGGATTGTCCACTCCAAGGCCTTCCGGCGGCTCAAGCACAAGACCCAGGTGTTCCTGGAGCCGGAGGGGGATCACTACCGCACCCGCATGACCCACACCATCGAGGTCAGCCGCATCGCCCGCACCATCGCCCGGGGCCTACGGCTCAACGAGGATCTGGCGGAGGCGGCGGCCTACGGCCACGATCTGGGCCACACCCCCTTCGGCCACGCCGGGGAGCGGGTGCTGGCGGAGATCATGCCCGGCGGCTTTGCCCACAACCAGCAGTCCCTCCGGGTGGTAGACCGGCTGGAGAAGGACGGGGAGGGCCTCAACCTGACCTATGAGGTGCGGCGGGGCATCCTCTGCCACACCGGCCCCGACCGGGCGGAGACCCTGGAGGGGCGCCTTCTCCGCCTGGCGGACAAGATCGCCTACATCAATCACGACATCGACGATGCCATCCGGGGCAGGATCATCTACCCCATGGACATACCCCTGTCCGTCTCCCAGGTGCTGGGATTCACCCACTCGGAGCGGATCAACACCCTGACGGTGGACGTGATCACCGCCAGCGCCGGGAAAAACGAGATTCTCCAGTCCCCCGCCTGCCGGGACGCCATGCACGAGCTGCGGGAGTTCATGTTTGAGTATGTCTACCGCAACCCGGTGGCCAAGGGGGAGGAGGGCAAGGCCCAGGATATGCTCCGCCGCCTGTTCGAGTACTATGTGAAGGAGCCGGACAAGCTGCCGCCGGAGTACCAGGACATCCGCTATGAGGAGGGTGTGGAGCGGGCGGTCTGCGACTACATCTCCGGCATGACGGACAAGTACGCGGTGGAGCGGTTCGGCGAGGCGTTCATCCCCAAGTC
>ERZ1090860.1544-NODE-1549-length-12086-cov-5.735683_pt1 | contig 12086 bp, 17 predicted proteins | sample MGYA00478483_ERZ1090860 | MGnify/ENA primary metagenome ERZ1090860 (study PRJEB33644, sample SAMEA5815741) | chicken gut metagenome | biome: Chicken; feature: Gastrointestinal Tract; material: Caecum | place: Ireland | collected 2019-01-01 | study: A study of...
GTTTTATGTGGCCAGCACATCGGAAAGCCCGGCCTGCCACAAGAGCGGGACGTACTACTTCTACGACGGCATTCTGATCCGGGGGCGATACCGCATGACCAACACGGCGGACCGGTGTGGGAAGCTGCCGGTGGGCAAGAACGTGACAGGCTGGGTCCCGGCCAGCTACTGCACATAGAAGCGCGGAGGCGAGCGGAGCAGCCCGGATGGACCGGAGCGAGGGCGAGCGGAGGGGCGCACAGCGCCACGCAGACCAGCCCGAGACGGAGGGAAACCGGGCGTTGCGCAGCCGCCGGAGCGTGACAGGAAGGAGAGAATCAGTGGCGAGCACCAACCGGACGGGGCGGGTCAGCTCCATTGACTACGCGGCGGGCACCTATGAGGTGACCTACTTTGACCGGGGGCGGAGCGTGACCCGGAAGATCAACGCCATGAGCAACGGCGAATACAAAATGCCCACGGTGGGCCAGATCGTGAGCGTGACCCACACCAGCAGCGGGCTGGCGGCGGCCACCACCACGGGGACGGTGTGGAACAAGACCAACGCGCCGGCGGAGGGCTACCAGGGGCTGTACCGGAAGGAATACGCCAGCCGGAAGGGGCAGGCCTACGACCGGTACGACGAGAACACAGGGGTCTATACCCAGTATGTGGACAAGCGGACGGGGCGCACCTGCAACGGCGAAATCTACGACGAGGCGAAGGGACCCATCAGCCTGGTGGGCGGCGGCCAGATACAGGTGAGCAGCAGCGGGGCCAGCGTGAGCCTGAACGCCAAGACGGGCGTGGGGATCGCGGCGGGCACGACGGTGAGCCTGGAGGCCGGGGGCGCGGTCAGCGCGGAGGCAGGGGGCGCATTCGGCGTCAGCGCCGGCGGCAAGTTCTCCCTGGAGGGCCAGGAGGGCCTGGAGATCGAGGTGAGCGGCGGTGAGGCCAAGATCACCCTGAACGGCGCGGTGATCACCGTGAGCGAGGCGGGGGACGTGAGCATTACCAGTCCCACCAAGATCGAACTGACGGCCCCGGAGATCAACGCCACAGCGGGCACCGGGGACGTGACCATCGAAGGCGTGAGCCTGGTCAACCACACCCACAACAGCGGCGCAGTCGCCCCGCCGGACAAGTAAGGGGGGAAAGACAATGGCAATCGGCAGTTTCATGGGCCGGACGTTCACGGTGAGCGACCGGCGTATCTTTACCCCCAGCAACCTGAAGGGGCAGAGCGGAAGCGACTGGGCCACCCACGACCGGACGGGGGCCAAGGCGCGGAGCCAGTGGATCGCCCCGAAGCTGAAGTCGTACAGCTTTGACCTGCTGCTGCGGGCGCAGGACGGGGCAAGCCCGCGGAGCACGCTGGAGCACTTTCAGAGCTGCGCGGAAAAAGGCGTGGCGGACTACTTCATCGTGGGAAACGCGCCCATCTCCTCCTACCCGTTCAAGATCACGGACGTGAGCGACGAGTGGGCGGCGGTGCTGCACAGCGGGGCGCTGGTGGAGTGCAAGGTGACGCTGACCATCGAGGAGTATTTGTAGGGGGTGAGGAGGCATGTTGAGCACGGGAGACGCGGTGATCGACATTCAGCCGGGAAAGGCAGACGAGAGCACGGCGGCGGAGGTGCTGCGGAACCTGCAGGTGCTGTACGGCACCGTGGCGGGAGAGCAGGCGCTGGACCGGGAGTTCGGCATTGACGGCAGTATCATCGACGGGCCGCAGGAAAACGCCCAGGCGCTGCTGGTGGCCGAGTATGTGCGGAAGACGGAACGGTATGAACCCAGGGCCAAGGTGGCCCGGGTGGAATGGACGGCGGACAAGGCCGCCGACGGAATGATGATCCCAAAGGTGGTGATCGAGCTTGTCTAACATCAGTGAACTGGCCAACTGCCCGGAGCTGAACTTCATCGAGAACATGACGCTGCGGGAGACGGAGGAGCAGCTGCGCGCCCTTTACACCCGGTACTACCGGGAGATCACCGGCAAGGAGCCGGAGCTGGGGGCGGCGGACCCGCTGAACCTGCTGATCAAGGCGTTTGCGGCCATGGAATACCAGACCATGCAGTATGCGGACACCAAGGGGCGGATGGAGCTGCTGAAGACCTCCACCGGGGAGGCCCTGGACGCACTGGGCGCCCTGGTGGGCGTGAGCCGGAAGGAGCCGACCCGGGCCACGGCCACGGAACGCTTTACCCTGTCCGAGGCCCGGGGGACGGTGACAGCCATACCGGCGGGGACGCGGGTAAAGACGGAGGACGGGAAGTATTTCAACACGCTGGACTACGCGGAGATCGCGGCAGGGGACCTGTACGCCGACGTGGTGGTGCAGGCGGAGGAGGCGGGCGCGGGCAGCACCGGCCTGCTGGCCGGAGCCATCAAGATCCTGGTAGACCCCATCCACTACATCGCCGGCGTGAGCAACACCACGGAGAGCACGGGCGGACTGGACACGGAGGACGACGACAGCCTGACGAGGCGGATCTATCTCTCCCCCAGCGTTTACAGCTGCGCGGGGCCGCGGGACGCCTACGAATACTACGCCCGGGAGTGGCGGGGGGACGTGGCGGACGTGCGGACGGACAGCCCACAGCCCAACCAGGTGGACATCTACTTCGTGATCCAGGACGAGGAGGGACTGCGGCTGCCAAACCCCACGGAGCTGGCGGAGATGAAGGCGTACATGAGCGGAGAGAGCATGCGGCCGCTGTGCGACCAGGTGAACTGCAAGGCCCCGGAGGAGGTGGAGTACGCCATCTCCCTCACCTACTGGATCGGGTCCAGCGACCAGAAATCGGTGAGCGAAATCCAGAGCCGGGTGAGCGCGGCGGTGAAGGAGTTCCAGACCTGGCAGCGGAAGCTGGGACGGGACATCAACCCCACGGAGCTGATCGCCCGGGTGCGGGAGGCGGGCGCCAAGCGGGTGAAGCTGACGGCCCCGGCGGACACGGTGGTGGAAAAGAACGAGCTGCCCAAGTGCACGGGGGCCACCGCCGACTATGGAGGGCTGGAGGATGATTAAGAGCCTGCTGGACGCGGAACTCCGGGACGGGGTGCCGCGGGTCTTACAGAAGCAGCCGTGGGTGGAGGCCCTGTCCCGGGCGGTGCTGGACCTGCACCGGCAGACCATGGGCTTTATCGACGGGAGCCAAATCTACACGGCCATCGACACAGTGAGCGAGGCGGTGCTGGACGCGCTGGCGGTGAGCTGGAAGATCGACTGGTACGACCCGGAGTACGACCTGGAGCAGAAGCGGCGGATCGTGCAGACGGCGCTGACCATCCGGCGGACCATGGGGACGGCCGCGGCGGTGAAGGCCCAGGCGGACGCCATCTACCCGGGGTCCACGGTGGAGGAGTGGTACGAGTACGGGAGCAAGCCCGGCTACTTCCGGCTGCGGGTGAACATCATGACCGTGGAGGAGCAGGAGAAGTTCGCCGCCATGTCCATGGCGGAGGTGGAGCGGCGGCTGGCGGCGGCCAAGCGGTTCAGCTCCCACCTGGAGGAGGTGGAATACTACGACGCGGGCGGCACGGCCACCGGCTGGGGCTTCGCGGCCTACACGGGCATGGAGCTGACGGAGAGCTGCGCCACCATCCGGGTGAACCCAAGCCCGGACGACCAGAAGGGAACGGCAACGGCCCGGGCGCTGGCGCGGTGCGCGGGCTGGGTGCTGATCGAATACGGAACAACAGAACAGGAGGAGACACTATGGCCTGGATCGGAGTGATCACCAACAACGGAAACGACCTGCTGACCCGATGGGTGGAGGGCAAGAAGCTGACCATCACCCGGGCGGCGGCCGGACAGGGGCGGGTGGACCAGACCGCCATGCTGGCCCAGTCGGCCCTGGTCAACGAGAAGCAGGCGGCCAGTATCATTTCCAACACGCCGGTGGAGAAGGGGCAGCGGCTGAAGCTGCAGGTGACCGCCCAGACCGGGGCGGGGTACAGCCTGAACCAGTTCGGCGTGTGGGCGGCGCTGGAGGAAGGGGACGAGAAGATGATCGCCCTGTTCCAGACGGACACGGACATCGGCGTGGAGATCCCCAGCAAGGACAGTATGCCGGACTTCGCCTACACCTTCTACGGGCTGCTCACCTTCTCCAACCAGGGGACGCTGACGGTGAATATCGACGCGGCGGCGGTGGTGACGGAGGAGACCATGGGGCAGGCCATCGCCGGGGCCATGGAGGAGCACGACGGCGACGAGGAGGCCCACAAGGCGCTGTTCGACAAGAAGGCAGACCTTGATCAGGAGAGCACCGAGACATTCCAGATCGGATACGATGCGGGCGGGCTATACGTTGTAACGGAGTAAAAGAGAGGAGAAAAGACATGGCAAAAATCTATGTGGCGGACAAAGATACGCTGGACAGCGTGAAGGAAACGGCGGAGGCTACCAGCGAAAAGGTGGACGGCGTACAGAATACAGCAAACGCCATTCTGTCGGAGCTGCAGGGTCAACGGCCTAAGCGGTACGGGTTCCGGGTGAAGATCGCGGAGCCAGACCCGGAGGCGCGGGTGGAATACATCTACGACGCCGTGGGTATGACACCGGCGGCCATGAACTTCTCCAGCGGCGTGTTCAATTTCGGCTCCTGGGCGGATGTGTGGTTCGTGCGGGACAACTACCCGGCCATGGTGAAGTACGACGGGACAGAGGATTACAGACTGAACCCAAACGACTACACCAAAAAGCTGACGGACAATACCGCGTCTGACGTAGCCAACACGGGCTACGGAGGAAACGCCATGACGGCCATCCCCTGTTGCTGGGTCAAGCGGTGGGAGGAGAACGGATACCGCTATGTGAGTATCTGCGAAACCCAGTACGACGAGGGGTACAAGGCATACGCCCACACACGGGCGGACGGCAGCATTGAGAAGATCCACTATTACCCCATGTTCAAGGGGTGTATGGTGGACGGGAAGCTGCGCAGCCTGTCCGGCCAGTACCCGCAGTACAGCACAACCGCCCAGGCGGAGCGGGACGCGGCCAAGGCAAACGGTGCAGCATGGGATCTGCGCAACTGGGCCATGGACGAGCTGCTGGCCGACCTGTTGGTGCTGATGTCCAAGACCACCAACTCCCAGGCGGCGTTTGGACAGGGACAGACAACGGGATATGTGAATGACGCCGGGCAGCACTACGGACACATCCTGTCCGGCACGCTGAACGACAAGGGGCAGTTCTTCGGGTACAGCGACACCACCAACGCGGTAAAAGTATTCCACATGGAAAACTTCTGGGGCGGACGCTGGGACAGAATGGTGGGCCTGCTGTACATCAACGGCGTTTTCCACGCGAAAATGACCCCGGAGGGGGACGGATACAACTTTGTGGGAACCGGGTACACGCCGGTCTGCGACGGCGTGCCGGGGAGCGGAAACGGGAGCGGTTGGCAAAAGGCCACCACGCAGACGGAGTACGGGTGCCTCCCGGCGGGGGAGCTGACGGGGAGCGACGCAACCTATGAGACAGACTACCACTGGTGGAACAACGCCATCACGGCGGTCTGCCTGCGCGGCGGCAACTGCAGCCGCGGTTCCTGGTGTGGCGCTCGGTATCTGCACGCGGACGATACGGCGTCGGGGGCGAACTGGGCCCTCGGCGGCTCGCTTTCTTGTGAAACTCCCTCTTAAAGGGGGTCTGGGGGATTTATCCCCCAGATAGCTCAACGGAAATTCATTTTGGGGATGTGCCCGCGCTCTGTCGGTGCCTCTTTCGCCTCTCCTGCGGCGGTCTGCCTGCGCGGCGGCAACTGCAACAACGGTTCCAAGTGTGGCGCTCGGTATCTGAACGCGAACAATACGGCGTCGAGGGCGAACTGGAACATCGGCGGCTCGCTATCTTATCCTTTCATCTCGCGGGGGTGCTGCACCCCCAAACAATGCGGGTACATCCGCGTATGTAATAGTACGCATGGGAGCAGACGCGCCCATCCACAGCGCACGCTGAAAATCATCCTGACAAGAGGCACGGCCAGTAAGCGAAACGCCCAACGCCGTGGAGGGAATAAGAAAGGGAAATCACTCTTGAAAAGCTATAACGGCCTATATGAAACCATGATGGATCACGAAGAAATCAAAGCGGCCATCAAATCTGCGGCCAAGCATAAGACGGGCCGGAAGTCGGTGCGGAAGGTGCTGGAAGATCTGGACGGGAGCGCAAAGGAAGTGGCGGAGGCCATTACAAAGCCGGGCGGATGGTATCCGCCAAAGCATGAGCCGCAGCCCCGCCAGGACGGAACGCACAAGAAGCTGCGCATGATCCAGAAGCCGCGGTGGAACAACGAGCAGATCGTACACCATATGCTCATGCGGCAGCTCCGGCCCATCATCACAAAAAGCCTGTACCGCTACGCCTGCGGTTCCATCCCGGGCAGGGGCACCCACTACGCCAAGGACACCATGCTGCGCTGGCGGAACGGGTACAACGGAAAGCGGTTCTATGTGGCCGAGCTGGACATCCGCCACTTTTACGATACTGTGGATACGGAACGGCTAAAGGAGCGGATTGACCGGACGATCCGGGACAGGCGGTTTAAGGAATTGCTGTTCAGGGTAATCGACGGAGGCGGGCCTGGCCTACCGAAAGGGTTTTACACAAGCCCGTGGTTGGCACACTTTGTCCTAACGCCTATGGATTACTACATCGTACAGACGCTAAGGCCGGATCACTACCTGCGCTATGTGGATAACCTGTTTTTGTTTTCGAGGAACAAAAAAGAGCTGCACAACATGGTTCGGGAAATAGGGCGCTACCTGAAAAGCGAACTGGGGCTGGAAATCAAGGGAGACTGGCAGGTGTTCCGGTTTGAAACCGTACATCGTAGAACCGGAAAAATGGCCGGGCGGGCCATCAACGCGCTGGGTTTCGTGATCCACCGGGACAGGGTGGGAATGAGAAAGTCCATCCTGAAACGGGCGCGGAGAAAGGCGTATAAAATCGGGAGGGAGAAACGATACAGGCGCATTGACGCGGCGGCCATGGTGTCGTACATGGGCTATTTCAGCCACAGCGACACCTACGGCTATTACCTGCGATACATCAAGCCAAACGTATCCATCCAACGATGTAAGCGGCGGATCGCCGCCGCCGACAAAAAACAAAAGGAAGCGAGGAGACAACATGACGCAGTGGCATGAAGTAAGGGACAGCAGAACGGAGCGGCCCGGCGAGCTGGACACGGAAAGCTCGTCTGCCGTGGTGTATGAGCGGAGGAACATACGCCAGGAGGAGCGGCAGGCGGAGAGTGGAGAGGCCAGAACCGTGATCGAATGGGTGTACGACCAGCGCAAGTACACCAAGGATGAGTGGAGCCAGGAGCAGGCGATCAAGCGGGCGCTGGCTGGGCTTGACCTGGGCGGAGCCGACGCGGCAACCTACAAAGAGGCACTGGAAGTGCTGGGCGTGGTTTTTGAGGAGGAAGCAGTATGAGAACGGACATTTTGGAGCAGGCGCAGGCAATCCGGGCGGCAACGCTGGCAGCGGTGGCTCATGTGACGGACGACGACGACCGACTGGCTATCCGGGTGCTGTATGACCCGTGGGCCAAGGGAAAGCATGAGGTGGGCGAGGTCTACACCGCGCAGGGCCAGGTTTGGGAGTGCTTCAACGCCTACGATAACAGTGTTTACCCGGACATCGCGCCAGGAAACAGTGCGTGGTTCACATTCAACCGCCCGCTGCATGGAAAAAGCAAGGAAACAGCCATGCCGTTTGTGCCGGTACAGGGCGCGCACGATATGTACCGGGCCGGGGAGTACATGATCTATACGGATGGGCAGATCTACCGCTGCAAGCAAGATACTGCATATTCCACGGAGGACTATGCACAGGCGTGGGAGGTTGTGGAGTGAGCAGCCATTTACAAATCATCGCCGACCTGGAGGGCGTGACGGAAATCCAGGCACGGGCGATCAAAGTCCTTGCAACCAGGCTGGCAGAGCTTGAGGACACGGTGACCGGGAAGGATGAAATCGCAGAGGCGGACGAGGCCTACCGCAGGGCCATCGGCGGGGACGAATGGCCGGACTGACACACGGGAGGAAGATACATGTACATCGACGCGGACACCATCATCAAGGCGGCAAGCCTGCTGGGGGCCATGGGCGCACTGGCGGCCGCCATCATCGCCGTCTACAAGGTGGTGGAGATGAACAAGAAGCAGACGGAGTTCATCAACTCCATCCTGGAGGAGCAGACCCTGATCTGCTACGGACTGCGGGGGGCCTTGCAGGGGCTGATCGAGCAGGGGTGCAACGGACCGTGCAAGGACGCGCTGAACCGGCTGGACAAGCACCTGAACAAGAGCGCCCACGTGCACCTGCAGGAGGAGTGAGGGCATGGCAGGCAGAAGGAAGAAGAGGCCCACCCGGGACAAGCCGCAGACGGCACCCATACTGCCGGAGGAAGCGGAAGTGGAGGAGGCAGCCCAGGCTGCCCCCTCCCCCGCCCCGGAGCAGGGGAAGAAGCCGCTGCTGGCGCGGATCGGGGTCATGAACATCATCCTGGTGGTGCTGGCGGCGGGGACCGTGGCCTTCACCCTGGAGATGATCCAGGTGTTCAAGCAGTACGGCATGATCCCGGACACGCTGGTGCAGTGTTTCTTTGTGGCCGTGACCGGAGAGGCGGGCTTCATGGGATGGATCAAGACCAGCAAGGAGCGCCGGCGGGATCGGAAGTGGCAGAAGGAGGACGAGCGGCAGGCCCGGGAGGATATGGAACGCCAGAGCCAGGGACCTGGAAATGCGTAAGGAGGAGGCACTATGCTGAAGGGCAGTACCAATGAGGAGAAGATCTGGAACTTCCTGAAGGGGGCGGGGCTGAACGACTGCGGTGCGGCGGGCCTGATGGGCAATCTGTATGCGGAGAGCGGCCTGCGGCCGGACAACCTGCAAAACAGCTACGAGAAGAAGCTGGGGTACACGGACGCGAGCTACACGGCGGCGGTGGACAGCGGAGCCTACGCCGGGTTCGTGAAGGACTGCGCCGGGTACGGACTGGCCCAGTGGACCTTCTGGAGCCGAAAGCAGGGACTGCTGGACTATGCCAGAGGGAAAGGTGCGTCCATCGGAGACCTGGAAATGCAGCTGGAGTATCTGCTGGAGGAGCTGGGAAAGAGCTACAAGGCGGTGCTGTCCACGCTGAAAACGGCGGGCACGGTACAGGCCGCGTCCAACGCGGTGCTGCTCCAGTTCGAGCGGCCGGCAGACCAGAGCGCGGCGGCCCAAACGAAGCGGGCCGGGTACGGACAGACCTATTACGACAGGTATGCAAAGAAGGAGGACAAGCCTGTGGGAACTTTTCAACCGAGACTGACCCGCCCGACGGCGGGCAACAAGTATTACATCACCAAGTCCAGCGGCGGGTATTCCGACGCCATCAAGGGGAAGCCGGTGGATAGCCAGTGCAACGTGCTGTCCAACTGCGTGGGCTACGCCTACGGAAGGTTCAACGAGATCGGCGGGTACGGCTGCTGCAAGTACCTGCGGCCGGTGAACGCGGAGAACTTCATGCAGTATGCCTCCGGCCTCCAGGTAGGACAGACCCCGAAGCTGGGCGCCTGCATGGTGTGGCGCAAGGGGGCCACCCTGTCGGGCAGTGACGGAGCGGGACACGTGGCCATTGTGGAGCAGATCATCAGCGCAACGGAGGTCGTGACCAGCGAGAGCGGCTACAACAGCAAGACACCGTTCTGGACCAAGAACCGGAAGAAGGGCACGGGAAACTGGGGCGCGGGAAGCGGGTACACCTTCCTGGGCTTTATCTACAACCCCGCTGTGGGCGACAACGCCACGGTGACCACTTCGCCCGGAACCGCAGCAGAGGCCGGGAGCGCGCTGGAGTACCAGGTGGGCGACGTGGTGGAGTTCGTGGGAGACACCCACTACACCAACGCCGCGGCCACGACAGGCAAGGCGTGCAGGCCAGGACCGGCCAAGGTAACGGCCATCAGCAAGGGGAGCCGGCACCCGTACCACCTGATCCACACAGACGGAACCAGCAACGTGTACGGATGGGTGGACGCGGACGACGTAGCGGGAGAGGAGAGCGGAGACAAGACCCTTTCCGTGGGAGACAAGGTGAAGATGGCCAGCGGCGCTACCATCTACGGGACCATGAGCAAGTTCAGCTCCTGGGTGTACTCCGCCACGCTGTACGTGCGCGGGATCAGCGGGGACCGGGTCGTAGTCTCCACACAGAAGACCGGCGCCGTCACCGGCGCGGTGGACAAGAAGTACCTGACGAAAGCGTAAGGAGGAGGAATTACCATGACAGAACTTATTCCCCAGATCACCGGCGTGATCGGAGACGCCATTCTCACCATCTGCGGCCTGGTATTCACCGGCGTGTTTATCCCGTGGCTGGTCAAGACGGCCATTCCCTGGCTGAAGGAAAAGCACTTATACACCATCGTGAGCACCTTTGTGAAGGCGGCGGAGAAGATGGCGAACGCCGGGACCCTGCCTGTCCCCAAGCTGGACTACGTGGTGCAAATGCTGGAGGCCAGGGGGATCACTGTAACGGCAGAGGTGCGGGCCATGATCGAGGCCGCCGTGCAGGACCTGGATATTGCGATTGATGGAGCAATCGGCGCACTGGGCGATATTTTTGTGGAGGAAGAGGCCACCGTGGAGGACGAAACCGAAGAGACCGCCGAGGACGGCGAGACGAGCAACGTATCTAAATAAGAAACCTGCCCCCGGCTGTGGCGCGAAGGCGCTGCGGCCGGGGGCTTTTTGCTCTTTTCGAGGAGAAAGCGGCCTTGCAAAATATGTGAAAGCTGATTATCATAAGGGGGCAATAATGCGACAAAATCAGACAGAGAAAGGCGGATCGCTATGCGAGGCAGGAAACGGACATTCAAGCACCTGACAAAGAACGACCGGTTGCGGATCGAACGATGGCTGCGGCGGGGACTGAAGCCGCGGGAGATCGCGGATCGACTGCGGGTCCATATCTCCACGGTGTACCGGGAACTGGGCCGGGGACAGTATGAGCGGCTGAACGGGGCGACCTGGGAGATGGAGACAGCGTACAGCCCGGACATCGCGGAGGCCAAGTATCAGGCCCATCTGCGGGAGAAGGGGCCGGAGCTGAAGATCGGGAAGGACCACGAGCTGGCGCGGTATATTGAGGAGACCATCCTGGAGAAGGACTGCTCCCCGGCGGCGGTACTGGGCTATGCCCTGATCCAGGGGCGGAAGTTCCGCACCTCCGTCTCCGTAGCCACCATTTACAGCTACATCAAGAAAGGCGTGTTCCTCCACATCACCCAGGAGGAGCTGCCCCGCCACGGAAAGAAGAAGCAGGGCTACAAGAAGGTGAAGACGAAGAAGGACCAGGCCAGGGCCAGCGCCGGGGAAAGCATTGAGAACCGGCCGGAGGAAGTGGTGGAGCGGAAGGTGTTCGGACACTGGGAGATGGACACGGTGTACAGCCGGAAGAGCACCACCACAAAGGCCCTTCTGGTGCTGACGGAGCGGAAGACCAGGCAGGAGATCATTGTGCTGATCCCGAACCGGAAGGCGGAGACCATCGTGAAGGCCCTGGACGCCCTGGAGCGGAAGTTCGGAGCGGTGAATTTCCGTAAGATATTCAGAAGTATCACGGTGGACAACGGATCGGAGTTCGCGGCGGCGGAGGAGCTGGAGCGCAGCGCCGTCAACAAGACCATTCCACGGACGAAGGTGTACTTCTGCCATCCTTACTCCTCCTGGGAGCGGGGAAGCAACGAGAATGTGAACGGCATGATCCGGCGCAAGCACCCCAAGGGGACCGACTTCTCCAAGGTGAGCGCGGCGGAGATCGCAAGGACCGAGGCATGGATCAACAGCTACCCCCGGAAGATACTGGGGTACATGAGCAGCGAGATCATGTTCCGGCAGTGCCTGCGGGAGCTGGGGATCGCGGCGTAAGGGAGAGCGGGAAAAGAGATAACAGACCGAAGGGGGCGAGCGGGAGAGGAGACAGAGGAAGTGAAGAGGGAACGGGAAGGCTGGCGCTCCGGCGGCGGTCTTGTTGTCATGCGCAAATTAGACAAAATAGAACGAGGAAATTTGTGCGCAATTATTGCTTGACTTCTGC
>ERZ1090860.1547-NODE-1552-length-12050-cov-14.455857_pt1 | contig 12050 bp, 6 predicted proteins | sample MGYA00478483_ERZ1090860 | MGnify/ENA primary metagenome ERZ1090860 (study PRJEB33644, sample SAMEA5815741) | chicken gut metagenome | biome: Chicken; feature: Gastrointestinal Tract; material: Caecum | place: Ireland | collected 2019-01-01 | study: A study of...
CTGATTATGACGATTGGGAAGGCCTCGGTTACCGGAGTAAGTCAGAAGACCTGCCATGCTGTTTGTCATTAGCTTTCGTGGGGTAGAGCTTGTGAATCTGCGGAGTAAATATAAAGCCGCTTGTTTGCATGGATTTTTAGGCATTATACCCGAAGGCTGTTTATGAAAGGATAGGCCGATGAAGACTTTTTATCGATGTGTGTGGGGTATGATGGTGTCGCTGCTTTGCGGTGTGGGACAAGCGAATGCCGATTCTTCTTCTCTTGACTCGATACAGACATTGGGAGAGGTAATGGTTACCGCCAACCGGTATAACGAAGTGATTCCTTCGCAGAAGCTCACCGGAAAGGAACTGAAAGCGTTGAATAGTTTTTCGGTCGCCGATGCCATACGTTATTTTTCCGGTTTGCAAATTAAGGACTACGGTGGCGTGGGAGGATTGAAAACTGTCAACATTCGCAGCATGGGTACAAACCACATGGGTGTTTATTATAATGGAATTCAGTTGGGAAATGCTCAGAACGGACAAGTGGATTTGGGCAAGTTTTCGCTTGAAAATATAGAGGAAATATCGTTGTATAACGGTCAAAAAAGCGAGATATTCCAGTCTGCTCGGGAATTCGGTTCGGCGGGCTCTATCTATTTGACGACACGTCGCCCTAAATTTAAACCGGGAGAAAAATCGCATTTGAAAGCATCTGTGAAGGCCGGGTCATTCGATTTGCTGAATCCTTCGGTTTTGTTTGAATATAAACTTAGCGAGACGGTCAGCATGACATTCAATAGCGAGTGGATCAATTCGAGCGGGAAATATAAATTCCGTTACCGGCGGGTGACTCCTTCGGGAGAGACGGCATACGATACCACGGCTACCCGTAAAAACGGAGACATCGATGCCGTTCGGTTCGAAGGAGGATTGCAAGGTTACTTGCCCAACGGTTATTGGAAAACCTATGTTTATCATTATAGTTCCGAGCGGGGGATTCCGGGGGCTATCGTCAATAACGTGTGGCGCAACGGAGAGCGTTTGTGGGACCGGAATTCTTTCGTGCAGGGTGTCTATCAACAGGATATTACCCGCAAATATGGGATTAAGGTGAATGCCAAGTATGCTTTCGATTATACCCATTATATGAATAACGACGATAAGCTGATTCGAGTCGACAACCAGTATAAACAACGAGAGGTTTATGTATCGGTAGCCAATAAGTATTCGATATTCAGAAATTGGGACGTCTCGGTGGCATACGACATGCAGTGGAACGGTTTGTCGGAGTACATGTCGGCCGACCGGTATACGCACTGGATTTCGGCGGCAACGGCTTTTTCTCTTGCCGACCGTTTGAAAATGCAGGCCAGTGTTTTGGCGACTTTGGTCGATGAGAAAGCATCGGGACAAGTAAAAGCGCCTAATAAAAGTAAAGTGACTCCGGCGGTATTTCTTTCTTATCAACCGTTTAAAAAATACAATTGGGTGTTTCGCGCTTTTTATAAACAGATATATCGTATGCCCACCTTCAATGACTTGTACTATGCCGATATGGGTAACTCGGTGTTGAAGCCCGAGAGCGCTACGCAATACAATGTGGGATTTACTTATGCTGTCGCTCCGAAAACGGGTTTCCTTTCGGGGTTTCATGCAGGGGCCGACGTTTATTATAACCTCGTTTCCGACAAGATTATCGCCTATCCCAAAGGACAGCAGTTCCGGTGGACTATGCTCAATCTCGGTAAAGTCGATATCCGGGGTGTCGACGTTCAGGCTACGGCGACTTTCCGTTTGCCGTATGAAATAAGTTTAATGACGAAGGTGCAATACACCTATCAAGAGGCGATAGATATAACCAGTCCTCGGGATAACTATTATCGCGACCAGATTCCGTATATACCCTGGCATAGCGGATCGGCCATATTGAATTTGAGCTATGACGATTGGAGTTTGAATTATAGTTTCGTATATGTAGGGGAACGGTACAATCAGCAAGAAAATATCGAATATAATTATGTGCAGCCGTGGTACACGAGCGATATATCTTTGGTGAAGTCGTTTCGGATAAAATCGGTGAACCTGAAAGTGACGGCCGAGGTTAATAATGTGTTTGATCAGGCATACGACGTCGTTCTTAATTATCCTATGCCCATGCGTAACTATCGTTTTGGAATTGCCATTGAATTGTAATGAGATCGGTTGTCGCACATATTGTTTCGTGTATCCTGCTGGTGGGAATATCGTTGATGACTTCCTGTCGGGAAGACGAGGTCATTATCTTGGCGGAATATGAACGATTGCCGCTCGGAGACAACAGCCGGTCTGATTATGCCGGACTTTATTTGTTGAACGAGGGGAATATGGGTTCGAATAAATGTACGCTCGATTTCGTCGATTTCAAAAACGGCTATTATGTCCGTAACTTGTATGCCGAGAAAAATCCTAACGTGGTAAAGGAATTGGGCGATGTGGGTAACGATGTTCAGATATATGGTTCCAAGATGTACGCAGTTATCAACTGTTCGCATAAAGTCGAAGTCCTCGATGCTCATTCTTGTCAGCGATTGGGACAAGTGGACATACCCAATTGCCGGTATATCGCCTTCGATAAAGGTTATGCTTATGTTTCGGCTTATGTGGGTCCGGTAGGGATAGACCCGAATGCTCAGCTCGGAGCTGTCTTTCAAGTCGATACCGCTACTCTCGAAATTACGGCCGAGGTAACGGTGGGTTATCAACCCGATGAGTTGGTCATTCAAGACGGCCTTATTTATGTGGCTAATTCAGGCGGTTATCGTAAACCGAATTATGATAATACGGTTTCGGTGATAGATATCGAAACAATGACGCAGATACGAAAGATTCCCGTAGGAATTAATTTGCATCGTATCCGGGCGGATAAATACGGGAAACTATGGGTTTCATCTCGGGGTGATTATGAGAAGATTCCTTCCCGTCTTTTCGTTCTGGAAAAAGATAAGCGTACAAACCGCATGGAGGTGAGAGATACTTTGAATGTCTCTTGCAGCGAGATGGATATTTGCGGCGATTCGCTTTATCTGTATAGCGTGGAGTGGAGTAATATTTCGCAAGAAAATAATGTTACTTACGGTATTATCGATGTTCGTACAGGGGAATTGATTTCAAATAGTTTTATTAAGGACGGAACGGAAACCGATATAGAAATCCCTTATGGATTGAAAGTAAATCCCGAGACCGGAGACGTTTATGTAACGGATGCCAAGAATTACGTGTCGAGCGGAAATCTGCATTGTTATGGACGGGACGGGATAAGAAAATGGAGCGTTCGTACCGGGGATATTCCGGCGCACATGGCTTTTTTGTATAAAAATAAATAAACCGATATGAAGAAAGTGTGGTATGTTTTGTCGATGGCTTTGATTTTGCTGATAGCCTCTTGTCAGTCCGATAATCCTTCTATGATTACATTGGGGCTTGACGATACGTATGTAGTGGAACGCATGAAGGGCTTGACGTTACACCCGGGATTTACCGGAGAACGATATGAATGGGCTCTTTCTTACGAGTCCGATTCGGTATCTGTCACCGATTCGATTGTGGCGACGACACGCGATTATACGTTTGTAGCGAGTGAAACGGGAACATATCGGTTGCGATTCCAGATTTATGATGCGGCTAATCCCATAACCCATCTTATGCGTATTGTCGTTCGCAAAGAAGAGGTTGCTTATAGCCCTTATATAACTAAGGTTTATGAATATCGCCCTGCACCGGGACAGTTCGTCAATGAGCTTCCGAAATATACCGAGGGAGATACCGAAGAATCTATGCGGCAGAAAGTCGAAGATTGTTTGGCATACGACGCCCGTACGATGGTCTCGTTGGGAGGCTATGGCGGATATATTGTCGTCGGGTTCGACCATACGATTGTCAATCGGCCGGGAGAATACGATTTCAAAATATTGGGTAATGCATTTTATGCCAATGACAATCCTCGTCCCGATGCCCCATTGGGAGGTAGTAGCGAACCCGGGATAGTGATGGTCTCGGTCGATACGAACGGGAATGGCGTTCCCGATGATGAATGGTACGAGTTGGCCGGTAGCGAATATTATAAAAAAGAGACTTTGAAGAATTATGAAATAACCTACTATCGACCCGATGAAAACAAGGAGCCGGTGACTTGTTCCAATCCGAATATCACGGATTCTACGTATGTCCGGTGGACCGACAATTATGGGAATACAGGATATATATCGCAACTCACTTTCCATAAGCAACCGTATTATCCACAATGGGTTTCGGAAAGTTCGATAACTTTCAAAGGGAGCAGGCTTGCCGATAACGCTATCGACGAGAGTGGAAACGGGAGTTATTATGTCCTTTACGCATACGATTGGGGTTATGCGGATAATCACCCCAACAGTAGCGAAAAGTCCAATTTTAAAATCGATTGGGCGGTGGATAGCGAAGGTAATCCGGTCGATTTACCGGGTGTCGATTTCATAAAAATTTATACGGGAGTGAACCAATTCAACGGTTGGTTGGGCGAATGTTCGACCGAAGTAATGGGTGTTACCGATTTACATATAGAAGAATGACTATGAAAAAATAGAAAGAAACGAGAGGAAAATAACTTAAAAAATATAGTGCACACAGGTTCGGCTACTTGAAAAAGGTTCGCCGATTAAAAGGGAATCGGGTGTAAGTCCCGAACAGTCCCGCTGCTGTAAGCTCCATAAAAAGGTCCCGAGAATACTGAAAGCCACTGATTATGACGATTGGGAAGGCCTCGGTTACCGGAGTAAGTCAGAAGACCTGCCGTGTGTATTGTCCGAAAAGCTTGCGAGGTATGAGCTGTGACAAAAAAACGCCGGGAAGTCCGGGAAAGTTTTGGAAGCATATAAGTGGTGTATCTTGCAAGTATTGAATGAGAAAGAACTATTTGTTTTTTATTTAATACTTAAAAGTTTAACAAAGATGAGAAAGATTTATGCTTTGATGGTATTGCTGTTTGCGGTTTTACAATTACCTGCACAAGTCCTTGTGCAAGGTCGTCCGCACCCTACGGCAAAGCCGCAGATGGTATCGCCGAGGGCGATTGCCGATGGAACTTTCACGATGGACATGATCGAAAACTGGTCTGGCGAAGGGGCCAATCGCGCCGCGTTCGTCGTACAATGGAATGCCGAGGGTGAAACCTCGGCGTTGGTTTGGGGATTTCGTTGGGACGGTGAAGCTACCGGCGAAACGATGGCGCGTGCAATCGCCGCTTCCGACCCTCGTTTTTTCATTATGACCGAAACGGGAACCGCATATGGAAGTACTGTATCGGGTTTTGGGTACGATGTTAACAAGAGTGGCGATTTTTCCATTACTAAGGACGGAGTAACACTTTCCCCTAATGAGAATGGGATAATCTTTTCTTCGTCGTATGGATATGACGGTTGGACCTGTACCGATCCCGAGGACTATTGGCAATCGGGCTGGTATCAAGGGTATTGGTCTTATTGGTTGAAATCGAGTGATAGCGATGCTTGGGGATACTCCGGGACCGGAATTACGGGTCGTAAGTTGACCGACGGTTGTTGGGACGGTTGGAATTTTGCGGTAAACATGTTGTCTCAACCGTGGAAACCTCTTGCGCCGGCTCCTAAAAACGGGCCGACAGCTCCTTCTGTGAAAGTCCAACCCGAAGATGTGACGGTTTCTCCGGGAGAATCGGTAACTTTTGCCCCTGAGTTCAAAGGCGATAGTTTGTATTTCCAGTGGTACAAAGACGAAGTAGCCATACAAGATGCCGAAGCGTCGTCTTATTCGATCGTTTCGGCGGAAACTTCCGATGCCGGGCGTTATTATTGTGTGGTGAGCAACATGCTCGATACGATTTCTACCGATACGGTTACGCTCGTTGTCGGCGATAAATCGGTAATAGCCGCTCCGGGAGAGGAACCGGGAACTGCCCTCGTGGTGTATGACGATTCGTATGCCTCTTTTTCGGGGATTTTGACGATTCCCCAAACTATCCTGATAGAGGGAGAATCTTACACGGTAGTCGGTATCGACGATATGGCTTTTATGGGGTGTGCTAAATTGACTTCGGTTACTTTTCCTTCGACTTTGAAAACAATCGGCGAAGGGGCATTTTACGGATGCAGCCGTTTGACATCTGTGGAGTTGCCTGCGCAAACGGTTTCGATCGGTAATGAGGCTTTCGGCGATTGTCCTCTTTTGGCAACCCTCTCTTTGGGTGAAGGATTGAAGAGCATAGGTCGCTCGGCCTTCGAGAATTGTATCGCTTTGACCGGTGTAAGTATGCCGGCAGATATGGAATCGATAGGGGCTTTGGCTTTCAAGGGCTGTACGAAGTTGGCTTCGGCTGCTCTGGGGAGCTCTTTGACTTTATTGGGCGATTCGGCTTTCTATGGCTGTTCGGCTTTGCAATCGGTGGAATTGCCGGTTACGGTATCCTCGGTGGGTACTCGTACATTTGCCGGTTGTTCTGCTTTGAATGCTGTCGGGTTAGGAAATGTTTCGGCTGTTGGCGAAGCTGCGTTTAACGGCTGTACCGCTTTGACTGAAATTGCGATACCGAATGGGGTCGAAACGCTCGGCAATTATGCTTTTTACGGTTGCAGTTCTTTGGCGACGGTGACTTTGGGTACACAGGAGCGTTCATCTTCTTCCTTGAAAACAATCGGTGATTATGCATTTGCCGAGACTGCTGTGAAATCGGTCGTATTACCCGACGGTGTGAGTACTCTTGGTAACTATGCCTTTAACAAGTGTGCTTCTCTGGCTACCGTTTCGTTGGGAAATAGTTTGACCGCTATCGGTGATTATGCTTTCAGCGATTGTGAGAAGTTGGAATCCGTAACATTCGGAAGTGCTCTCGAAACTATTGGTGAGCGTGCATTTTCCAAAGTGAAAATTTCTTCTCTTGTTTTGCCTGCTACGGTGAGAACGATAGGTGATTATGCTTTTTATTATTGTCCTTTGACGACCATAACTTTTAACGATGGTTTGCAGTCGATCGGCAGCAGGGCTTTCTATGGCGTATCGGTTCAAACGTTGAATATTCCCAATAGCGTGACCGAATTGGGCGGCTATGCATTTAGCGGTTGCAAGTCGTTGGAAACAGTGACTATCGGGACAGGTGTGACGAAAATAAGTGATTATACGTTTAATACATGTTCTGCGTTAACGCAGATATCTTGTCCGTCAGTAACAGAGATTGGGAAAAATGCGTTTAGTGGTTGTTCATCGTTGGTCGATATTCCTTTGACCGATAAGATTACTTCGCTCGGTAATTCTGTGTTTTCGGGCTGCTCTGCGATCGAGTCGCTTGTTATTCCGAATAGTGTGACCTCGATTGGTAGTTATGCCTTTGAGAAATGCACGAAGTTGACATCGGCGACTTTGGGTACAGGTATAAGCTCTATTCCCGATTATATGTTTAGCAGCTGTTCCGCTTTGACGTCGGTCGTTCTGCCGGAGAATATTACTGGGATCGGCAAATATGCTTTCCAAAGTACGGCCTTTACCGAGTTGCCGCTGACAGCAAGCATTACCGAGATAAAAGATTATGCTTTCAAAAGCTGTACGGGATTGGAATCTGCAAAAATAGGGGGTGGAGTTACTTCTGTGCCGAATTACATGTTCCACGGCTGTACGAATTTGGTTAATGTAGAACTTTCGGAAAAAGTGACTTCTATCGGCAATTCTGCTTTTTATAATTGTAAGGGCTTGAAATCATTGCCGGTTACCGAATCGATAACTTCTATCGGGACGAATGCATTTTACGGTTGTACAAGTCTTACTTCGGTAAATCTTTCCGATAAAGTAACCTCTTTGGGAGCTTCGGCATTCTATGGCTGTTCTAGTTTGACAGAAGCTGTTCTGGGAACAGGGATAACTACATTAGGATCGAGTTTGTTCCGCAATGATGCGAAGTTAAAGAAAGTAGTTGCCAATGGCAAAATAGCTTCGGTTTCCACTTATACGTTTAATGGTTGTTCTTCTTTGGAACGTATCTATATTAACAATACACCGCCGACCGGTGCAAGTTCCAATACATTTACCAAAGTGCCGACAACCTGCCGGATTTATGTCCCTGCCCAAACTTGTCAATTCTATGCCCAGACCACCTATTGGAAGGATTTCGTAATCATGCCGTGGTTAGATGAATTGGAAATAGTATCGACTACTCCGTCGATGAGTTTCGATGGCGGGGAAGCGTTGGACGTTAAACCCGATACGAAAACTTTCGTGATAGAGTTTAATCGGACTATCGTTAATACCGATAGCGTTTCGGCCATGTTGATACGTAGCGGATTCCCTGTCGAAGATCAGGAGTTGACCGTGTCGTACTCCGGTAACGAAGTGACCGTAATTCGTGAAGGAGAAGATTTGCCGAACGATCCTTTGTACTACTTGGTATTGACAACGTCGGATAAACAGTTTAGCATATTGTTCAAGGTAACGACGGCTACCGGTATCGATGAACCGGTTGTCGAAAAGGAGGTGCGTTTGCGTGAATATTATTCGGTGGACGGGAAACTTTTGCCTCGACCCGTGCAAGGTATCAATATTGTGAAAACTGTGTATGAGGACGGTTCGATCGAAGTTTCGAAAGTTTATGTAAAACCAGAAGATTGTAGGCGATAAGTCTATGATTGTGAAATAGTAAAACGAAGATGTTCCCGGAGTTTCGGCTCCGGGACATCTTTCCAAAAAAATAGAAAGATGAGAAAATATTTACTTCTTTTTTTAGCTTTTTTCGGCAGTTGGTCTATGTCGGTTCGTGCCGTTTCCTTTTCGGATATAAATTATTGGATAGGAGAAGGGAATGTCGAAGCCATGTTAGTCATCGCTTGGAACGACGGGAAAACACCCGGAGCGTTGGCGTGGGGCTATAAAGGGGAGGAGGAAACTACAATCGTGGAAATGTTGAACGATGTGGTGAAAACGGATCCTCGTTTGTTTTCTCTGATGCGCCGGCAAGGTGGTTACACGGTCGATGGATTGGGTTTCGACCTGAATGGGGAGAATACCGTTGCATTGGTTGTCGGCGGCGATACGACCTATCCTAAGTATAATGCTACGGGGCAGTTTACAGCGACTCCGAATAATTACAAAAAATGGGAGTGTGTCGACAAAGAAGACCACTGGAATTCGCCTTCGGTCTCGGAAGATGGAGCATGGCATTGTTTGGCTCGAAGCGAAAGCGGAAACGAGGCTGAGACCGAAATCAATAAAATGCCGATACAAAATCGATATACCTATATATTTTATTACGATAAACCCGGTAGCGATACACCGGATTATGCCAATGCCGTAGCGGTAGAGCCATATATACAGGAAGCTGTCGATTATTCGCAAGGGATATTTTTTGTCAATGAAGATTGGTATGGCTGGGATAACGGAACCATTAATTTCCTGACGAATGATGGCCGAATGTTGTACCGGGTATTCCGTCGGGAGAATCCCGATGAGAAGTTGGGTGTCACAACGCAGTTCGGAACGATTTACGGTGAAAAATTCTTTTTAATTTCCAAACAGGCGAAGTCGACCGAAGAAGAATCGACAGGGGGGCGACTGGTCGTGGCCGATGCCTTGTCGTTGGAAAAGATAGCGGCTTTTGACCAAATAGGTGGCGGTGACGGCCGTTCCTTTTTGGGTGTAGATGAGAAGACGGGATATATAGGAAGTTCATCGGGAGTTTTTGTTTTCGATATTGAAAACATGAAGGTCGGCGATGTGATAGAAGGGACCTCGAATGACGAAGGTCTTTATTCGGGTCAGATAGGTTCTATGGTTCGAGCCGGTAAATATGTCTTTGCTGCGAAGCAATCGGAGGGCGTATTGGTGATCGATGCCGAAAACCACACCTTACAAACTACTATCGAACTTCCGTCTATCGCGACACTTGTGTTGGGGCGAGACGGAAATATTTGGGCTGCCGATGGGAATGCGTTGGTTAGGATAAATCCGGTTTCGTTCGAAACTTGGACTCGGTCGTTGCCCTCCGGTTGTCGGGTCGCCGATACATGGGGGGCATGGAATGCCGGGAGTTTATGCGCAGCATATAAATCTAACCTGCTTTATTTTGCCGATGAAAGTAAAAATAAAGTCGTACGCTATAATATAGATACCGATGAATTGAATGCATCGTTTTTTACTTTGCCCGATCAAGACGGGGAGTATGTGCAGATGTTCTATGGTGCGGGTTTGAGAGTGGATCCGCAGACCGATAATGTCGTGGTAACTTCTACGGAATCGGGTTATCTGTCCCATTACATGAACAATTGGATTCACATAGTGGACGGGACGAATGGCGAGTTGTTGAATACGTTACTTTATGAGAAATACTATTGGTTCCCGGCTATGCCGGTATTCCCCGATAATGAATATCCGGTTATCTCGATTTCCGATAATTTGTCGGTGGGTAGTTGTCCTGTAAAAATTTCGCTATTAGAGAGTGTTTCCGATGCCGATAATCTTTCTGCGGCGATCGTTTCGACAGTCAAGGTAGAAGACCCCTCTATTCTTTCTGCCCGAATCGAGGGATATGATTTGATTCTTTCCGGTGAGAAATTGGGCGATACGAGTTTCTCGTTAACGGTCAATTCGAATGGGCGGGTAGAGACAAAAATGGTTTCGGTGCATGTAACCGAAGTTAGTGGAATTGAGGATGCAGAAAGTTTGAAAATCGTAGCTTCTCCTAATCCTGTCAGGGATATTCTGACGGTGAGAGCTTGTGTTGGCGCAGAATTGACTGTATTCGATCTTCGAGGTGTGGCTGTTTATCGTGATACGATGGTCGGGTCGAAGTCTCGTTTGAATGTATCTTCTTTACCGGCAGGTATTTATGTGTTGTCGGTGTGTGCAAACGATAGAACTGAGTATATTCGAATAATCAAACAATAAATATTAACTAATTAAATTTTTTTTGACATGAGAAAAATATTACTTGTTTTTGCCGTTTGTGTATGCAGTGCGGTTTTTGCGGAAAACATCGTTTTAGATTTGTCGAATCCAGGAGACTTTCCTATCGAGTATGATGAGTCCGGGTTGTGGGCAGATGTTTTTAATAATGATGCGATTGTTTATTCACAAGAATTTATGTTTTCGCACGCTTCTCCTTATTCCAATTATTCAAATGGATTCTTTGCCAGCAAGGTAACTGCCATATCGGCATCGGCAGGTACCGATGATCAATGGGGCTGTATGGCTAAGGGAGGCTTTGCCGGTGAGGGAACTCCCTATTTAGGGGCATATTGGGATGCCTATACCGAATCGACCTCCGATGCGAAGACTTGCGAGGTATACACTTCCGCTCCATATTATGCCGTAGGGTGTTATGTATGCAACAACCCTTATGTCTATTATGCTATTGAGAAGGGGAATCCATATTCGACTAAATTCGAGCAGGGAGATTGGTTTAAATTAGTTGCTCACGGTATCGATGAGCAAGGCACAGAGACAGGAACCGTGGAATATTATTTGGCCGATTACCGTTCTGAGAATGCCGACGACTGGAAATTGAACGATACTTGGGAATGGGTCGATTTGAGTGAATTGGGACAGATTGCTTCAATTTACTTTACGATGGAGTCGAGCGATGTGGGTGATTATGGCATCAATACACCGACGTATTTTTGTCTCGATAAACTTACCGTTTCGACCGAGCCTTCGTCGGTTGAAGAAAGTGTGGTTGCTCAGGCGAAAGTTTATTACGACCGTTCTAACGGGACTGTTCGTGTAGAGTCGGCTCAGCTGGTCGAAGCTGCTGTTTATAACATGAGCGGTACTCTCGTGATGAAACAACTTGTAGAAGGATCGGGTGCTATTGACATGTCTGCTTATCCCGCTGGCGTTTATGTAGTGCGTTGCGGCGGATATAGTACTAAGATTGTTAAATGAACTCTGAGAAGAAGTATATGATAAATTATTAGTTAAGTCCCTACTGCCATAGGGTATTACGCCTCCGGCGAAGTGATTCGACGGGGGCGTGTTTTTATAGAAATAAGAGCCCGGTTATATAAAAAATATTAAAATTAGATTTGTTCTAATTTTA
>ERZ1090860.1548-NODE-1553-length-12047-cov-3.369330_pt1 | contig 12047 bp, 9 predicted proteins | sample MGYA00478483_ERZ1090860 | MGnify/ENA primary metagenome ERZ1090860 (study PRJEB33644, sample SAMEA5815741) | chicken gut metagenome | biome: Chicken; feature: Gastrointestinal Tract; material: Caecum | place: Ireland | collected 2019-01-01 | study: A study of the...
CTGTCCGCCTCTGCCCCTCGCTATATAAACAAAGATATCTATGGCCGAAGCAATCTGCTGCCGTATTGCTTCCATGGGAAGATCCGCGCCCATCAGCACCATCGTCTCCAGCCTGGAGATCATATCTTGAGTCGAATTGGCATGCCCCGTGGAAAGTGAGCCTTCATGCCCTGTATTCATCGCGCTCAACATATCCAGCGCCTCTGCCCCTCTCACCTCCCCCACAATGATTCGATCCGGCCGGGCCCGAAGGCTGGTTCGTATCAGATCTCTCATGGTGATTCTGCCGCGCCCATCCAAAGCGCCATTCCTCGTTTCCAAGGTGATCACGTTTTCCAATGAGGACAGCCTGAGTTCTGCCGCATCTTCAATCGTAATGACCCGTTCTTCCTCGGGGATAAAATTGCTGAGTACATTTAAGAGCGTGGTCTTCCCCGCCCCCGTTCCGCCGCACACAAAAATATTATACCGATTCTCCACCAGATATCGCAGAAAATCTGCGGCTTCTTCCGTAAACGTCCCCCAATGAATCATGTCTTTTACACGAATCGGCTCTTTACGAAACTTGCGAATCGTAAGAATGGGACCATTCAGAGCCACTGGAGGCAGGATTACATTCACCCTCGACCCATCCGCCAGACGCGCGTCCACGATCGGATTGGCCTCATTGACACGGCGATTGATACTCCCCACAATCTGCTGGATCACGTCTTCCAGCCGCTGCAGACTTTCAAAGTGTCCCTTGGTTCGGATCATTTTTCCTCTGTACTCCACATAGATATGATCCGGCCCATTCACCATAATCTCCGTGATGGCTTCATCCTCTAGCAGAGGCTGTAGGATGTCCAGTCCCCGCAATGCATAAAAGATTCGACTGCCTATCCGTACCCGTTCCCGCACGGGAAGATAGGCCTGAGACGCCTCCTGTGCCAGTACCTCGTAAATTTGCCTGCGAACCATCGAATCCGTCTCCTGTCGTTCTCTCCCCAGCCTTCTCTGTACTTCTTTCCGTAATCGAATGTATCGCTCTTCGCCTTCTCTACTGAACCAGTTGTCGTATTCGTTCATAATAACTGTTGTCCTGTCTCATCTGCAGCCTTCCCTCATTTTCCCGATAGAGCCGATTACACCAGGGGAGCATCGCCTGGATACGATACCCCTGCACCTCTGTCTTCTCCCTGTTGTCATTGCCCTTCCCTCCGATGAAGAAAAAGCGGCTGCGTTCTTGCAGATACTCCTGCTCTTCTCCCTGCTTTCGCAATGCCTCCACGAATTCCTGCATCTTCAGCGCCCCGCTCGGACTCTCATTCAATATATAAAAGCGATGACCGCAGTATTTCAGGATCCAGCGATTGACGCTTTCAAACGCAGTGTTCATATCACAGATCACTTCATCAAAATAGTCCGTCAGAATACATAGCAACTGGTATAACTCACTTTCTTGCAATGTATTGAGATCTTGAAAACTATGACACGGCCGAATGAAATACACCCCATTTTCCTGGCCTACCGCGATCTCCCGCAGATATTCTCCCATCCCCTCTGACCCTTCCATCAACATGCAGTAGATGAGGTCCGAAAGATTATAGGGGCAATGATTCTGAAAATATAGCCGCCAATCCGCTGCCCCTTCTGCGCTCCAGTACAGGACTTTATGAGATGGTTTCTTTTTCGCCAATATCTCGCAGTATGCCAGCGCGAATGTGGTCTTCCCGCATCCGCCAATGGGCGAATATATGCCGTATAAACCCGCCAATGGCTCTCTTTTTGGATATACGGGCGCCTGTTCTTCCAACGTGGACTCCTCAAAGCCCTCCGTCTGATAGCCTGGGGTACACTCTCCCTTTGTCTCGCCACATATGATCTGTGTGAGTATCCCACCCTTCTGATAGGCGCAAACTCCCATAGGATCCTCTTTTTCTTCTCCCTGAAAGCATAGCCATACGTTGTCTTGTCCTTCTTCCTTCTTGTCTGTCACTCTTCGAACGCCTTCATCCCATTTCTCTCGTATTTCAATCTTTTCATTCTGAAACTGACGCAGGTATGCTGTCAGCCTTTGCTGATACTGTGTGTCTTTCAGTTGAATCCATACTGGAATCCTTCTCATCATCATCCTTAGCACCTTTCTAAAAAAATTGCGGGCAGACCATCCGCCTGCCCGTCTCAACAATCAGGCAGAATCCTTCATACAGAACAAAGCTCCAACCCTCCTTTCTGTTTACGGGAATATCCCGTTGCCACCTATAGCATACATCATCTCGGCCCAAAAAGGAGCCCCACGCATGGTTTTGCTCATTTTATTCTTTATGTTCTTTTTGGTCTCGCTCTATGCAAATGCCCTGTTTTGCGCTTCCCACGTCCTTTTTCCCTTGTGACGCGATTCCCGTCCTCACGATTTTCCCATATAAAAACGCGGCCTGCGGCAAACTTTCGTCCCGGATCTTTCCGAAACCTCAAGCTTGTCCGCAAGCCGCGGCTATCATATCTTAATTTCTAATCTCTTTCGAAGATGGCAGCCCTTGGCTGCCATCTTGGGGCGTGGCTCGAACATCTATGGCACAACCGCTGTCATACCACGCCTATCGTATCCTATTCCCCGTTATCTTATTGTAATAATGCTTCCCATGTGGCCGGGCCGACAATACCGTCTACCACCAGTCCATTGCTTGATTGGAATCCACAAACTGCTCGATATGTTGCCATTCCAAAAATACCATCTACTGTTCCAGCATTAAATCCCTTCTCATTTAAAATCTGCTGCAATTTCGATACGGCATCGTTCACACTCCATAATCCTATCTCTGGTAATACTGCCGTATCCACATCCGGCGTATCCAGAGCAGCGTCCTGATCCGAATCTTCCGTCGTATCATCCGAAACCGGAGTATCCTCTGCTGGCGTCTGATCCGCGCTTACACCGCTTCCACACAGAGAAAGCCAGGTCTGATATCCGGCGATTCCGTCTACCACCAAACCATTCGCACTCTGAAACGCCTTCACTGCACTATACGTAGCGGAACCAAAAATTCCATCCACCGTGCCGGCATGATAGCCCTTCTCATTCAGCAGCGTCTGCAGAATGCTCACATAACTGTTTACACTATTATAATACAGTTCTGGCATCGCCGCCGGATCTACCTCCGTAGAAACATCGGTTTCATCTGACGGAGTATCGTTAGCAGGCTCATCTGGCTCCTCTACAGCAGGCGCGTCCACGCCATCTCCATACAGCTTAGACCAGGTGGCTTGTCCCACGATACCGTCTACCACCAGGCCGTTGGCACGCTGAAACGCCTTCACCGCATTATAAGTATTCATACCAAAATCCCCATCCACGGTACCGGCATCATAGCCTTTATCATTCAGCATTTGCTGTAAAGTGCTGACAGCATCCGCCACATCCCATAAATATAACTCCGGCATGCTCTGCGCACCTCCATCGGAAGCGTCTTCCTCCTCGTCCGCAGTATTATCTGCTGGAGGCGTCGCTTCCGTATCTTCTTCCTCATCCGCCGTGGTATCATCCTCACCAATACCCGAACTTCCGGCCGCTACCACATCATCGCTGTAAAGCTTTGCCCACGATGCTACGCCAAAGATTCCATCGACCACTAATCCATTTTCGCGCTGGAATACCATCACCGCGCTGTGTGTCATCGTTCCAAAGATTCCGTCCGGCGCAATATTCAGATATCCCAGTTCATACAACTGCTGCTGCAGTTCCGATACCTGACTGCCACGGCTGCCCATAGACAGCTCACTGTGTCCGCTGTTCGATGAAGATGAATCGTCGGAACTGCCAACTCCGGCTCCTACCGGATAAATATACCCTAAGAAACGATATCCTGTTAGAAATCCACTTCCATCCGCATTCATCACTCGGGTCCGGAACATCGTTCCACTCCAGGAAGACTCAGAGATCAACACCGTACCATCATCATACACGGCTTCGACGACCGCCACATGGCCCGTATTCTGATCCCATTTATCCCAACAGGCAACTGCGCCTACCTGTGGGGTGCTGCCGTAGGAATACCAGCCGTAGTTGATATTATCAAACCACCACTGTCCTGCATTCCACCGGCTGAGATTGGGCTCGGTTCCCAGAATCTCATAGATTCGTCCGTATGCATATGCCGTGCAGTTGGGCATCCCATACCCGTATCTATAGTACAAGTTCAGGTCGCTGAAATAGTAAGGGTTGTCGCTGCTCGGCGCAGTCAGACGCGGCGTGAATGACGCGGCTGCCTCTACAGTGGTTGCCGGCAGATAGGCCATTAAGAGCGCAAAACTCAGGCATAATGAGACGACAACCTTGGCTAATTTCTTCATTCTTAAACTTCCTTTCCTATATCTTAAAAAATAGCACGCGTATACTGTAACACTTTCCGACCAGTTTGTCAACACCTTTTTAATATTTAATCCAATTTTGTAATTCTTTTGTAATAACTTCGTCTTTTCCTTTCTTTTCACTTTTTTTTCGAAGTCCCTATTGCGTTTTCTGTGAAAATCTGCTATGATGCAGACAAACTCCATTGTTGGTTTTGAATACAAAGATAGAATAGGAGGTCAGTTTTTTTATGAAAATTACGTTTATGGGAGCTGGCAGCACCGTATTCGCAAAGAATGTATTAGGGGACTGTATGTGCTCTCCCGTGCTGAGAACCAGCGAATTTGCTCTGTATGATATCGACGGAAAGCGGCTCGCAGAATCTGAACTCTTGCTCTCCGCTCTCAATCATAATATTAATGAAGACAGAGCACACATCACGACACACCTGGGGGTAGAACACCGCAAAGAGGCTTTACGCGATGCCGATTTCGTTGTAAACGCCATTCAAGTAGGCGGATATGACCCCTGTACCATCATTGATTTCGAGATTCCCAAGAAGTATGGTCTACGTCAGACCATCGCAGATACGCTGGGTATCGGCGGAATCATGCGCGGTCTGCGTACGATTCCCGTGATGGAAGATTTCGCCCAGGACATGGCTGATGTCTGCCCCAATGCCTGGTTGTTGAATTACACCAATCCCATGGCGATTCTGTCCGGATACATGCAGCGGTACACACCGATCAAAACGGTCGGACTCTGCCACAGTGTTCAGGTCTGTTCTGAACATCTGCTGCAGTCTCTGGGTATGGAGGAGCAGCTTTCCGGCCGCCGCGAACTCATCGCGGGTATCAATCACATGGCCTGGCTTCTCGAGATCTATGACAAGGATGGAAATGATCTGTATCCCGAAATCCGGCGCCGTGCCCTCGCTAAAAACGACACGGAGAAACACACGGACATGGTGCGTTTCGAATACATCCGTCGTCTTGGCTACTATTGTACGGAATCCAGCGAGCACAACGCGGAATATAACGCTTTCTTCATCAAGGGCCGCTATCCGGATCTGATCGAGCGATACAATATTCCCCTGGATGAATATCCGCGCCGCTGCGTGAACCAGATCGCACGCTGGGAGAAGGAGCGCGATGAGATCATGGCGAACGGCGAGGTGACGCATACCCGCACCCACGAATATGCCTCTCGTATTATGGAAGCCATCGTCACAAATGTTCCCTATAAAATCGGCGGCAATGTTCTCAACCGTCATCTCATCGATAATCTGCCGCTGGACGCCTGCGTAGAGGTTCCCTGCCTGGTAGATAATCAGGGCATCCAGCCCTGTCATGTAGGCAGTCTGCCTGTACAGCTTGCTGCCATGAACAGCAGCAACATCTATCCACAGCTTTTGACCATCGAGGCTGCCCGGACCCGCCGCAAAGAAGTCGTTTACCAGGCCGCCATGATGGATCCGCATACGGGCGCCGAACTCTCTCTGGATGATATCGTAGCCATGTGCGACGAACTCCTGGAGGCACATAAGGATTGGCTGCCCACATACCGATAAACGATAAGGAGGGATTTTTATGCTGCCAATCGGTTTACAGTTATATTCGCTTCGTGACGAAGCCAGTGCCAATCTGGCCCTCACGCTGGAAAAAGTGCGTCATATGGGATATACGGGAATCGAGTTTGCCGGTCTGTACGGCCATTCCGCGCAAGAGGTGAGCCGTCTGCTCGAAAAAAACGATCTTCTCCCCGTTTCTGCCCACGTTCCGCTGGCAGAGCTTTTAGCCGATCCCGCAGGTACTGTCGCGCAATACAAGGCCATTGGGTGTTCCTATATCGCCATCCCCTGGCTGGAAGAAGCTCGGCGCCCCGGACAGCCCTTATATGAGCAGACGCTGGAGCAAATTCGAAAGATCGCGGAAGAATGCCTGCATCAAGGGCTCAAGCTCCTATACCATAATCATGATTTTGAATTCACGAAGCTCGATGGGGAATACGCCCTGGATCGTATGTACGCTACGATTCCAGCCTCTCTTCTGCAAACGGAACTGGATACCTGCTGGGTTCGTGTCGGCGGGGAAGACCCATGCGTCTATCTGCATAAGTACGCTGGGCGCGCTCCCGTTGTCCATCTGAAGGACTACTATATGGAAGGGCCGGAAGCCTCTCCCCAATACGAGCTCATTGGAGATACAAAAAAGCGCGCTTCCGAATCGACTTCTTTCGAGTTTCGTGCGCTGGGCGCGGGTCTACAAGACATGCCTGCGATTCTTAAGGCTTCCGAAGAAGCCGGCGCCCAGTGGCTGATCGTGGAGCTGGATCGCCCGCCCAAGGGACAGACTGCCGAAGAAGCCGTACACGCCAGCCGCATCTATCTGACATCATTAGGATACTAGGAGGGATTATTATGGCAAGCATTGCGGATCGTTTCAAAGAAAACCAGGAAACCACCCAAAACACCTACACAGGCCCGAAGCTGAAGGTGGGAATCATCGGAACCGGCTGGATCTCCGAGGCGCATATTGAAAGTTATCTGCGCTGTCCAGACGTGGAAATTGTAGCAGCCGCCGATCTGGTTCCTGGCAAAGCGGAAGCTCTGTTTGAAAAGCTCGGCGTTTCCGGTGTCCGTTTCTACTCTCATCATAAAGAGATGCTGGATCTCGAAACGCTGGATGTGGTGAGCGTCTGTACCTATAACCGCGCCCATGCGGAATGTACGATCGACGCACTCCATGCCGGGGTTCATGTCCTGGTAGAAAAGCCCATGTGTGTGACTCTGGATGAAGCCATTGCCATGTGCAGGGCCGAAAAAGAAAGCGGCAAGCTGCTGTCCGTTGGCTTCCAGCCGCGTTTCGACGAGAATATGCAGCAAATCGGCAAGATCGTGCAATCCGGCGCGTTGGGAAAAATCTACTATGTACAGACGGGCGGTGGCCGTCAGCGCGGTATTCCCACGCCCTATGGCACGTCTTTTATCACGGATGAGACAGCCGGCATCGGTGCCGTCGGTGATATCGGATGCTATTCCCTGGATCTGGTGCTCAACGCACTGGGCTATCCGAAACCGTTGACGGTATCCGGATACAAGTCCGCTTACTTTGGCACCCGGCCAGATATGTATCCCCACCATCCCGAATACGCGAAAGCCTTTGCTGTGGATGATTTCGCAGCCGCCTTTATTCGTCTGGAAGGCGATATCATTCTCGATTTTCGCATTGCCTGGGCTATGAATCTCGATACACCAGGAGATACCATCATCCTCGGCACAGAGGGCGGCTTACGCATTCCCTCCACAGAGTGTTGGAACGGAAGCATGAGCGGACCCATGACTCTCTACCATGAAGTCGCGGGACAGACCGTGGAAACTGTACTGCCCATTCTGCCCAATGCGTTCGATGAACTTTTCTATCGTAAGATTCGCTCTTTCCTGGATGCTGTGGAGACCGGAGGCACCGCCCCCGTCCCCACCTCCCAGATTCTTATCAATCAGGCGATTATCGACGGTATTGTTCGCTCCGCACAAGTAGGACACGAAATCCAAATCGAGATCCCGGACATCTAAAACACAATGCGCCCGTGGGAGACTGTGAACCATCACATATTCTCCCGCAGGCGCATTTTCTCTTCTAAATAGGCTTCTAACCATCGGGCTACACCGTCCTCGTCATTCCTTTCGAGGATCCCTGCAGCCTGTTTTTTAATCTCTTCCGCGGCGTTTGCCGGCGCATAACCAGCATCCGCGGCCTGAAACAAGGGCAGATCGTTGGTACCATCTCCAAAAACGATCATCCGGTCGCATTGCAGCCTTTCCTTTAGCTGCAGCGCTGCATGCGCTTTCGTCGCATGGTAGGGCATGACTTCCAGCCACCATTCTCCCTGACCATATAACTCTCTTTGAAAAGTGGACTGGCTGCGTCCCCACGCTTGCAGTCGCTCCCACAGAGGCAGCAGTTCTGTTCTTTCCCCAATACATGTATAGTAGAATGGCTCTCCCGCATACAGCATTTCTTCCGAGACACAGCGCCGCAAACGCCTGTCTCCCTGCCGTTTTGCAAGATAGGCTGCCTTTCCCGCATTCGTTTCGGATGCGAGCCAGGATACCCTCTCTTGCCCCTCCACAAACGCATAGACCAGCGGCGAAACCTTCTCCTTTCGGAACGTCCGATACAGCCATTCTCTCTCGTCATCAGAAAACGTATTGAACACCGCAGGCTCCCCTGTCTCATTCTCCACGAGCATGGTCCCGTTATAGACGATCACAGGCAGGGCGGGCATCCACCCTTCTGTCACAATCCTGGCAGAATGAATCGAGCGAGCTGTCGCGTACGTGATCAGCTCGCCCTCCTCTTCCATTCTCCGCAAAACCGTCCGTGTCCTGTTCGAGAGCCGCCCCTCTGCATCGAGCAGTGTCCCATCCAGGTCTGAGACAAACAGCGTCCTCACTTTTCCGTCCCCTCAGGGTTCTCTGGCTCCTCGACTTCCTCTTTCTCCTCTTCTACAGATTCCTCCAGAGACTCGTCCGTCGATTCATGAAGCTGAAATGCCTGTCCGACACGCTGCCATTCCTTCTCTTTTTCACGTTTTTCCTCTTCTTCTGCCTGCAATTCGGCATCCACCTTGGCGTCAATCTCCGCCTGCAGCCGTTCCTGCTTTCTCTTGCGGCAGCGAGCCATCCAGAAGATCGCGAAAATAAGAAGCAGAATGGAGATAAACTGAGATGTGGACAAGAATCCTACTGTCCCACGATGATCTCCGCGGAAGAACTCGATGACAAAACGACCCACTCCATATAGAATCATATACCAGCCAGCAGCCATCCCCGGCTCTCTCTTGGCTCCCTTGCGGGTATACCACAGCAGGAATGCTGCGATCGCGAAATCTCCTACGCTGGAAATGAGCTGTGTGGGAATCAGGGCGATTCCCGATGGCGCCATGCTCTCCGCCGGAAAGACGACTCCAATCACAGAATCCGTCGGCAAGCCATAACAGCAGCCCGCCAGGAAACAGCCGATCCGTCCAAACCCCTGTGCCAACGGTATGGAAGGAATGGCCGTATCCAAATACTGCAGAAACGGCAGCTTTTTTACCCGGCAGTAGATATAGGGAATCAGGATTCCCGTAAAGATACCGCCATATACAACAAATCCATTGGTGAAATCCAGCAGCATGGAAGGATCTTCAATAACAGAGGGCAGCTCTACAATATAGAATAAAAGCTTCGCTCCCACAACACCGGCCAAGATCCCAGAAAAGCCCAGATTGAACATCTGATCTTTATCCAGTCCCCTGGCAGGGCATCGACGCATGCCCAGCCAAACAGCCAGTATCATACCAATTGCAATCATCAGCCCATAACTATATACATGAAACGGTCCAATCGAAAATAATTCCGGATGCATCTTCCTTCTCCTCCCGGCCCTATCAGGCTCTTCTCTGTCTTACAACCTCATACATCAATATACCTGCCGCCACAGACGCATTCAGTGACTCTGCCCTTCCCGGCTGTGGAATGGAGATCTTGACCTGCGCCAGACTCGTAGTCTCTTCCCGGAGTCCATTTCCCTCGTTACCGATCAGGATCCCGCAGCCTCCCCGATAGTCCGCCTGATCGTAGGAAAGACTCGCCTGCAAGTGCGCCGCAGCCAGCATGATGCCTCGCTGCTTCAACGTCAGCAAGGACTCTCGGAACCTTTCTGTCCGAACGACGGGCAGATGGAATATACTTCCCATCGAAGCCCGCACCACTTTCGGGCTGAAAAAGTCTGCCGTACCTTCGGAACATAGGATTCCATCCGCTCCCGCTGCATCCGCAGTGCGCAGAATCGTACCGGCATTGCCCGGGTCCTGTAGGTCTTCTAAAATCACCAGAAATGGGGACTCCTTCTGCAGCAGGTCTTCCAGCACCGCCTCACGCAGACGGACTAGCGCCATCACAGCCTGCGGATGCTGTGTATCCGACGCTTGCTTCATCCAGTCTTCCTCCACCACGACGACCTCAGCCTCTGGATAGCGCTGGCAGCATATCCGCCAATCCTCATGAAGCGCCATGAATGCCTCTGTGAGAATCAGCGTTTTCAATTCCCACGGCGGGCAGATCTCCCGTACCAGACGCAGCCCCTCTGCCATGAAAAGGCCATTTTCCCGTCTGCCTTTTCGGCTCTGAAGACTTTTAATCTGCTTAAACAGAGGATTCTGCATGCTGGAAAGATACCGAAAGCCCTGCATATCCGTCATGGGCGCCACTCCTTTCTATTTGCTGCCAGGCATAGGTTGCATACGCCTGTATCGGCATCGGCATTTTATGTTCATTATAGCAAATCCCTGCCGAATATTCAAGATAAAAAAGAGGAAGAGGCGCCGCGTTCCTCATGAAACGCGGCGCCCCCAGAATCAACGAATGCTACTGGACAGACTGCCTCAAAATAGAAGCCCGTCATGGATGCGGCTATGCTGTCTACCTTAAGCCACTGCCGGTATCTTCTGGATTTGATACGTCAGCTTGAGCTGAATATGTGCATCGTCCATATCAGATACCGTGGCATTCAGCACATAGTCCTCATGATTCTCCAAGTCCCAGCTCTCCGTCAGCGAACCATTTTTCGATAAATCAGACTCTACGTCCGTCGCGTCAGAGAACCGATTCCCCAGCCCCGGATACGTACTTGTCTCTCCATATATATTTCCAAGCTGCTCATAGATCGATTCGATACTCTGTATCGCGCTCTCCATCTCCGCCTTCTCATAATCTGCAACATAGCGGAATCCATACAGCTGCTTCGTCTCTCGCTCAAAAAGCAGGTATACGGAAAATTCACTTCCCAGATATGGCACGGGATTCGAAAGCAGATATTCCCCCTCCTGCTGCGTTTCTTCCATCTGGATGTCCAAGGACGAAAGCGTCTCGAAAACGTCATCCTGTTCCTGTCCTATCAAACCCGTTAATGTCTCATTTAAGTCTGTCTCCTCTGAAGGTACCGGAGTTTGACATGCAGCCGTAAAAATCAGGAACAGACAGATGGCAAGGCTAAAACATGCTTTCATTTTTCTCATACAATCCCTCCTTGCTGCCTACAACGACAGAGTCACTGTATCTCCACGAGAAACCCCATTCTTAACAAAATCAAACGTGAGAAAATGTCCTACAAAAGGAGAGCCTGCTCCAACATATAAGACCTCCCCCGAGAAAAAAGCCTTGAAATTCCTGTATGTCCACCCTTCAATCGGCGAACTACTGGATGCCGTTACCGAGTATACATATTCATCATAACCCAAGTTCGTAAACGAGGGATACGAACATCTGAATCCATCCACAATATACGAAACCGCAATAGAACTTATATTACAGTCCTTGTACTTGGTATATGAAAACGATACCTCACTGGGCCTGATATAAACCCCTGAATATTGCTGATATTCTGCTGTTGCATGAATCATAAAATCCCCATCCCAAGACAGTGGTGGGAAATTTGCAGTTGAACTTGCCTTTACGGAATTCTCTCCTACCGTCGGCAAAGATATATGATCGGGTCCTCCGTCTTGACCTATCAACAACAAAATATCTTTTGTAATATATTCCCCCATTTCATTTGTGACAACAAGAGCTGTGGGCACATTTGTACTTGACGTCATGGTCGACACCGTATTACCAAGGGGAATGATTTGTAATACGGACGCATCAGAAATAAGAATATCATTCTCTTGTAAG
>ERZ1090860.1556-NODE-1561-length-11999-cov-5.549900_pt1 | contig 11999 bp, 12 predicted proteins | sample MGYA00478483_ERZ1090860 | MGnify/ENA primary metagenome ERZ1090860 (study PRJEB33644, sample SAMEA5815741) | chicken gut metagenome | biome: Chicken; feature: Gastrointestinal Tract; material: Caecum | place: Ireland | collected 2019-01-01 | study: A study of...
CCCCGCCCCCCCCCCCCCCCCCGCGCCCCGCGCTCCACCCCCCCCCCCCCCCCCCCCCCCCCCGGCCCCCCCGCCCCCCCCCCCCCCCGCGGCCTGGGCGGCCCACGCCGCCCAGGACATGGCCGACCGGGTGAACGCCGTGCTCTCGCACTAAAAAAAACCGACGGTATCCCCGTCGGTTTTTTTCATTGGTTTTGGAAAATCTCAGACCTTTGCCCGGTCTGGGATTTTATCGTCTGTTCCCATTTTTATCAAATTCTTTTCTCAACGCTCTCTCTGTTGGCAAAACAGAAGCGATTATGACAGCCAGTTGCGCTCCCACCAGGATCGAGCTTGCTGTTCCCACAACATCCTCATCTTTTCCGAGCAACAAAAGCAGACATACCACGGTTGCCGCCAAAGAGATCCATCCGCAAATATACCATATCCTGCCGCAATGCTTATGAGCAAACTCCCAGGTATTTTTATTTTTCATGGACATAGGAGTTCGATAGCCAAACACTCCATTGATCTCCTTCGGGCCTCCCTTTTCGAAATATCTTCCGAACCCGATCATTGTAAATGGAATCAGCAAATTCATAACCAACATATAGACCCAAAATCCCATTGCTCTTCTCCATTCATCAATTGCAGTTTGTTTGCTTATACCATATCATTCATATACGCATTTTTCAATCATTCCCCTTGGCAGATAAAAGAAAAAACAGGGAGCCGAACGGCTCCCTGTTTTTTCTTACTCCTCGTCGCCCTCGTCGTCGGCGGGCTCCTCGTCCGCCGCCGCGTCCTCGGCGGCCAGCGCCGCCAGCTCCTCGTCGGTGAGGGCCTCCTCCGGCTCGTCCTCCGGCTTTTCCACCGGCTCCTCGTCGCTGCGCTCGGTGCGGGCCACCGTCACCACACGGTCGCCCTCCGCCAGGCGCATGACCCGCACGCCGCTGCCGTAGCGGCTCTGGACGTTGATGTCCTCGGCGTGCATCCGGATGATGATGCCCTCCTGGCTGATGAGGATGACGTCGTCCTCCTCGTCCAGGATCTTGATGCCGGCCACGCCGCCCTTGGCGTAGTTGCGGATGCCCTTGCCGCCCCGGCTCTGCAGGCGGTAGTCGTCCACCCGGCTGCGGCGGCCCTTGCCGTTCTCGGTGACGGTGAACACCGTGGCGCCCGGGCGCAGGATGCCCACGCCCACCACCTCGTCGCCTTCCGCCAGCCGCACGGCGCGCACGCCGTGGCCCATGCGGCCCATCTGCCGCGCGCCCCGCTCGTCAAAGCGGATGGCCATGCCGTTCCGGGTGGCCAGCAGCAGCTCGTCACTGCCGCTGGTGATGCGGCACCAGGCCAGGGAGTCGCCCTCGTAGAGGCTCACCGCCAGAAGGCCGCTCTTGCGGATGTTGGAGTAGGCCTCGATGGCCGTGCGCTTGATGAGGCCCCGTTTCGTCATCATGGTCAAAAAGCCCTTGGCCTCGCTGGCGGGCATGCACACCATGCGGATGACCTTCTCCTCGTTCTGCAGGGGCAGCAGGTTCACGATGTTGGTGCCCTTGCTGGTGCGGCTGCCCTCGTAAATCTGGTAGCCCTTGAGCCGGTAGACCCGGCCCTGGTCGGTGACAAAGAGCACATAGTCGTGGCTGGAGCCGATGAACAGCTCCTCCACGAAGTCCTCGTCCTTGTGGCTAAGGCCCGAGATGCCCCGGCCGCCCCGCTTTTGCACCTGGTAGGTGTCCTTGGACTGGCGCTTGATATACCCCGCGTGGGTGAGGGTGAAGACGCACTCCTCCACCGGGATCAGGTCCTCGATGTCCACCTCGCCGCTGACATGGGCGATCTCGGTGCGGCGCTCGTCGCCGTACTTCTCCTTCAGCGCCAGCAGTTCCTCCTTGACGATGGCCAGCACCCGGGCGTCGTCCGCCAGGATGGCCGTCCAGTCGGCGATCTTCTCGTTCAGTTCCTTCAACTCGTTCTCGATCTTGAGGATCTCCAGGCCCGCCAACCGGCCCAGGGGGAACTTGCAGATGGCGTCCGCCTGGGGGTCGTCAAAGCCGAACTTGGCCATGATGGCGGCCTTCGCCTCCGCCTGGCCGCCGCCGCAGTGGCGGATGGTGTAGATGACGTCGTCCACGATGTCCACGGCGCGGGCGAGGCCCTCCAGGATGTGCGCCCGCTCCCTGGCCTTGTTCAGGTCGTACTGGGTGCGCCGGCGGATGACCTGGTCCTGGAACTGGACATACCGCTCCAGCATGGTCTTGAGGGTCATCACCTTGGGCACGCCGCCGTCCAGCGCCAGCAGGATGACGCCCACGGTGTCCTGCAGCTGGGTGTAGCGGTAGAGCTGGTTCAGCACCACCTGAGGGTTGGCCTCTTTCTTCAGCTCGATGACGATGCGCATGCCGTGCCGGTTGGACTCGTCGTTCAAATCGCTGATGCCCTCGATGCGCTTGTCCTTCACAAGGTCCGCGATGCTCTCGATCAGGCGGGCCTTGTTCACCATATAGGGAATTTCGGTGACGATGATCTGGAAGCGGCCGTTCTTCTTCTCTTCAATTTCCGTGCGGCCCCGCAGGGTGATCTTGCCGCGGCCGGTGGCGTAGGCCGCCCGGATGCCGCTGCGGCCCATGATGACGCCGCCGGTGGGGAAGTCGGGGCCCTTGATGTGCTCCATCAGGCCGGCCAGGTCGATGTCCGGCTCGTCGATGAGGGCCACCGCCCCGTCGATGACCTCGCAGAGGTTGTGGGGCGGGATGTTGGTGGCCATGCCCACGGCGATGCCGGTGGAGCCGTTGACCAGGAGGTTCGGGAACCGGCTGGGCAGCACGCTGGGCTCCTTTTTGGTCTCGTCGAAGTTGGGGCCGAAGTCCACCGTGTCCTTGTCGATGTCGGTGAGCAGCTCCATGGCCATCTTGCTCATCCGGGCCTCGGTGTAACGGTAGGCGGCCGGGGGGTCGCCGTCCACGCTGCCGAAGTTGCCCTGGCCGTCCACCAGGGGGTAGCGCATGGAGAAGTCCTGGGCAAGACGCACCATGGCGTCGTAAACGGAAGCGTCGCCGTGGGGGTGGTAACTGCCCAGCACCGCGCCCACGGTGTCCGCGCTCTTGCGGTAGGGGTGCTGGGGGTCGTTGCCCCGCTCGTGCATGGTGTAGAGGATGCGCCGGTGCACCGGCTTCAGGCCGTCCCGCACGTCGGGCAGGGCGCGGGAGACGATGACGGACATGGAGTAGTCCAGAAAGGCGCTCTCAATTTCGTCCTTCACGTCCCGCACGATGAGCTTGGTGCCGGTGCCGGGGATCATCACAAAATCTTCGTTCAATGGTGTTCACCTGTCTCTTTCTGATTTGGGCTTCTCACACGTCCAGCGTGGCGTACAGGGCGTTCTTTTCGATGAACTCCCGGCGGGGCTCCACCTTGTCGCCCATCAGGATGGTGAAGGCCTCGTCCGCCTTCACCGCGTCCTCGATGGAAATTTGCACGATGACCCGGTTGTTGGGGTCCATGGTGGTCTCCCACAGCTGCTCGGGGTTCATCTCGCCCAGGCCTTTGTAGCGGTTGATCTTCACGCCCTGGCCCATCTCGGCGGACAGCTTGCTCATCTCCGCCTCGTTGTAGGCGTAGCGCACGTCCTTGCCCTTGGCCAGCTTGAAGAGGGGCGGCTGGGCGATGTAGACATAGCCTCCCTCGATGAGCGGCCGCATGAACCGGAAGAAGAAGGTGAGCATCAGGGTACAGATGTGGCTGCCGTCCACGTCGGCATCGGCCATGATGAACACCTTGTGGTAGCGCAGTTTCGAGATATCGAACTCCTCGCCGATGCCGCACCCGAGAGCGGTGACCACCGGCATCAGCTTCTCGTTGCCGTAGACTTTATCCAGCCGGGCCTTCTCCACGTTGAGCATCTTGCCCCACAGCGGCAGGATGGCCTGGATGTTGGAATCCCGGCCCATCTTGGCGCTGCCGCCGGCGGAATCGCCCTCGACGATGTAAATTTCGGTCTTGGAGGGGTCTTTTTCGCGGCAGTCGGCCAGCTTGCCGGGCATGCGGCTGGTCTCCAGCGCGCTCTTGCGGCGGACTAAATCGCGGGCCTTGCGGGCGGCCTCCCGGGCGCGGGCGGCCTGGGTGGCCTTCTCGTAGATGGCCTTGGCCACGCCGGGGTTCTCTTCCAAAAATTCCTTCAGCTTGTCGTACACAAGGCCGGACACCAGGCTGCGCACCTCGGTGTTGCCCAGCTTTGCCTTGGTCTGGCCCTCGAACTGGGCGTCGGTGAGCTTGACGCTGATGATGGCGGTGAGGCCCTCCCGCACGTCGGTGCCGGAGAGGTTGTCGTCCTTCTCCTTCAGATAACCCTTCTCCCGGCCGAAGTCGTTGATGACCCGGGTGAGGGCGGTCTTGAAGCCCTCCTCGTGGGTGCCGCCGTCCGGGGTGTGGACGTTGTTGGCAAAACTCAGCATCAGCTCGTTGAAGCTGTCGTTGTACTGCAGGGCCACCTCGGCGATGATGTCCCCCTGCTGGCCCTTGAAGTAGATGGGGGTGGGGTGGAGCACCGTCATCTGCCGCTTTTCGTGGATGTACTCCACAAAGCTGCGGATGCCGCCCTCGTAGCACATGCTCTCCCGCTTGACCTCCTCGCCCCGCTCGTCGGTGAGGGTGATGCGCACGCCGGCGTTGAGAAAACTCTCCTCCCGCAGGCGGGTGAGAAGGGTGTCGTAGTCGTAGACGGTGGACTCGGTGAACATCACCGGGTCGGGCTTGAAGCGCACGGTGGTGCCGCTGGAGGCGGCGGGGCCCACGATCTTCAGATCGCCGTCGGCGATGCCCCGCTTGAAGGACTGGCGGTACTCGTGGCCGCCCCGGCGCACGCTCACCTCCAGCCACTCGGACAGGGCGTTCACCACGCTGGCGCCCACGCCGTGCAGGCCGCCGGCCACCTTGTAGCCGGAATTTTCGCCGCCGAACTTGCCGCCGGCGTGGAGCACGGTAAACACCACCGTCACCGCCGGGATGCCAAGCTTTGGCTGGATGTCCACGGGGATGCCGCGGCCGTTGTCGGTGACCTCGATGATGTCGCCCTTTTTGATGGTGACCTCGATGTGGTCGCAGAAGCCCGCCAGCGCCTCGTCGATGGAGTTATCGACGATCTCGTACACCAGGTGATGCAGGCCCCGGGGGCCGGTGGAACCGATGTACATGCCCGGCCGCTTGCGCACCGCCTCCAGGCCTTCCAGCACCTGAATTTGGCTGCCGTCGTAGTCCTCGGCCTGGCCCACTGTCTGCTTGTTCAACTCGTCTGCCATTCTCTCGTTCTCCTTATCCGTGTTTCAAAGCGCGCTGCCGCGCTGGTATTGGTCCAGATTGTCCAGCCGCTCGCACCGCCGCTGCAGCGTGCGGGCGGAGATGGGGCTGACGAACACCGTCTGCACCGGGAAATCGGTCACCACAAAGCTTTTGGGCAACTCCCCGGAAACGGTGACCACCGCCCCCTCCTCCTCGGCCCGGCGCAGAAACTGCCGGGTGTTCTTGGCCACCGAACTGGAGTCGATGTCAAAGATGCCGATGATGTCCCTGGTGTGGACCACATAGTCCTGCCCGAGATGAAGATACATGCTATCCCTCCAAAAGCCGGCCGCCCTCCATCCGGAGCATGACCCCCGCCGCCTTGTGAAAGAGGCTGGAGTCGCAGGCGGTGACGATGGTCTGTTTCTCCCGCACCCGGGTGAGCAGGTACTCCTGCCGGGTGGGGTCCAGTTCGCTGAGCACGTCGTCCAGCAGCATCACCGGATGCTCGCCGGTGACCTCGGCGGCCACCGCCGCCTCCGCCAGCTTGACGCTGAGCACCGCGCTGCGCTGCTGGCCCTGGCTGGCGAAATTTTTGGCCGGCTGGCCGTCCAGCACCAGTTCCAGGTCGTCCCGGTGGGGGCCGGCGGTGCAAAAGCCCGCCCGCCGGTCGGCCAGGCGGCTGTCGGCCAGGGCGGCGGCCAGCCCCCCCGGCGAAAACCCGCAGCGGTAGCAGAGGCTCAACGCCTCGCTGCCGCTGCTGATCTCGGCGTAATTCTTTTGGGCCAGGGGCGCAAGGCGCGCCATCCACGCCGCCCGCCGGCGGCGGATCTCCTCCCCCTGCACGGCCAGGTCGGCGTCGAAGGCGTCGCACATTTCCGCCGCGCCGGGGGTGCGCTCCCAGAACTTTAACAGGCTGTTTTTCTGGGCCACCAGCCGGGCGTAGCGCCGCAGGGTGGCCAGGTACCCGGGGTACAGCTGGCACAGCGCCGCGTCCATGAAGCGGCGGCGGCGCTGGGGGCTGCCCTTGACCAGTTCCAGGTCGCCCGGCTCGAACACCACCGCGGTGAACAGGCCCGCCAGCTCCGAGGCGCGGCCCGCGTCCACCCCGTTGATCTTGCAGGTGCGCCCGGGGCGGGGGCTGTCCTTGGTGCCCACCGCCAGCCGCACCCACACCTCGCCTTTGTCCTCCCGCAGGATGGGGCCCTCCATCACCGCGAAGGGCTGGCCCTGGCGGATGAGCTGGGCGTCCTTGGCACCCCGGAAACTCTTGGCCCCGGTGAGCAGCCACACCGCCTCCAGCAAATTCGTCTTGCCCTGGCCGTTGGCCCCGGTGATGACCGTGAGCTCCTCGCCGGGCCTGAAGTCGGCGCTGGCGATGTTGCGGTAGTTGGCCATGATGAGACGTTTCAGCCGCATGGCGTTCAGCGCCCTTCGCCGATGGCCACGGTGCGGCCGTCCAGGGTGACGGTGTCGCCGGCCCGCAGCTTCTTGCCCCGCATGGTGCACACTTCGCCGTTCACCTGGACCTGGCCGTCCTGGATGAGCATCTTTGCCTCGCCGCCCGTCTCCACCAGGCCCGCCAGCTTGAGCAGGCTGTCCAGCTTGATGTATTCGGTGTGAATCAGAATCTTTTCCATATTCGCTCTCTTTTAGTCGTTTTTGAAGCGCACCGGCAGCACCAGATAGATGAAGTCGTTGCTGTCGTCCGCCGGCAGGATCTTCACCGGGCTCAAGGGGCCGGTCATCTCCATGGCCACCTTGTCGCAGCGGGCGCTGCGCAGCGCATCCAGCAGGTAGCGGTTGTTGAAGCCGATCTCCACCGCCTCGCCCTCGATGTCCGCGTCGAACTCGTCCACCACCTTGCCCAGGTTCGTCTGGCAGCGCACGGTGACCTTTTTGTCAAAGAGGATGCGCAGCGGGTTTTTCAGCCGCTCGGTGATGATGAGGCTGGCCCGCTCGATGGTGTCGATGAAGTCCCGCGTCTCCAGAATGACCCTCGTCTTGTAGCCGGAGGGGATGACGTTGGAGTAATTGAGGAACTCGCCCTCGATGAGGCGGGAGAGGATGACGTAGCTGCCCGCCTCGAACACCACGAACCGCCGGTTGGCGGAGATGTACACGTCCTGGTCGTCGTCGCCCAGCAGCTTATTGACCTCGGTGAGGGTCTTGGCGGGGATGATGATGCGGATGTGCTTTTGGGCGGTGATGGGCCGCTCCACGATGGCCAGGCGGTAGCCGTCCAGCGCCACCACGGTGAGCTTGTCCTCCTCGATGGCGAACAGTTCGCCGGTGTGGGCGGGCTTTTTGTCGTCCTGGCTCACGGCGTAGAGGGTCTTGTCGATCATGTCCCGCAAAGTGCCCGCCTTGAGGCTGAGGGTGCGGTCGGCGCCGGGGTTCGGCAGGTCGGGGTAGTCCGCCGCGCTCATGGCCAGGATGTCGAACTCCGCCACGCCGCCTTTGATGGTGGCGTGGCCGCCGTCGCCGGTGGTGATGTCGATGTCCCCCGCCGGCAGCCGACGCACCATGTCGCCCAAAAGCTTTGCCGACAGCACGATCTCCCCCGGCTCCCGCACGTTGGCCTCGATGGTGGTGGTGATGGCCATCTCCAGGTCGTAGCCGGTGAGGGTGAGCTGAAAGCCCTCGGCCTTCAGGAGGATGCCCTCCAGCGCCGGGATGGACGAGCGAAGGGTCACAGCCCGGCTGACGCCGTCGATGGCGGCGGACAAAAGGGATTTGTCGCAGACGATGTTCATATTCTGCGCTCCTTTCTTTCAAAACGCGAAAAGGCGTATATAACAAACCTCAATGGAGCCGTAGTAATAGGGGGTGTGAATCTTGTGAAAAAGGGGGACGAGCCCTCTGGCGGCGCGGCGTGAAGGGTTGTTGACAAGTTTTTCGTCTCTGTGAGCAACTTGTTGAAACCGCGCGGGGCCCGGATTTTTCCACACCGGGGTGTGGAAAAGGTATGTTGAATGTTGAATACTATGTTGAAAAGGTTGAATTTCACATTCCGTTCACACCCGGCCCTTGCCGGCGGCTCAGGTGCGCACGTTTTTGATGATGTCCTCCACCGTCTCCTTGAGGCGGCGGTCGTTTTGCAGGTTCTGCTCCATGGCCTTGAGGGAGTAGACGATGGTGGAGTGGTCCCGGCCGCTGAACTCCCGGCCGATGTCCTCCATGCTCATGCCGGTGATCTCCCGCACCATATAGATGGCGGTCTGCCGGGCGGCGGAGATGTTGGCGGTGCGGCGCATGCCCCGGATCTCGGCGGGGGAGACGTTGTAGGTGCGGGCCACCTCGCTGATGATCTTCTCGATGGTCACCGGCACCGGCTGGGTCTCGTTGAGGATGTCCTTGATGGCGTTCTGGGCCACCCCGATGGCCGGCTGGATGCCCTCCAAAAGGTAGTAGGCGTTCAGCTTCTTCACCGCGCCCTCCAGCTGGCGGATGTTGCTCTTTAAGTGGTTGGCGATGAACTCGGCCACGTCGTCCGGCATCCGCAGGTTGAGCAGTTCCGCCTTGCGGCGGATGATGGCTACCCGCGTCTCGAAGTCCGGCGGCTGGATGTCGGCGGTGAGGCCCCACTCGAACCGGGTGCGCAGCCGCTCCTCCAGGCTCTTGATCTCCTTGGCGGGGCGGTCGCTGGCCAGCACGATCTGCTTGCCCGCCGCGTGCAGGGTGTTGAAGGTGTGGAAAAACTCCTCCTGGGTGCTCTCCTTGCCGGCGATGAACTGGATGTCGTCCACCAGCAATACGTCCGCCGGGCGGTAGGTCTGGCGGAACTCCTCGGTGCGGCCCGCCTGGATGGCGCTGATCAGCTCGTTGGTGAAGGTCTCGCAGTCCACATACACGATGTTGAACTCCGGGTGGTTCTTTTTGATCTCGGTGGCGATGGCGGTGAGCAGGTGGGTCTTGCCCAGGCCCGACTGCCCGTAGATGAACAGGGGATTGTAGGCCCCCGAGGGGTTGGACGCCACCGCCTGCGCCGCCGCGTAGGCGAACTGGTTGGAGGGGCCCTTGATGAAGTTTTCAAAGGTGAAGTCGTAGCGGCCGTCCGGTTCCGGCTCGGCGGGCACGGGGGCCTCCGGCTGGGCCGCCGCGGGCACCACCAGCTCCACCTCCACGTCGAAGCCCAGCACCGCCGCCAGCGCCTCCTTCAGAAGGGGGGTGTACCGGTCCCGCACGATGGTGCAGATGAAGTCGTTGCGCACCGCCAGCGTCACCTTGCCGCCCGCCTCGAAGCGCACCGCCTCCAGCCCGTCGATGTACAGGTTGTAGGTGGCGTCCACCAGGCGCTCTTTGCAGTATTCTTTAGCCGCGGCCAAAACGTCGTTGAAAGAATCCATAGGTTTTTAACGCTCCAATATTTGATGATTTGGTATCCGATTCATTATATCATAGAAGGTTATGTTTTACAATTCTAAATTACTATTATATATATTATTTCTATTATAGCGGAATATGGGCAAACAGCGGCCGTTTCATGCGCAAAAAGGGCTTTGTAAGGCAAAAAACCTTTTCAGAAAGTGTTGACAAACCTTGCGCTTTTCAAGTATACTTTTATGTTGCAGGGCCATCCCTAAAAGCTGGGACGGGCAAAATGAAAAATCCGCCCCGCGCCGCGCGGGGTCACACATTGGAGGAATACATCATGAAAAGAACTTTCCAGCCCAAGAAGCGTCAGCGCAGCGGCGTGCACGGTTTTCTGAAGAGAATGGCGTCCAAGAACGGCCGCAAGGTCATCGCCGCCCGCCGCGCCAAGGGCCGGGCCAAGCTGTCCGCCTGAAATAGCGCCTTGTGAACAAAGGCAACACGCGAAGGTCACTGGTTATCAGGTGGCCTTCTTTTTCCATATGGGGGAACCATGCGATACCGGCCCATCACAAAAAATAAAGAGTTCTGCCGGGCCTACGCCCGGGGCAAGGCCTATGTGCACCCCAAGCTGGTGCTGTATGTGAACAAAAACCGTCTGGGCCGCACCCGGGTGGGCCTCACCGCCACCAAAAAGATCGGCTGCGCGGTGCAGCGAAACCGGGCCAGGCGGGTGATGCGGGCGGCGCTGTACCAGACGCTGCCCTACAACGTGGGGGCCTATGACCTGGTGTTCGTGGCCCGGGGCCAGACGGTGCGCTGCAAGAGCGGCGAGGTGGCCGCCGCGGCGGCCCAGCTTTTGAAAAAGGCGGGCCTTGTGCCATGATCGCCCGGCTGCTCATCGCCCCGATCCGCTGGTACAAAAAATACCTCTCGCCCCATCTGGGCAACAACTGCCGCTTTCGCCCCACCTGCAGCGAATACGCCATGGAGGCGCTGGCGGTGCACGGCGCGGCCAAGGGCCTTGTGCTGAGCGTCTGGCGCATTTTGCGCTGCAACCCCTTCGGAAAGGGCGGCTACGACCCGGTGCCCGAAAAGGGCCGCTGGAAAAGCGATAAGCGGAACCTCTTCCGCTGAAAGCGCTCCCCCTCCTTTACTCTGCCTCTTGTGACTCGGGCGGTTTGCGCCCGCTTTGAGTCCTTCGAACCAAAAAATAAACAGTCCCGGCGCGCAAACGGGGCGGAATGGAACAACTATGGGATTTTTGGGTTTTCTTGGCACCCCTCTGGGGTATGTGCTGCAGTGGATGTACAACCTCTTCGGCAGCTACGGCTGGGCGCTGATCGTCTTCACCATCGTGGTGCGTCTGTGCAGCTTCCCGCTGCAGATCGGCCAGCAGAAGAACACCGCCCGCATGGCGGCCTACAAGCCGATGATCGACGAGATCCAGAAAAAGTACGCCAAAGACCGGGACAAGCAGAATGAGGAGCTCATGCGCCTGCAGCAGGAGTACGGCTACAACCCCACCGCCGGCTGCCTGCCCATGTTCGTGAACTTCTTCATCATGTTCGGCGTTATCGAGGCGGTGTATTACCCGCTGCAGCACATCCTGCACATCAGCAAGGACGTGCTCACCCAGATCGCCGGCATCCTGGGCATGGCCTACAACTACACCACCAACACCGCCATCATCCAGCAGGTGCAGGCGGGCACCCTGCCCGCCGAGGCCAGCGCCCTGCTCACCCCCGAGCAGCTGGAGAGCATCAAGAACTTCAACGTCATGTTCCTGGGCATGGACCTCACCGTCAAGCCGGAGCTGGCCTTCAATGTTCTGCTGATCTTCCCCATCCTCAGCGTGGTGACCATGGCCCTGAGCAACGTGATCATGATGAGGTCCACCGGGCAGGAGCTGCAGGGCAGCATGAAGTGGATGCCCTGGATGATGAGCCTGATGTTCGTCTGGATCGCCTTCACCGTGCCCGTGGCCTTCTCGCTGTACTACACCGTGTCCAACCTGCTGATGCTCATCACCAGCATGGTCCTGCGCAAGATGTATGACCCCGAGAAGATGAAGGCCAAGGTGGCCGCGGAGATCGAGGAGAAGAAGAAGGCCAAAAAGGCCAAAAAACAGGTCAAGGTCGTGGACGAAAAGACCGGCGAGGAGACGCTGAAGGACGTGACCGAGGCGGAGATGAACCGCCTGCGCCTGGAGCGGGCCCGCGCCCTGGACGCCGAACTGTACAAGGACGAGCGCACCACGCCTCTGAACGCCAAGACCGGGGAGGAAGAATCATGCGAGAAGTGATCGTTACCGGCAAGACTGTGGAAGAAGCCACCGAGAAGGCCTGCCTGGAGCTGGGCCTGCCCCGGGAGGAAGTGAGCATCGAGATCCTGGAGATGCCCACCCGCAAGCTGTTCAAATCCACCCC
>ERZ1090860.1557-NODE-1562-length-11995-cov-4.776047_pt1 | contig 11995 bp, 10 predicted proteins | sample MGYA00478483_ERZ1090860 | MGnify/ENA primary metagenome ERZ1090860 (study PRJEB33644, sample SAMEA5815741) | chicken gut metagenome | biome: Chicken; feature: Gastrointestinal Tract; material: Caecum | place: Ireland | collected 2019-01-01 | study: A study of...
GATTAGCTGCAGTCTCGTGGGCTCGGAGATGTGTATAAGAGACAGGGGTTGTTCTGGTCGCCGCAGGTGGCGGCCTTGTCGCCGAACTGCAGCGCCTTCTGGAAGGAGGCCAGGGTGTTCAGCCCCCCATGGGAGACAAGGGCGGGTGCGCTCACACAGCCGGGGGCGACCACGCGTCCGTGGAATTCCTTCATTTGTGGCCCTCTCCTTTCGTGATGATCTCCAGAATTTCCGCCTCGGTGTAGTAGCGGGCGGTGGTGTAGGTGCGCAGCTTGTTGGAGCAGGTGATCACCGGCATGGGCGCGCACAGGGGGTTGTTCATGTACATCAGCGGGCAGATGCATGAGAGGACGGCCCCGGTGGCCGCCAGCCGACGGCCGTACTCCGTAGCCTCAAAGGCCGCCTTCACGCCGGGGGCGGTGGTGAACACGGTGGGCACCGCCAGTTTTTTACGGCCGGCGGCTCCCAGCCCCTCTTCCAGCGCCGCCGTCCAGTCCTTCAGCTGCCGCAGGCTCAGATGGGGGCAGCCCACAAAGCACAGCTTCGGCTTGGCGGCGGGGTTTTTCCACACCAGCGGATAGCCCTCCCTCACCCGCCGCAGTTCCGCGTCGTCGATGACGTACTCCTTCGCGCCGGGGGCGATGAGGGCCCTGCCCTGCTCTTTGGCCTCGGGGGTGAGGCCGTCGATGTGGTAGAGGCCCACCGCGCCGTTGGAGGCGGTGGCCGCGCCGAAGTCCTTCAGATAGGCGCAGGCTTCGTCGTCCAGTTCATTGCCCAGCCAGCGGTCCAGCCCCACCACATAGGGCACGTCCTCCATCACCTTCATGCCGATGGCGGAGCCCAGCAGCTGCGCCTCGGGCTTTTGGGCGGTCTCCACCTTCACCACCCAGGTGGCCTTGCGGCCCTCGTCGGTGAGCAGGCCGAAATAGGGCAAGAAGCCCGCGATGGAGCCCATCAGGTCCATGATGCCGGAGTTGCGGTTGCACCGGGCCCCCAGCACCGAGTTTGCGTAGACCACCGCCGAGGACTCGGCCCAGCTGAGCACCTGCCCCTTTTCGGGGCGGTTGCCCTGTTCGTCCAGATAGCAGGCGCAGCTGAAGGCGTCCTCGTCCTTCAGGCCCAGGGCCTTCAGCTGGCCCTCGTAGAAGTCCTGCCGGCTGTACATGAACTTCTTGAAGACCAGATTCTGCAAAAAGTTCGCGGGCACCTTGGGGTCCAGGGGCCGGGGGTCCGCCGAGAACTTCTGGCCGGACACCGCCCCCGCCGCGATCAGCTGGTCCATCAGGTCGTAGACCGGGCCCAGGGCCTTGAGGCCGAAGGAGGTGACCAGATGGTTGTAGCGGCTGGTGACGGGCACCAGCTTTTCCGCGCCGAAAATTTCGCCGTACATGACCAGGGTCTTCATCACCTTGGCCATGGCCGCGCCCTTTGCCCCGTTCAGCTGGGCCTGCTGTTCCTGTGTCAGTTTCATTTTTCCGCCTCCCTCACAGCTTCATGGCCACATCCCAGGCCCGCCAGATCACGGTGCGCAGGTTGCCCACCCTGGCGGCGTCGCCCACCAGGTGCACATGCCGGCCCCCGGCCGCCAGCGGCGCCGGGCGGTAGCCCACCGACAGGATGACGGAATCCGCCCCGATGTCCTGCTTTTGGCCGTCTTTTCCGGTGATGGTCACGCCGTTTTCCCGAATTTCGGCCACGGCGCTCTCCAGATGCACCGGCACCTTGTTGGTACGGAAGAAGTCCCGCAGATAGCTGGCGTTGGCAAGGCACACCCCGGCCACGGCGATCAGGTCGTTCTTCTGCTCCACGATCACCGGCTCCTTGCCCTGGAGATAGAGATCATAGGCGATCTCGCAGCCGGTGAGGCCGCCGCCCACGATCACCACCTTCTGCCCCACGGCCCTGCGGCCCAGCAGGTAGTCCACCGCTTCCACCGCCTTGTCCGCGCCGGGTACCGGCAGCTCCACCGGCACCGCGCCGGTGGCCACCACCACCTCGTCGGCGTTCAGGGCGGCGATATCCTTCACTTCGGTGTTGAGCCGGACGGTGAGGCCGGGGCAGTTGGCCACCTCCCGGGCGTACCAGGCCAGCAGCTGCCGGTCCTTCTCCTTGAAGGAGGGGGCGGCGGCGGCATTGAACACGCCGCCCAGCTTCCCGCTCTTTTCATAGAGGGTGACGCTGTGGCCCCGCTTTGCGCAGACCAGGGCGGCCTCCATGCCGCCGATGCCGCCGCCGATCACCGCGACGGCTTTGGGGCGGGCGGCGGGCTCGATGCGGTATTTGCGGGACTGCATGGTGCGGGGGTCCAACGCGCAGCGGGCCATGCCCCGGGTGTCCGGCAGGGTCTGGGCGTTGGCGTGGCCCTTGAAGTGGGAGAGGTTGAAGCACCCGTTGTGGCAGCAGATGCAGGGGCGCATTTCCTCCAGCCGGTCTTCCAGGAGTTTGGTGACCCATTCCCCGTCCGCCAGGAACTGCCGGGCCACGCCCATGGCGTCGATGCGGCCCTCCTGGATGGCCCGGGCAGCCGTGTCCGGCTCCATGCGGCCGGCGCACACCACCGGGATGTCCACCACCTTTCGGATGGCGGCCACGTCCTCCAGGTTGCAGTTCAGCGGCATGTACATGGGCGGGTGGGACCAGTACCAGGAGTCGTAGGTGCCGTTGTCGGCGTCCAGCATATCGTAGCCCGCGTCCTGCAGATAGCGGGCGGCCCGCAGGCTCTCCTCCCTGTCCCGGCCGATCTCGGCGTACTCCTCGCCGGGCAGCGCGCCGTAGCAGAAATCCTTCACCTTGGAGATGGCGCTGTAGCGCAGGGAGACGGGATAGTCCGCCCCGCAGGCCGCCTTGATGGCCTTGAGGATGTCCACCGCGAAGCGGTAGCGGTTTTCAAAGCTGCCGCCGTAGCCGTCGGTGCGGTGGTTGGTGTACTTCAGGGCGAACTGGTCCAGCAGGTAGCCCTCGTGCACCGCATGCACCTCCACGCCGTCCACCCCGGCCTCCTTGCAGAGGACCGCCGTTTTGGCAAAGGCCGCCACGATCTCCTGGATCTGGGCCACGGTCATCTGGGGGCAGGTGACCCCCTCCGCCCAGCGGGAGGGCAGCGGGCTGGGGCTGGCCAGCTGGTAGTCGGTGTCCAGGATGGGCTTGGCCAGCACCTTCAGAACCGGGTTTTTATGGATGGGCAGCACCTCGTCGGAGATGCCCCAGGCCCGGCCCATGCCGGCGGTGAGCTGCACGAACAGCTTCGCGCCGGTGGCGTGGATCTCCTCCATGTAGTCCTTCAGCTGGCGGAACATCTTCCGGTTCCGGTAAAGCCAGCGCCCGCCCAGGGTGTCCCGGATGGGGGCGATGCCGGGGATGATGAGGCCCACGTTGTTCCTCGCCCGCTCCAGAAAGAAGTTGGCCGCCTCCCTGTCAAAGTGGTTGGGCTCCATCCAGCCGAAGAGGGAGGTGCCCCCCATGGGGCACAGCACGATGCGGTTTTTGATCTCCACATTGCCGATCTTCCAGGGGGTGAACAGGGCTTCATAGCGTTCGTTCATTCTGCTCTCTCCTTTTTATCCCGCCGGCGAACAGGTGAAACCGGCCCTTTCCCCGGGCGCCTCCGGCGCGTGGCCCCGCGCCGGCGCGAAAAAGGCGCCTTGGGCCTTTTTCATGCTGCCCGGTTCCACCCTCACAGCGGGTTTTCTCCTTGGAACCGTTTATTCGGGGATGCCCTCCTCGGCGAGCACCCGGAGGTTCCGGATGATGGAATCCAGCGCGACGTAAAAAACCTGCCGCGTCTCGTCGGTCAGATCCCGGCCGGCCAGTTCCACCGCGCGGCTGGCCCGCCGGCACACCTGCTCCGCCGCCTGCCTCCCCTCCTGCGTCAGGCGGATCACCCCGCCGTAGCCGCTCTTGTGCTTGCCCTCCTTGTACACCAGGCCCTTTTCCTCCAGGATGGCCAGCATCCGGGACGCGTCGGACTTATCCTTCATGCACAGCTCGCACAACTCGGGGACCGTGATCCCCTGCGGGCTGCGGTAGATGGCGGTGAGATAGGTGGCGTGCGCGCCTTTCAGGCCATAGGCCTTCATCTCCTCGCCGGCCAGCCTGTGCCAGCAGCGCGAGATCTCGGCGATCGCCGCGCTGAACCGCTCGAACCGCTCCACCATAGGACAGCCCCTCCCGATTTTAATAAATTGTAAATTCAACTTTTACAGTATAGCGGCAAAAAGTTGAGTTGTCAACTTTACTTTTGGCAGCTTTTCCCTCCCCACCGGCGGGGCTCCGGGCCCCGAAAAGCGCCTGTACGGGGCGGCGCGGCCCTTTTCGGCCCACAGCACGGTTATCCATCTGCCCGAAGCAGACGATATATAAAACAGATACCGCATCGCCGCCCGCCGCGCCGGCGGCGATGCCCGACCGGCAAAACGCGCGGGAAAGGAGCATTCATCATGTCATTGACTGTCACAAACGGCGGGCGGGTCGTCAGCGCCGCAAAGCGCAGCAAACAGGCCATGGCCGCGAAGGCGCCGCCGCAGAAGGGCCCGGCGGCGCGGGTCACAGACCGGCTGGAGTGGTCCTCCGGCCCGGTCCTCGACCCGGAGAAGAAAGCCCTGCTGGAATTGCTGCGGCCCAAACAGAAAGAGGAAAAATCCTCCATCCAGTCGATGAGCGAGTTTTTGTCCGAACAGGCGCGGGTGCGGCGGCTGTGCGCCCGGATCGCCGCCCGCATCCGGGCGGGAGACCGGGTTCCGATGAAGGACCGCCGCTATCTGAAGGCCCGTGACCCGCTGCAATACGCGATGGCGACCCTGATGCAAAAGCCGAACGACGACCCCAAGCGCCGGGGAACGCTGCTGAAAGCCGGGGACACGCCGCATCCGGAGACGTCCGCCCCGGCGGCCCCCGCCGAGGCGCCGGCCGCGCCGGCGTGCGCCGGGAGCCTGTCGGCGCACGCCTGACCGGGGCGCGAAGAGAGAGAAAAGCCGCAGGTTTCCCTGCGGCTTTTTGTTGTTTCCGGACATGGGCGCCGCCCGGCCTGCGATCACATCCGCTGCATCCGCTCCTGTTCAAACTGCCTGCGGTACAGGTCGCGGTAATACCCCTTTTTGCGGATCAATTCGTCGTGGGTGCCCTGTTCCACGATCGCGCCGTCCCGCACCACCAGGATGAGGTCGGCGCGGCGGATGGTGGACAGGCGGTGGGCGATCAGGAAGGAGGTGCGCCCCTTGAGAAGCACCTCCGTCGCGTCCTGGATGAGGCGCTCCGTCCGGGTGTCGATGGAACTGGTGGCCTCGTCCAGCACAAAGATGCGGGGGTCGGCCAGCACCGCGCGGGCAAAGGAGATCAGCTGCTTTTCGCCGGTGGAGAGGCGGTCGCCCCCCTCGCCCACATCGCTCTGGTAACCCTTTTCCAGCTTCATGGCCACCTGATCCGCCGAGACGGCCCTGGCCGCCGCCATGACCTCTTCGTCGGTGGCGTCCAGACGGCCGTAGCGGATGTTCTCCATCACCGTGCCGGAGAACAGGTGCGGGCTTTGCAGCACATAGCCGATGCTGCTGTGCAGCCACAGCTGGCTGCGCTCGCGGTAATCCCTGCCGTCGATGAGCACCTGGCCGGAGGTGGGTTCAAAGAAGCGGCAGGCCAGGTTGACCAGCGTGCTCTTGCCCGCCCCCGTCTCGCCCACGATGGCGATGGTGGACCCGGCGGGGATCTTCAGGTTGAAGTGGGAAAGGACGTCCTCGCCGCCGTCGGGATAGCGAAAGGAGACGTCCCGGAACTCGATGTCCCCGCGGATGGGCTCCCAGTTCTCCCGCCGGGGCAGGAAGACCGTGCCGTATTTCTCGATCACCGCGGGCGTGTCGGTGATGAGCGGCTGCTGCTCCAGCAGGCCCATCACCCGCTCGATGTTGGCCTGCAGCGAGAGGAGATCGGCGATGTTGCGGGCGATCTGCTGGATGGGTTCGAAGATGCCCACCGCGTAGGATGTGAACGCCGACAGCGTCCCGATCAGCAGCAGATGTTCCAGGGCCAGCGCGCCGCCCCGGGCGAGGACGATGGCCGTTGTCAGCGAGCTGAAAAACATCACCAGCGGGATGTAGACGGCCGAGAGCCGCGCCGCCCGCACCGACGACAGGCGCATATCCTGGGTGACCGCCTGAAAGTCGCGGTCGTTCTGCGCCTCGATGACCAGCGTTTTGGAGGTGCGCGCCCCCATGATGCCCTCGTTGTAGGCGCTTGTGATGCGGGAGTTCATCTTGCGCACCCGGCGGTTCCAGCGCAGGATCCTGTCCTGGAACCACACCGTCAGCAGGGACATCACCGGCACGATGAGCACCACCGCCGCCGCGAGCCCCGGGTGCAGGAGGAACATGATCACGAACACCCCCAGAACGTAGAAGACGGCCCACAGGATGTCGAAGGCGTTCCACGCCACCATGCTGGCGATGCGATTGGTGTCGCTCATGATGCGGGAGAGCAGATAGCCCACCGGCGTGACATTGTAGTACGACAGCGAGAGGGTCTGCAGATGCACGAAACACGCGCGCTTCATGTCGCGGCCCAGCTGCATCTCAATGCGCATCGAGCGGCGGGTGAACAGGATGACCGCCAGCGCCTGCAGGCCGATGACGCAGCCGTAGAAGAGGGCGAAGCCCGGCAGGCCGGACACGTCCCCCGTCTCGATGAACTCGTCGATGGCGTACCGCTGGAACAGGGGCAGGGCGATGTCGATGGCCGCGCACACCACGTTCAGCGCGATCACCGCGGCCACCAGGCCGCGGTAGGGCCGCAGAAACGGCAGCAGTTTTTTCCACGAGCGGATGTCAAAGGACTTTGTATAGTCCTGCTCGTCATACCCCATGGCTTTCCCCTCCTTCCGGGGCGAACAGCAGATCCCGGTCCTCCCCGGTCATCTGCAGGTCGTAAATTTCGCGGTAAAGGCCGTGCCGCTCCATCAGCTGCTCATGGCTGCCGATCTCCGCCACCCGCCCCTCCTGCAGCACAAGGATCAGGTCGGCCTGCATGAGCGTGGTGATGCGGTGGGAGATGAGGATCACCGTGGCGGTGCCCTTGGCCCGGTGCAGCGACGCCCGGATGGCCGCGTCGGTCTCGGCGTCCACGGCGGAGAGGGAGTCGTCAAAGATCAGGACGGGCGCGTCCCCCATCAGGGTGCGGGCGATGGCCACCCGCTGCTTCTGCCCGCCCGAGAGGGTCACGCCCCGCTCGCCCACGATGGTGTCGTACCCTTGGGCAAAGGAGAGGATGGCGTCGTCCACATGGGCCGTGCCCGCGTGGCGGCGCACCTCCTCCATGGTCGCGCCGGGGCGCACGGCGGCAATGTTCTCCCGGATGCTGCGGGAGAACAGGAACGGCTCCTGCAGCACGATGCCGATGTTCCGCCGCAGGTACGGGCGGCTGATCCGGGCGATGTCCACGCCGCCGATGGTGATGCGCCCGCCCTCCGGCGGGAGATCGTAGAGGCGGTCCAGCAGGTGCATCATGGTGGATTTGCCGCTGCCCGTCGCCCCCAGCACCGCGAAGGTCTTGCCGGCAGGGATGGTGAAACTCACGTCCCGCAGCACCGGCTGCCCGCCGTAGGCAAACGACACATGGTGGAAAACGATGTCCCGGTCCATGGGCGGCGTCAGGGCGTTTTCCGGCTCCCGCTCCGGCTTAGCGTCAAGGATATAGGCCAGGCGCTCGATGGAAACCCCCGCCTTGCTCATCTCCGAGAGGATCCGGCCCAGGCTGCGCACCGGCCACACGAGCGACTGGTTGTAGGACACGAAGGCCAGAAATTCCCCCAGGGTGATCGCCCCGTCCACCGCCTGCAGCACGCCCACCGAGATGACCGTGAGGATCTGCAGGCCGGTGATGAGATCGCCCACGCCCCAGTAGGCGCTCAGCAGCCGCCCGAGGCGGATCCACAGCGACGCGAACCGCTCGTTCTTTTTGTCAAAGCGCTCCACCTCGAACGCTTCCCGGCCGAAGGCCCGCACCACCCGCACGCCGGCAAGGTTTTCCTGCACCAGCGCGGAGAGCTCGCCCTCCGCCTCGTCCGCCGTGAGAAACCGCCGGGCGATGCGGGAGTAGAAAAAGGCCGAATACAGCAGGATCACCGGCAAAAAGCCGGCGGCGATCAGGGTCATCCCGCCGTTCATCGACAGCATCACCGCCAGCGAAAAGGCCACCAGCAGGGCGATGCGGAACACCTCCAGCAGCTGATTGGTCACAAAGTTGCGCACCACCTCCACGTCCGAGGTGCAGCGCTGGATGATCTCCCCGGTGCTGTGGCGCACATGCCACGCATAGGGCAGCCGCTGGATGTGCCGGAACAGCTCGTCCCGCAGCGACTTGACAAAGTTCTCGGAGCCGTTTGCCGTGCCCATGCGGCTGCCGTAGGTGCACAGGCCCGAGAGCACCGCCACCACGAGCACGATGCCCGCCGCCGCCAGCAACTGCGTCATGGGGTCGGCCGCGAGGAGCGGCCCCGGCGCCAGCGCCTGCACCGCGGCGGGGAAGGGTTCCCCGCCCAGGATGGAGTCCACCGCCACCCGCACCACCTGCGGCGTGAGCAGGCCGAGCGCGGTGTTCCCCACCGAAAACGCCAGCGTGAGCGCAAAGATCCAGAGATACGGCCGCAAAAAACGCCAGATCAGCGCCCGTTTCGATCGCTTCAAACGATTCCCCTCCTTTTACAAACAAAAAAGCCTCCGGCGCAAAGCCGGAGGCGTGGAATGCATCGCACGAACGTCTGCCCGTCACAACAGGCAGAGAGGGGGTGCGGCAGTTCTTCCCGTCGGCTCAGCGAAACCGTGTGATTGGTGAACCCCTTGTTGGTCATTCTGCCCGCCTCCTTTCAGCTGTGCGTCATATTTGTGTAGTATCCAGCAAAAGTCAATATACCCTGTTCGGTCTGTCTTGTCAAGAGGAACGCCGGCACCCGGGGCGTGCGGCGCCGGATTTCGTCGCTTCGCCGAATTTTCGCCGGGGTTTTATCGCAAAGTAACCACTTGTTCCGGGCATCCGCTCCCGTTGCCGCCCCGCGGCGCTCTGCGTCGCTTTTCTTCGTCACGGGCGAATGCTCTCCCGTTCACCGCACAGCGGCATCAGTCCGCGGAAGCTCCGTAACCGCTTTTGTAGCCCGACGACCAGTGCACCGCGTACCCCTTGAACGCGGCGGTGCCAAATTCATATTGTGCGGGAAAGCGCCCGGCGGAACGATTTGAATTCATCGGTTTTCCGGCCTGCGCGTCCGCCGCGCCCGCGGCAAAGCCCGCTGTATAGCCCTCTTCCGCGCCCATCCCGTATTGGATGTGCCGGACGGCCAGGAATGTGCTGCCCAAAACGAGAAGGCACACGAACACGGCCAAGGCCGCGCTTACCGCCCTGCGCCATCCCCGCCGGGGCCCGGGCCGCCCACCCGCGGCCTTGCGTTCCACGAGCCATCCCACAGCGGCGATCGTGTACACGGTCGCCAGGTAAAACACCCACCCGTTGTTGTATCCGACGGGGGAGCGCTGCATGGCCGACACTCCCGCAACATTGGCCACGGCTATGGCCGCGACCGTGCCGAGAAACAGGCAGACGCCGGTGATTTTCCTGTCCAGAAGGACCGCCGCCGCCGTGAGGGCGCAGGTGACCGGCAGAACATGCCAGGCCTGCATCCAATGCCACACACAGTTTTTGACGCCCGCCATGTAAAAGAGGAACCGGCACACGGCATACACCGCCGCGTAGGCCGCCGCGGTGACGGCAAGCTCTTTCCCCTTCTGGAACGCCCTCTTTCTCATTTCCCCGTGGGTCCGTTCCTCTTCCAGTTTTCTGCGCGCGTATTCTTCCAGCGCCGGCATCTCGCGCTGTTTTGCGTCCACCAATTCCTCCAGCGGGACCCCAAACATCCCCGAAAGCTTCAGAAGGTTGTCCGTGCCGGGAACGCTCCGGCCGCTTTCCCACTTGGCCACCGCCTGCCTGCTTACGGCAAGGGCAGACGCAACGACCTCCTGCGTCAGGCCCCTTTCCTTTCGCAGCTCCTTGATTTTTTCTCCGATGGTCATCGCACCCGCCCCCTTTTCCTGACTCCATTATAAAAAAGGGGGATGTTTTTGTCCATCAACTATCCCGTAAACGATCGGTTGCGCCGGGGTGTGTGCCAAGCCGGCGATGCAAAAGTCCCCGGGCCGGAGGCCGCCTTTGCGGGTCACACGCCCGCAAAGGCGCAGAGCACCGCGATGACAATGGACGGCAGCATATTCGCGACTTTCAGTTTCCTCTCCCACAGCAGATTGACGCCCACACAGAAGATCAGGATCGACCCGGTCAGGGACAGGTTGGAGAGCGCGGCCTCGGTCATCACCGGCTGAACGGCCCTGGCGAGCAGGGTGACCGTCCCCTGCAGAACACCCACGGGGATGGCCGCGAACACGCACCCCTTGCCCAGGGACGCGCTCATGACACAGATGATCACCATGTCCAGCACCGCCTTGAGCGCCAGGGTGGAATAGTCGCCGGAGATGCCGTCCTGAATGGCGCCGACAACGGCCATGGCGCCGATGCTCACGGTCAGGGAGGCGGTCACGAATCCGTCCACAAAGCGTTTTTCGCCGGCGTTTCCCGTCTTTTCCTTCAGCCGCTTGCCGAACTGCTCGATCCGATGTTCCAGATCGATCCACTCGCCCAGCAGGGAGCCGACGGCATAGCTGATCACCATCATCATCGTCCCGCCGCTCTTCAGGCCGCCGGAGGTCACCGTCATCATCTCCTGCACCGCGCCGCTGATCCCCACGAAGATCACACAGACACCGATGGCCTGCATCAGCGTTTCCTGGTACCTGGCGCTGATCGCCCGGCTGAAAGCCAGGCCGATCAGGCCGCCCGCAACGATGGCCGCCACATTGATAATAGTCCCCAATCCGATCATACCTGTATCCTTTCCGCGGCAAAACACAAGGTCGTCCGCCGATCACTCACGGATACGAGTATACGCTTTTCCCGAAAAATGACAAAAAAAGGCCCGGTCTTGTGCGACCGGGCCTTGGTGGTATGGGTGCCGGGAAAAACGATCGGCGAAAACCGGCGGCAGGGCCTGCCGGCATCCGCCGAAGTCCCCCCCGGCGCCTGCGCCGGCGGGGCCTTATGGAAGGGACGGGCTTACTCCTCGTACCGATTCCGGAAAAAGCGCCACAGCCCAAAGATCACCGACGGCACCACCAGGAGCACCCCGCCCAGGATGGGCAGCACCGGCAAAGAACCGCTTTGCCGGGATGTGTCGTCCTGCTGGGGCTGCTCGGGCTGCTGGACCGCCGGCTGGCTGGGCAGCCGGGTCTCGTCATAGCCGATGACGTACCTGGAAAAATGCGGGGTAACGAAAGTCACCTCGCCGGCGGCCTCGTCATAGCTGGTCTGGCAGGCGGTGGTGCCGCCCTCCTCGTCCAGGTACCACACCACGACCCCCTCCGCCTGCTGGCCCTGGGCCAGGGTGTGCGGAATGGTGATGGTGGCATTGCCCTGCCGGAAGTCGGAGATCACGGCACCATTGCACTGAAGGGTCAGTTCCACCACGGGGAACGCGCCGGCCGCGGCCGTCTGGGCCTCGTTCAGCGCGGCGGCTTCGACGGGGCTGACCACCAGCACCAGATCGCCCTCGGCCTGCTGGGCAACGGCCCCGAGGGCCTGGCTGTCAAAGGCGACCCGGGCCACCGGAGAGGCGATGGTCAGGGTGGCTTTCTCCTGCTGGGCCAGCGTGTCCAGGGCGGCCCCGGGCAGGGTCACCTGCAGGGCCCGGGCCCCCTGGGCGGCGGTGACTTCCAGTTCCACGGCGGGGGCCGCCTGGCCTTTCTTGGCACGCGCTGCCGCCTGGTCAACGATCCGGGCAAACTGCTCCTGGCTCAGGGCCACCACGGCGGTGCCATCCTTCAGGGACGCCTCCACCTGGGTGGGGCCTGCGGGAGCGGGAGCCGGCGTGGCGGTGGGCTTGGGGCTGTCTCTTATACACATCTGACGCTGCCGA
>ERZ1090860.1560-NODE-1565-length-11982-cov-8.023392_pt1 | contig 11982 bp, 22 predicted proteins | sample MGYA00478483_ERZ1090860 | MGnify/ENA primary metagenome ERZ1090860 (study PRJEB33644, sample SAMEA5815741) | chicken gut metagenome | biome: Chicken; feature: Gastrointestinal Tract; material: Caecum | place: Ireland | collected 2019-01-01 | study: A study of...
TCTATAGCCAATTTTAAAATTTCCCTTTTCAATATTCTCAACCCTTTTACTTGAAACTATCTCAAATACAGGATCTAGCACTCGCTCAAATAATAAAAGTAGTATTTGCCGCAAAAAATCCGATTTCATAATTTCCCCCATGTGTTTTCTTTTATTATAAACGACACACGCATTGAACACAAGTTGTTCATGTATGAAGGTATTTGAGAAGTAAAATTCCAAAATAAACCGGTTCATAACTCTCCGAACTAATGTCCCGTATAATTTAACGACAATGAGGCCGCCATACGAATCCATCGCACAACAGCCTCATTATTAGGGGAAGAGTATATGAAAAGTGGCAATCTCTTGCCAGTACCAATGCCGGGACTCGAACCCGGATCCAAGGACGCTTATCGCGTCAATCTTGTGCAATAACCATTCTGCCACATTGATATATGCGCCGCCGCAGCGACGCTGGATCCCGGAGCCGGGACCTGCGGTTTAAGGACTCGAACCGCCAACCATGGGTAAAGGGGAGACAGTCTTCACGCATTGAGCGCCGGCGTACTGTCGAAAGCCGAAACAGCTGCCAGGCTGTGACACCTGGCGGCCGTGAATAAGGAGAATTCTATGACATCCATCCATTTATCGCTCTTACACTATATCATAAGTCGAATGTGAATTACTATGAACACTTTATAGTTCAAAATGCTCCAACGCTCTGCCATGCACCTTCAAGATATTTCTGTAACCATAATGCATCTTCACAGCGATTTCCTCCCACTTCAACATGTGTATGTACCGATAACGCAAGACTGCTTTCTCCGTCTCGCTTTCCATGCATTCAATCTTTCTCACGATCTCCCGGCGCAACTGGATCCGCTCATTCATCTGCTCTTCCAATTCGCTCAGCAGCTCATCCAGCTTTGCCGCATACGCCGACAGATCGCTGGCTCCGGATCCGTGCGGCATACCGTCCTGTACCAGGCTCGGAAACATCTTGTCCATGCGAAGCTGATCAATCTCTTCTTTGATCTGAGTTTCTGCGATCACGGCATCCCGGTATGATTTCAGATACTCCTTTTTCTTTTCGTTCTCAGTTTTCTGGTCCATGGTCACATCCTCCATTCTTTTCCGGTATGTCTGTCCCTCACCACTACGATCTCCAGACCATGCAGGCTGGCAACCGTATTCATGGCCCGTACCACATCTTTGATCCGTCGCGGCATCCGGCTGGCATTTCTTACTGCCTGATCTGCCGTAGGATCTCTATAACCTTCTCCGTTCAATGACATTCCTCCCACAATTTTATTTCACCTTCCGTCTCCCGGATAAACACTTCAATCGGTACCTGCTTACGGTAACAGAATTCCGGCTTCTGTCCCATTTTGCGCAGCCCTTTGTATAAATCCGTCTGGATCATCACCATATCATACTCACACTGGCAGAACCTTACCTCTGCTGTGTAGTCCTCTCCTCTGATCCTGACCGGATATTTTATAATCTTCACTCGATACCTCCTTTCACAAGTTCATCCAAGCAAGCATTCCAGCCAATATATTCCATCTCCGTTGCTATCCCTTTGATATCTGACACATTTCCTGACAACGGTTTGCGCCGCGGCACAGGTTTTATCGGACACCATTTTGGTCTTTTCTTCTGGTCCATTGGCTTTCCAGTACTGGCATGCGAAGTAGATCTTCCTGTGATCTGGCACCGTGCGAGTCCCGGATGGCGAATCGGGCATTGATCACATGATTTTGGCACATCCAACAAAATCATTCCTTTTGGTACATTCGCAGTTTCTGCCGTTCGCATACATTTCTCGCACACCTGCCGTCCCTCCGGGATGATCTCCCCGCAGCATACGCATCTATTCTCCATTGTGATCGCTCCTTTCTGGTCGGTACGGCTCTGGCAGAGGGCGCCAGGCGATAATCTCATCAACTGGCATTGATAAAGTTTTTGCAGGCTCAATATACGCAACATCGATATAATAATCATCTTCTGCACAGGCATAGCACCACATTGCCCCTGACGGATAGATTTCGCACACTTCCGTATATGCCGGATGATGAATCTTCTCTTCCTCGGGAACCCAGTCAGAGTCATAATCAGTTACCTATTCATGGTGCAGGATGGTCGCCTGCAATCTCTGTCCGAACGGCGGATATTCCTTTTCCACCGGAATCCAGCCATCAGAATCATCAGTCATGTGCTTACGGATGATGCCTACAACAGCATTGTAAAAGTTATCTGTTCCATCCTCATATCCCTGCGAATATGCATTAAGCACTTCCTGATCTTTGCTATTCGGTGGATACTTGGCATATAAATTTTCTTTACGGTTCTCATCTTTGATTCTTTTCATCTCTTCCAAAATCTTCTCTAAACCCTGCATTACCATTCCTCCATCCACTTCAATCTCTGTCCGCAAAACGGGCAAAACTCACTTTTGATGTGTGACAGATCCGCTTCGCAGACCGGACATCTATACCATACTTTCCGCTCTCCTACGTGTATCACATCTTTTGCCGTGTCCCGTTCTCTAAGTTTTCTATATTTTTCCGCATACTCATTAATTTCTTCCGGCGTGAGACCGGTATTTTCATACGCTGCCAGAGTCTTACAGATTTGCTGCGAAAACTCACAGTCTCTACATTTTTCGGTTTCTCCTTCACCGTCACAGGTGTCTGCCCGGTAGCAATACGGGTAATATGCTTTTCCTGCATTGCTGATTGCTGTTAATCTCTTCATCTTTTCTCCTCCTCACAAATACTCTTCCACGATCCACCGCAGGATTTCCAGCAGATCGGACTTTGTAATTGCGTTATGTGTTTCCGCGTTCAGCATATTCTGGATTACATTCAGTTTGTCTTCCGGATCGTGATTATCTTCGCAGATATTCTTTAAGATTTTCAGTGCTTCTCCTGTCTGCATTGTCTATTCCTCCTTTGCTATCTCCCGGAACGCCTCCACGCTCATCTCGCTTTGCGTCCCGTCTCCATTATCTACCAGTACCGTTTTTCCTACCTCCAGCAGTTTCACTCTCCGGCAGACGGTGATCTGTCGGCCGGGAAGGTCTACTGTGCGAGTGAGAGTGTATATTTTTCCGATCTGCATCTTTACCCCTTTCCGCATCGGTAATCGCATCCGAATTGCAATTAATTGCAATCAATGATCATTTCTTCCTGTGCCTCCTGCTCCACTCTGCCAGATAAGTGGCCTGCTCTTCGTCCTCCCTGGCCTGAGCCAGGTCAAAATAGTTCGGCTTCAGTGCTGTCCGCGGCTTACGTTTCCGGAAGAACAGATTCTTAATCTTCTCAAACATCTCTCATTCCCTCCAGTCATTCTTCGCCAGTTCCAGCATCTCCTCATACGTCCAGTAACCGCATTCATATAACTCCAGCTGCTTTTCGTACTCTTCCCGGAACCGCTCCCGCCTGGCCGGTCCGAAGCCGAAGACATCGTGCAACACCTTATCTGTCAGCAGCTTGTGCGCTTTATTGGCTGCATCAATGTATGTCGCCGCTTTCTGCTGCTCCGACATCTGCAGCAGTGCCGGGTTCATTCCCTTTCGGTTTATGTACGGTTTTCTTTTCATCCTCTGGCCTCCTGTGCGCCCCGTAGAGCGGTTTTTACCTTTCGGGCGGTAACTTGATCGTCTCTCCACTTTTGACAGGTTTTTGGGGTCTCACAGCTAAGCAGGCAGCCTATTACTTTGGCTCCATTACTATAGGTCGCGTGGTCTGCATTGACCTGATACTCGCAGGTGTAACAGTGCGCCGGATAGCGTCGTGAGTTATATGGTCCCTTGCGAAATGCTTTTCCTTTTGTCGTCATTCCTTCGTTCGCTCCTTCCAGATTCGGCAGATTTCTTCATACGTTTCCCCCGTTACCTGCACAATATACCGATCATTGGGAGCACCGTATTTCTCTGCCAGTGCGCAAAATTCTTGGTGACATTCCTGACGATCCCGCTCCGCAACCGAAACACGCTGATAATATTTTGCAATGACTCTCCAGAGATCCCCGAGAAAATCATGGTATTTCATCAACTCCTCACGGCTCAACAATCTCACACCTTGCCTTTCTGTATGTGGATTTCCGGCGCTTCCACTGATTCTCGCAGAAACCAATCTCATCCACATAGTCATAACATATAGCGTCGCTCTTGCCTTTAAACGTCCTTGCAATCCGCCCAATGCTCTGAGTTACCACCGCATAGTCTTTTTTCGGCGTGGTCAGATATAATCGGTCAAGCCGGGGAATGTCCAGGCCCTCTTTGGCCAGGCTGTAGGACGCGAAGAGAAAATGTTTCTTTCCGGTACGCATATCCTCAATGGCCTGCTCCCGCGCCGCTCTTGCTCTCTGCGTGGTCATCTTCCCGTCGATCATGACGGCAAACGGCTTGTATTCTTCCGGCAGCATTCGCATCAGATCCCGGAGATGTCCCAGGCGATCCGATAAGATCAGGTTTGAGCAGATCGCATTATTGACGATATCCTTGACAATCATCCGGTCCCGCTCATGATTCTCGGTCAGGTATGCCATCAGTTTGCTGTATACCAGCGTTCCGTCCGTGTCCAGGCAGCACCGATTGATTTTTACTCCGGTATTGCGGCGCCGGATCGTCACCTGCATGGTCTTCTCTGAAACAGCTTCTTCCGGAACCTGGTATTGCACGTCGCCGATAATCGCAAAGGTGCTTTTGATCAGACCATCTGATCGATGGACCGTAGCGCTCAAGCCGTATTTATACCGCGCTGCAAGGTTGCTCATAACCCGGTAAAACATCGTTACGCTGGTAGGGCTGCCGGCCAGCCGATGACACTCATCCACGATGATCACGTCCCAGGTATATTTGTACTGGCTGAGATCCAGTTTACTGAGCGTCTGTACCGTGGCGAATGTCATATGGCTGCCGATCTGTACCTTCCCCGCAGTGATCTTTCCCAGACAGCTTTCCGGAAAATACTGTGCCGCCCGGCTGTATGACTGGTTCAGCAGATCTTGCGTATGCGTCACCCAAAGAGTGCGCCGCTGCAGCTTCGCAGCCAGAGCAATTCCCATCTGAGTCTTCCCGCTTCCGCAAGGGCTCTGCAGGATTCCGCATCCGGCGCGTTGCATAGTTTCTACTGCTTGCTCCTGGTAATCATACAGAGGTACCTCTCCGGGATAATTGATCCGGCGATTGTCTGCCAGGTCCTGTGATACCGTAGCTCCCTGTATGTACTTCCGGATATGCTTTCCAACTCCGCACGGGAGGAGAATTCTGTCTCCATCTACCCGGTACAGACTGATCTGTGGCGGTGTATTCCCGATCCACAGCCCCATGCGAAGCTTTTTACTGTACTCCGGATTTGGAATATTCAAGTTGTCCCGCACCCAGTTCACAAGTTCCGGCGTGGGATCCTGAACCATAATTTCATTACTGATCGTTACTTTCATGCGCAAAAATCCTCATAAACTCGTCCATCGTGTAACCGTATGTAATTGCCCTGTCGGCTGGAATGCGGGACATTTCTTTCTCATATTCGATCAGATCAGTGTATTCAAAGAGATATACCTGATCACCCGGATATCTGACTGCAAACATTGCATTTCGGTTTCCACATTCCAGCCACAACTGCATTGCATTTCTCTGATTTTCTTCCATGCGCCGCAGCTCAAAGTTTTTTCCGGTGCAGTCTTTGCAGTCAAAGGCATAAGGCGTATCATTCTTTACGGCAATCACATCAAACGGCTGCCCGTTGCTGTTGTCTTTCAGGAGATGCACCCAAAATCCTCTCTCGGAAAGCATCTGTGCAAACTCACGCTCAAAAGCTGTGCCATTGCTTTTATTACTCATATTCCCTCCAGTCTTACATTTTTGAATCTGACTTACCGTTGACTTTCCATTTTTGACATATCCGTAAGTCTAAAAAACCCAGTAAAATCAAGGGTTTCAGAGATTGTCTTACCATCTTACCAAAAACTTGATTATATACATGATATATTTTTTAGTTACACACACATGATAAACTTTTAACAATCGTGTGTATTCCCTATATAACGTATATAAAACAGTAAGACAGGTAAGACAGTAAGACTATATATTAAAAGCCGCATAAATACGGGATTTTTAGGTCTTACCAATGTCTTACTAAATGCAAGTCGGTAAGCTAAATCAATCAAAAGGTAACTTTTCTTGTTCTTCGTCAAGGATCATAAATCCGTCTTTATCGATATTTTGACTGACAATTATCTTAATATAGCTTGCTTTCACACCAAATACTTTTGTTTGATGTACAAATTTTCCTTGTGAATTCCTGATGATTCTTTTTTGCTCCGCCCATTTTTTACTAATCGCAGAATAGTCGAGATCGATTTTGTCAAGAAAATCACAAAGGACACTTTTGTTGACTGTAGCTATCGTCATAGCGCCATCGTCAACATCTTCGATCTTTCCCCATACTTCTCCGCGGTTTAAAGAATCCGCTTCATCTGGATCCCGGAACCGCACTGGGTTCTTTGCAATCCAGTTCAGGACCATCTGATAAGACTGTTCTGCCACATCGACTTCCTGGGCGCTGCGCAGATACATACTGACATCTTCAATTTCATACGCTTGTTCATCCGTAAAAACTACCTGCGTCAGTATCTTATCTGCCAGCAGGATACAGGCCATCGCCATCGCCTGCTTTTCCGTTGTGTCCAAGTGACACATCGCATCATAATATTCCCGATACTGCGCCTGCAGGTCTTTTGTCGCTGTTTTCTGCAGGTACTCGATCAGTTCCTTTCCGGCATGACCATAATTTTCTGTCAGGAAGCCCACTGTGGCATTACCATCATCGATCAGTTTTCCTTCCGCCTCAATTTCAATCACTCGGTTTTTGGATCCGGCGCGGCTGTTCTGCTTCGTGATCGGTTCCTCCCCGGTAAACAGATAACTGTTCTTCCAGGTCTTTGTTTCCTCTACACCGCCTGATGCTTTTCCGCGCCCGCGATCGATACCTTCCGTAATCTGGTAGATCAACTGGTCAAAATTAGTACTCCACTTATCCTTCATAGTCTGTAGTTCATCTCCCGCATAAGGGAGAGAATACAGAAATGCCGAAGTGCGCATGATGTTGACTTTGGTGGTATTCATCGTTTTAACCAGGCCACCCATCTTAGGATTGCCCCAGATAGACATCGCCGCCATAATTGCCACTGTTTTTCCGGTGCCGGATTCCCCGGACCAGATATGGAACACGAACGGCAGCGCATTGACACGCTCGATCAGAACACTGGCGAAACTGGCTGCAAATGCCAGCCGTACCACTTTATTTTTCCGCAGTTCCCCGCAGTATTCTTTCCAGCGGTCATAGTTGCCTTTCTGCTGGATATTCCGGTAGATCGGCTCAAATGCTTCATCGCCGTCGTATACGATATCGGACGCGTATGGCATGAACTCATTGCCAGCCCATCCCAGGCGGTTGATGGATCGCTTCGGCTCCAGACGCACAGGATTCATCCCGATGCAATCACTTATGTATCGGACAAGATTTTTCGAGTTTTCCGTTGTAACCTCGATTCCGATCTTGCTTAATACCTTGACGATCGCGGTATTATCCGCGCATATTTCACGGCCTACCGTCACTTTCTGCCAGCCACCGTATTTAAAAAACGCCAGCGTGACACGCTCAATTCCGGTATCAATGTTTTTCAGGATCTCGATCGGCAGAACCGGATGCGAACACGCCACGACTGTCGTCGGAAATCCTGACTTGTCATATTTGACGGTTGATACCCCAAGATCGTTTGCGTCCCACATCCCGCACTGCAGCTGTAGAGGCTGTTCAGTAAAATGCGTTACATTTCCCTTGTCCAGCATTTTTTGCTTATAGTCTTCGAAGAAAGCCTTAAATACCTCACCAAATTCTTTTGCGCGCCCGATTGTTTTCGCTTTATTCCGCACCGCATTCAGGAACTGAGTACGTTCAATGTTGTCTTTGATTTCTAAGATCCGGTAGAATAGTTCGTCTGGAAAAGGATCATTGATTGTCATCGTTCCGATACCATCGATCAAATCTGTCTCTGATTTCTCCAATTTTTCTCACCGCCTTTCTGTCCGCATAGTATTCCGCCGGATCTTCGTGCAGGCACTGCAGCCTGTATTCCGTAATTGTCATTTCTTGCATAGCTTCTGCAAAATGTGGATCATCCGGATCCCGACTTGCTTCACACAGCAGGATCCAGTACATCCTCAGTGTCACATCGGCATATTTCCGAAAATAATCCAACTCTTTCTGCTGTTTTATTTTCTTTTCTCTCTCCCGTTTTTCCCGGTAAGTGTCAAATTCTGTCTTGATCGGGAGAGAGAAATCCTCGATCAATTTCTTACACGCCTGCTCGTTTGAAAGGCCATAAAGAGCCGAAACAAAGGTGATGACATCGCCGCCCTTTCCGCAGGAAAAACAATAGAATCCCTTATCGTTCGGGTAGATCCTCATGCTGGGATGCTTATCTGCGTGGAAGGGGCAGAGACAGAGGTGCTTTCTGTCTTCCCGGAAGCCATAATACGCAGCCACCTGTCTCATGCTTAACCTTTGCTTCACTTCCTCATAGTCTGACTTACATAAACGGCAACTCTTCATCAATTCCGTCCGGGATATTCATAAATCCATCAGCCGCAAGCGACGGATCCGCGGCAGGCGCTGGCTGTACTGGCATGTGTGTACGGTTCCATTCTGCGATGTCTGCATCTGTAAGCAGCTTGTCCTCCGGCACTTCTGCTTCTTTCAGCCCGTCCAGGCTCCGGATCTGAACGACCTTTGTCGCAAAACGCCGTTCTCCCTTCTGGGTCAGGAATTCTTCGCGTCCCATGACGGCTCCAAACTTTTTCCCCACCAGCGTTCTCTCGTTTCCCTCAACGCCCCACTGAAAGGTGTATCCCGGGTTTGATTTTTCGATGCTGGTCATAAGACCCTTGAAAAACGGAAGACTGCTACCATCCATGATCTGCTTATGTACGCCTTTCCATTTCACATCTGTCCCGGTCTTTCTGGCATTATCATACTGACGCTGATAGAACCCCTTCTGATCTCCCTCAGCAATGTCAAACAGTACAGCAAGCTGCGGGCGATGGTTCTGCGTCTCCGTCTGCGATACCTGCTTGATCACACACACATAGCATCCGGCCGGCAGGGAGACAAACTCCCCTGTATATGCCTGCGCCTGGTCGTACCCTTCTGGTTTAGAAATCATAATTTTCCTCCTTTTTTTTTCCATACATAACCCCCAGCTGTTGGAATGATTCCAAGACTGCAGCTAGAGATATTTCCGAGATTAATTCCTGTTACTTTACTTGCTTCTGTTATACTTTTGAATTCCCTGATAATTTTCCCATCCAACGAAATTTGAATTACAGGCTTCATAGTACTTTTTGCACCATTCTGTGAATGATGAAGGCTTATTCTTTTTCTAGCCGTTCCGTAATTTACGTTATATTTGTTCGTACACCACTCAAGGTTATTGACTGAATTATTTTCTTTGTTTTCATCTTTATGGTTTACGCATGGATAATTATTGGGGTTTTCTAAGAATGCTTCTGCAACAATTCTATGACCCAGTTTCATATTCTTTTTTCCGTTTCTATACAGCCAATATAAGCAATATCCTTTTTGATTTTTGTGAGGTTTTAAATATTTTTTTGAAACATGGCTGTAGACATTACCGGAAGTATCAACTGAATATAATCCCTCAAACCCTACAACTGGAACTAGTTGTTTTTGTTCCTTCATTTTTCCTCGCTTTCTTTGTTTTTCTCGTTCGGGATTTCGTAGTACTCCCTGATTTTGTTATCTACATACAGCAAGTCGTTCGGAATCTCGATATCCTCAAACATCCCCTCCGGAGACTTACTGATCGCTGTTCCGTCTGACTGTGTAAGAAATTTATGTTCTGTGAGATTGTTCACGCACCGCAGAACGATCGTAAACATTCCCTCCAGACAGATCTTTTCATCCAGCAATTTTCCGATAGTTTTCGCCTTGATGTTCCCGGCATCGTCGACATCCTCATGCATGATGACATATACAATCTTGTCTGCCGGAACCTGGTTGATGATATACTCGATCAGGTTCCAGAAATTGTCTCCAAGGGTATTGTAAAGTCCAAAAACATCATTACCTTTTCCCTTTACGGAGTGGTTACGCATAAAATAATTAGTAATGAGATACCCTGCGTCATCAATGACAATAGATTTAGCCGGAGCGCACCGAAGTGCTTTAAATACGGTCTGATAATCGTCCGTCACCCATCCATTGATCTTCCCGCGGAAGGGAAGTGGCTTATTCAGCACCCGGATCAGGTTAAAATCCTTGCCCACACAGCCTTTCATACTGGCGGATTTTCCGCTGCCGGATTTACCAATAATCAATACAGGTATTGCCATTATCTCTCCTCCAATCTGGAATAATCTCCCTCAAAATCAATATCTGACAGTTCCATCATCGTTTTTTTGACAATGCCGCGATGGGGCACAATAGCGCCCACAGCAAGGATACACAGGTCAGTCGCCCAGAAGAACAACATACCGGTTTCCATGCTGTACGGTCCCTGAATTGTTCCTTCTGCTGCTACATGATCAAGTTCGTGCGGATCCAGCAGCTGGATAAAGATATCCGCAACAAGCTTGATATTATCTGGTTTGCCAGCCATCTGCAGGAAACGATATGTATCATAATCATCGCTATACACAATCGGAGTCTGTACATATCTCTTATCCGTCTGACGCAATAAATTCCGTAAGTCCAGCACGGCGCTGTCCATTTCGTACTGATTTCCACTCTTCTGTGCCAGAAAAGCCTTTCCTTCTTCTGGGATCTCTCCGGACAGTTCTACAATCGCGGACTTGATTTTGTTAGGGATATGCTCTCGTTCGAACCAGACTGCGAAATGGCTGCAGTCTACGGTCAAGCCGGATTCGTCCATTTTGACCTTCATCCGATCCGCTGCAAAAGCCTGCTTCAGAAGTTTTTTGAAAATTGGAACTTTGATAAACATTACTCTACCTCCTGTGATTCATGGAGTGCCTTTTCCACCAACCCAAGGACGATCTCAATTTCCTTAAACGATGGCTTATACAGGTACTTTCCATTGACAATCATTTCTGTAATTTTTGCTGCCGTCTGTACCATAAGATTCATTCGGTACGGCGTGATCTTTTCCTGCTCGTCCATAGGCATCACCGGATTGTAAGATGCTTACCATATGGCAGCAGCTGCGCCCAGTCTACCTCTTTATCTTTGAGCAGTTCCCGGATCGCATCTTTATCCGGGACCGGCGGCTGCGGAATAAGGTATTTACCGGGGATCTCGTCCAGCGCGCTTGTGATCTCAATCGGCTGTTTTCCGCCATTTTTTGCAATCGAGAAACTGAACAGCGCTGTCTTGAATTTCGTCTTTCCGACGAACTCCAGATTTGCCTGCAGTCTTTCTTTCAGGGCCTTGCTTCGGCGTTCAAGTGATGCTCTTCTGGCATACAGCCGCGCCTCTTCCTTCTTGATCGTCTCGATATCGCCGGCCATTGTGCGCAGAATAATTGCGTACTTATCGGCCTTGTCTTCGATCTCACCTTCAATCGCTTCCAGAGTGTCAAAAATGACCTGCTCATCTGTTTCGTCATCATAAAGCATATCTTTTACAGCTGCCCATTCCTCCGTCAGTTCATATAAACTCTGTCCCATCATTCATCCTCCTCATCTTCGCTAAAATGGATCTCGACCATTTCTGCAAACTTAAGGTACTCGCGCTGCACCTTGCCCCCTCTGGTTTTCTTGACCTGCTCCCGGAACGCCTCTACATCACCGTAAAAGCAGCCGCAGACAATTCGGACACCATCCGGCGTACGGAAAGCAGTAGTGGTACGGTATATCGTGCCGAGGCCAGTGATATGAAGAATATCTGCGTTGCCGGACACCTGTGCGTCGCCGGACACCTGTGCGTTGCCGTACACCCGTGCGTTGCCGTA
>ERZ1090860.1565-NODE-1570-length-11958-cov-5.727716_pt1 | contig 11958 bp, 11 predicted proteins | sample MGYA00478483_ERZ1090860 | MGnify/ENA primary metagenome ERZ1090860 (study PRJEB33644, sample SAMEA5815741) | chicken gut metagenome | biome: Chicken; feature: Gastrointestinal Tract; material: Caecum | place: Ireland | collected 2019-01-01 | study: A study of...
CCTCTTTTCTAAAAAGTAAGGAAAAAAATCCTCCTAGTTTCCTAAGCGCATTTGTCCTGCACTTTTCCGGTCTGATTCAAAAAATTTTTCAAAAATAAAAGCCACAGCAGAATCGCTTTCTTTAATAAAGCGAAAAATGCTATGGCTCTTTTTCATAATTTTTCAAAAAAAATTTTGGAATGACCGGAAAAACAAATCTCAAAAGCGCTTAGGAAGATAGAAAGGCACAAAGCCATTCGGAAATGGAGGTGCTGCAGATGCAGACAAAAACGATTGATAAAAGCCAGCAGGCAACAACGCCTACAGATGAAGAGCTTGTTGATACTCTCATCGCCATCAGCGTAGTCGCCAAACGACTGGCAGCCAACCTAAGACAACAGAATAAAGAAAATGGAGGAAAAGCTAATGAGCAAAATGAGTGAATTATCTCAGGTACTTGATGACATGATTGCTTGCGGAGAAGGCATGATCAAAGCCGCCAGAACCATTCAGGAAATCTTCTCTTCTACAGAAGAGCCTTCAGAGAAGCCTAAGAAGCAGTCATCAAAGGATGTAAAAAAACAAGAAACTGCTAATCCGGTACCTGCAAAGGAAGAGCCTGCTGTCAAGCAGTATTCGAAAGAAGAGGTCAGAGGCCTCCTTGCCAGAAAGACAAAGGAAGACAATGGCAGATTCAAGGATGCAGTCCGTGCACTGGTTCAGAAATATGGAAACGGCGGTACCTTTGGAAATGTAGACGCCAAAGACTATGCAGCACTTGTTGCTGAAGTGGAGGGACTGAACAATGCCTAAACATGCATATCTCTCCGCTTCCGCCAGTCACAGATGGCTCGCATGCCCGCCCAGCGCAAAGCTGTGTGCCGGCATCAATGACAGCGGCAGTCCTTACGCCCAGCAGGGAACCGATGCACACGCCCTCTGCGAATACAAGGTTGAGAAGCTTCTGGGAAGGGATCCTGAGGATCCAACTGAGAACCTGACCTGGTTCGATACGGAGATGGACGACTGTACCGATCAGTATGCAGCCTACGTCGCAGAGCAGATTGAAGAAGCAAAGACACACTGCTCCGACCCGCTGATCCTGATTGAAGAAAAGCTGGACTTCTCCAAGTGGGTACCGGAAGGCTTCGGAACCGGCGACTGCGTGATCATCGCGGACGATGTGCTGCATATCATCGATTTCAAATACGGTCTCGGTGTCTTGGTGGATGCCGAAGAGAATCCGCAGATGATGTGCTACGCCTTAGGCGCTCTGGATACATATGAGTATCTCTACAGCATCCAGACCATCCGCATGACGATCTTCCAGCCCCGCCGTGACAACATCAGTACCTATGAGATCAGCAGAGACAATCTGATGAAATGGGCTGAAGAAATCTTAAAGCCCACCGCAGCTCTGGCCTACAACGGCGAAGGCGAATTCCATGCCGGGGACCACTGCCAGTTCTGCAAAGCAAAGGCAACCTGTCGTAAGCGTGCCGAACACAACCTGGAGCTCGCACAGTATGACTTCGAGATGCCGCCCAACCTGGATGAAGCAGAGATTGCTGCCATTCTTCCCCGGATCGATGATCTGGTTGCCTGGGCAAATGACATCAAGGAATACGCACTCCAGCAGGCACTCAGTGGCGTTGAGTATCCCGGCTTCAAAGTCGTAGAAGGCAAATCGAAACGCAAATACTCCGATGAGAATGCAGTCGCATCCACGGTAGAAGCTGCAGGCTTCGATCCTTATGAAAAGAAGCTTCTGGGAATCACAGCAATGACTTCTCTTCTCGGTAAGAAGAAGTTCAACGAACTCCTGTCCGGCTTCATCACAAAGCCGCAGGGCAAACCGACACTTGTGCCAGAGTCAGACAAACGCCCGGCACTGAACACAGCCAAAGATGATTTTAGCGAAGAATAAGGAGGAAAAAATCATGGCAAACAAAGTAACAATTCCGACAAAGGTAATCACAGGCGTAAACACCAGATGGAGCTATGCGAATGTCTGGGATCCGAAGAGCATCAACGGCGGTGCTCCAAAGTACAGCGTATCGCTTATCATCCCGAAGTCTGATACCGCTACGGTTGCAAAGATCAAGGCAGCCATTCAGGCAGCGTATGAGGAAGGTCAGAGCAAGCTGAAGGGCAATGGCAAGTCCGTTCCTGCCCTCTCCGCCATCAAGACACCTCTCCGTGACGGTGACCTGGAAAGACCGGATGATGAGGCTTACAAGAACAGCTACTTCATCAACGCCAACAGCGCAACGGCTCCCGGCATCGTGGATGCAGACAGACAGCCGATCCTTGAACGCTCCGAAGTCTACTCCGGCGTTTACGGCAGAGCCAGTATCAACCTGTACGCCTTCAACAGCAACGGCAATAAGGGTATCGCCTGCGGGCTGAATAACCTTCAGAAGATCCGCGACGGTGAACCTCTCGGAGGCAAGTCCAGAGCTGAGGATGACTTTGCAACGGCAGACGATGAGGACGATTTCCTCGACTAAACCTGACAACCAATGCAGGTGGCGGCAATACCGCCGCTGCCTGCGACAATCTATGAAATGAGGTGACAATCAATGAACACTGTTTTAACTATTATCATCGTAATCTTATCCAGCATCGGAATGACTGTATCCATGCACTTCATAATGGACACCATTTTCAAGGCAGTCGATGCCAAGAAGGAACACCGTAAGAAGCAGCTTGACGATTTGGAAAAGATCATTGAACGTCTGGATGAGATTATAAGAATTATAAGAACCAGATAGCCTGTAAGGATGGCGGCAATCAACCTGCTGCCACCATTCTTTTCATAGGGAGGCAATCATGATAAAAGAAATGTCCATCGACTTAGAGACTTACAGTGACATGAACATCACCAAGTGCGGTGCTTACAAGTACGCTGAGTCTGAAGAATTTGAGATATTGCTCTTCGGAGTCTCTGTTGATGGTGGACCCGTCACGGTATATGACCTTGCCTGCGGCGACACTATCCCGGAAGAGATCCTTGCAGCATTATCTGATGAGAATGTAACCAAGTGGGCTTTCAATGCTTCCTTTGAACGCATCTGTCTCTCCAACTGGCTGAAGAAGCATCACCCGGAATACTTCACTGGCTACCGTATCCCAGAGGATCCCGCCGGTCAGTATCTGGATCCGGCATCCTGGGAATGCACCATGATATGGTCTGCCTATATGGGACTGCCGCTCTCACTGGAAGGAGTCGGTGCTGTGCTGAAGCTGCAGGATCAAAAGCTGAAAGAAGGCAAAGACCTGATCCGCTACTTCTGCAGTCCCTGTAAACCGACCAAAAGCAATGGTGGACGTACCCGAAATCTTCCGGAGCACGATCCGGAGAAGTGGTCACTCTTCAAATCCTACAATAAACGAGATGTGGAAGTAGAAATGGCGATACAGAAGCGCCTGTCGAAATACCCTGTCCCGGACTTCATCTGGGATGAATATCATCTTGATCAGGAGATCAACGACAGAGGCATCGCCCTGGATATGGATGTGGTAGAGAACGCCATCACTTTTGATGAACGTTCCAAAGCCGCCCTCTCCGAAACTATGCAGGATATCACCGGTGTGGAGAATCCAAACAGCGTGGTTCAGATGAAAGCCTGGCTCTCTGAGAACGGCGTGGAAGCAGAATCACTCGGAAAAAAAGACGTGGCAAAGCTGATCGATGATACCGACGGTCAGGTGGAAGAAGCTCTCCGGCTCCGCCTGCAGCTTGCAAAATCATCTGTGAAGAAATACCAAGCTATGCAGAACGCTGTATGCAAGGATGGCAGAGCCCACGGCATGTTCCAATTCTACGGAGCCAACCGCTCCGGCAGATGGGCAGGCAGGCTAATACAGTTGCAGAACCTTCCGCAGAATCACATGCCGGATCTCGCAGAAGCCAGAGCCATTGTGAAAGCGGGCGATTATGATACCCTGCAGCTACTCTATGATGATATCCAGAATACACTGTCACAGTTGATCCGGACAGCCTTCGTGCCCCGTCCTGGATACAAGTTCATTGTCAGCGACTTCTCCGCCATTGAAGCCAGAGTACTGGCCTACCTTGCCGGTGAGACCTGGCGCTCCAAGGTATTCGCAGAAGGTAAAGATATCTATTGTGCCTCTGCCAGCCAGATGTTCGGCGTTCCGGTAGAAAAGCACGGCATCAACGGTCACCTGAGACAGAAGGGAAAAATTGCAGAATTAGCTCTCGGATACGGCGGCAGCGTCGGTGCCTTGAAATCGATGGGAGCCTTGGAAATGGGACTTACCGAAGAAGAACTGCAACCGCTGGTCAACTCCTGGCGGAACTCCAATCCTATGATTACAGCCTTCTGGTGGGATATTGATCGTGCGGTCAAGACTACGATCACGCAACACATCCAGACCGAAGTGCGCGGGATCCGCTTCTTTTATAAGAGCGGTATGCTCTTCATCAAACTCCCCTCAGGCCGCCTGCTATCCTACGTGAAACCACGTATCGGAGAAAACCAATATGGCGGCGAATCCGTCACCTATGAAGGTGTTGGATCTACAAAGAAATGGGAACGTATCGAATCCTACGGTCCGAAGTTCGTGGAAAACATCGTCCAGGCTGTCAGCCGCGATATCCTCTGCTACGCCATGAAAACACTCCGGCACTGCTTCATCGTCGGTCACGTTCATGATGAGCTGATCATCGAATGCAGCCCTGATGTTGACCTGAATGTGATCTGTAAGCAGATGGGCAGATCTCCGGACTGGATGCCGGACATCCTGCTCCGCGCCGATGGGTACGAAACCAATTTTTATAAAAAAGACTGACATGAAAATAGCGGCTCCCGGTTCATCGCCGGAGGCCGCTATATAGCTGTCATAGTTCTCTGTTAATTGCATTGTAGATTTCCAGTTTTAATGCTTCATCCTCATCATAACTTCCATTCATAATGGCTTCCATTATTTTGTGCAGTAATTCCTTATCTATCTTACTGGCGGCTACATTTAAACTAATGTTTTCTGTCTTTGCTAAAAAGGTCTCAGCTATTGATAAATAACCGTTGAGTAAAAGAAACAGAGTAGACAGCGTAATCGCAAGTCGCTTATTCCCATCGGCAAAACTATGAAACTGGCAGGTGCAGAAAAAAAGATGCGTCAATTTGTCTACAAATGTCGGATACCAATCATCATTTTGTATGTTATAAAGAACGCTCTCTAATTTCCCAAAATCAAGTTCCTCTAAAGTTCCTCCACCACTGTACTGAATGGTTTTCTCGTGAGTAATTTTGGCTTGTTCGGGAGTTATATAAATAAACCTATCCATTATTCACTCTCCTTCAAGCGCTTGAGTACATCTTGGTTCTCCGACATCAATTTTTCTAGTTCATCTCCAGCAGCTCCGAGGAAACGTTCGTATTCTTCCTTTTCAAGAGGCTTTATATATTCTTCTAACTGATAGTGGAATGCATCTCTCAATGCCATATCTCTACTAGCCATTTTAGTTCTTGCCTGAATAATAAGAGGCTTCCATAAAGGCAAAGACTCAAATGCTTTAAACAAATCAGACAATTCCCAGTTGTTGAGCTTTCTTCCCAGTTTCTCCGATTGCTGTTTGATTAGCTCTGCAAGTCCGCATTCATACGAGGCAATAAGTGTAAGTATTTCTGAGTAGAACGTATCCCTCACTCTATCTTTTGAAGATAGTTTAAGAATTTGCTTATATTCTCTGGCTTTCTCCCGGAATATGCTTTGATAAATCTTATCCGTGTATATTCCGTATTTGGCATTTCCCATATCAACATAATCTCGAAGAGCATCAGTAAATTCTTTTCTGTAATTCTCCTCCTGAAGGAAAGCACCTATAAAATCGCTATCCCTTTGGTTGATGTATTTAGTAGCGCCACCAGCCTTTTGATTGATGAAATCAATGACGATATCGAGCATTACTTGCCTTAAGCTCTTTGCTGTTGGGCTTTCTACTAGAAGCATTGCAAGATTTAGAAATGATCTGAAATCAAAAATAGCTAACTGCGGTGTTCGGTTACTGATGTTCCCGACATTTATGTCGGGAACATCCTGCTCGCTAACACAAGCAAGGAATTCCTTCAGTCTCTTGCCTTTTAATACCTCATATCCATTGCCAGAAATCTCTTCCTGATTTTCGCTTACATATCTTTCTACTGTTCTAAGCTCCACTTCAAAGTATGTAGCAACCATACTTTTCGTAAAGCACAACTTATCTTCAAAGTATATGCCCTGAATACGCGTTTGTTTTTGAATCTCAGCAATAGCAAGATCATTATTCAAAATGTTCTGCCGATCGAGCTGGGATACTGTTAAGTCTTTATCCATTCAACTCACCTCTATTTTACAAAGTGTTCTAATTCCAAAAAAATCCTCTGCCAGCTTATCCAGCTGAGCTGCAATCAGCGGAAATTCCTTATTCAAATCCAGCGTTTTTGCCCCGATCTGATTTCCACCCATGTTAAACATGCAGTCCGGAGTGATATCTTCATCCGTCTTCGCATATAGAAGGATGCCTGCCACATTTCCGGTATTGTCCTTATCCTGGTTCTTAACATAGGTGAATATCTGATAAACATTACCGGAATGAAGGGAATACTTATCAAACTGCTTCTGCAGTGTTCTTCCGTAATATTTTGCGTCTATAATCAGAATCTTCTCTTTCAGTCGCAGCATTATATCTGTCTGCATAACAGGAAGGAATCGGATCATAGACTCACTGTTTTCCCCAACGAGATCCCATTTAACCTGCCCGGCCTTGACCTCTGACAGATATGTATGATGCTGATGATAGTATTCCAAAATGAACTTCTCATAGAGTCTTGCCATATGATCATCAGAGAATGCAACCATCTTATACTCACCTTTTTCGGTGGTCTGAAGCATGCCATCCAATACGAAGTAGCAGACATTGATCAGGAGCTCATAATTCTTGCTATTCCGCTGATAGTGAATGCGGCTCCATGGTATTTCCGAAGGATCAAGCTGTTCTATCCCATCGAAGAAGACCAGCAACTTCTTTAATGCCACTTTACGTTCAAAATCGACACCATCATCGATAAGAAGGTAATGGATTGTGGTTTTCAAAATCTGGTTCAGAAGATTATTCTCTGACAGCTCATCGAATTCACAAGCCAGCTTCCGTTTGTGTTGAATCCGGTTCCGTATAGTTTCCGGCATATCCAGCTTGCCACGCATAACGGATAGCGTTTCATTTTTAGTAATGTATTCGCGGTACAGCCCTTGTTTTAGTTGTTGTGCAATGCCCTTGCTAAGAATTGCAGCAAAAAGGTCCTGTGCATGATCAAACCTCTCCGAAGCAACCTCATCATAATTTGACTGCTTCAAAATCTGAAATGCATAGGAAAGCATATAGTATATGTTTTTGATAAATATGCTTTTATCCTTAATCATCAAACACTCCACGCAAATTCTTTTCCCATCTGGAAAGCTTGTCCGGCTCATCGAACCAGTACTCTCCAAGCATAGGCAAAATATCAAATTCTACAACAGAACGCATCCACTCATCAGTGCAACCGGCTTCCTCTCTTCCGCAGAAATAGCTATGGCCGATCTGGAATCCGCGTCCAAGCGATTTATCATCTGTTATCTCTTTATTCAGTGCCTTGATCTGGTCAATCAACGCATTGAAGGTCTCGTTCGCAAACCCATTCTGATATTTAGTGAATCCCTCTGAATTAAATCCCGGCTCCATTTCAAAGAAACTGAACCTTCTCCTGAGTGCATAGTCGATCATGGCAAGACTTCGATCTGCCGTATTCATCATACCGATGATGTACAGATTCTCCGGCACAGAGAAAGGCATTCCGCTATAGGCCAGTGTTGCCTTGGTTCCACGATAATCCTTCTCTATCAGCATAAGCAGTTCACCGAAGATCTTGCTCATATTTCCTCGGTTGATTTCATCGATAATAAAGAAGAATTCCTTGTCCGGATGATTCGCAGCTGTCTGACAGAACCTATAGAAGATACCATCTGTGAGCTTGAAATCAGCACCGTCCGGACGATAGCCCATGATGAAATCCTCATAGGAATAATTCTGGTGGAACTGAACCATCTCTATACGGGAGTCATCTACCGCTCCCATCATGGCGTATGCCAGTTTCTTTGCTGTAAAGGTCTTTCCCACACCAGGCGCACCCTGCAGGATAAGGTTCTTCTTATTTCTGAGAAGTGCTTCCAGAACATCGTAACGTTCCTCGGTCATATAAACCTTATTGAGGAAATCTTCCTTTGTGTATTTCTGTATTGAAGCATCAGCCTGTTTCAGCGGATTATCATCACGAATGATATCCATGATAAAATCAAATTCGCCCTTAGTAAGCTTGAACAAGCTTCCGTTTGGCTGAACAAAGAACTCCATCTTTTCAAGCTCCGGACACGCTTTCAGATCCAGATATTCGATAGGCGATGTCAGTCCTTCTGTTTTTTCAAAATAGATAGACTTTCCATCATTGGCCTGCGTAATCTTAGCAAGCGCAACTACCTTCTTTACGGGATTTGCTTCATAACCGATCACAATGTCACCGACCTTTGCGTCAAGGAAGTTCTGGAAAATACGTCTCTTATGACCATTTTCGTTATACAGCGTATATCTCTGCTCTTCACCGACTTTAAGATCAGCGAAACTCCATATCTTTGGATTAGCAGTCAGCCACCAATAGCCTTGCTTCTGATCAGCATCTCCAAACAGCTTGTTTATCGTCATATCAAAATATGGAACAAGAATGGCTTCTTCAAACAACTTCTGGTCATCGTTATCAACTCTGATACAGGTAGAGTTATCATTTGGTGACCACCATTTCTGGACACCCTTATACGCAGAAGTATCCTTTGATTCGGCGATAACACGATAGGACCTTTCATACCATCCGTCTTCCATCTCCGGATTAAGCACTGGCTTATCAGTTGTAAACTGACCCAGGATTCTGATGCTGTTTCCGTAACACAGATAGAAGTAATCGCCTTTTTTAATGCTGTCCATAAAGCTCTCACCCTGAGAGACCTTTGAAACAGCCTTTGCTTTTGTTGTGCTATGAACAACCGCTACTTTCCGGTCTTCAAATATCGATCTGTTTCTTTCCGATATCGACCCGTGACTGATTTTCCATATTGCAGGAGTATCATCTACATACAGAGGAATATCACTCAGATCGACCTTCTCCAAAGCCTCTGACAGCTCATCCCGCAGTTTCCAAATATACACGCCATCTGTGGAGCTGTCGGCTTCTTTTCCGACATAAAGGATCGGCCACCAACGTGAATTCTCTGTATCTCTGATCATAACCGGGCAGCCCGTTTTCTCAGCAATTCTCTTGGCAAGTGACTGTGATCCGTTATTATAAAAATTCGGATTCTCACCATACTTGACGGAAAGCTGCTTGCATGTAGCTGCACCGCCATAATCCTTCAACCTCTTAACAATTTTCAGGCTACTTCCTGTAAATACAGAGCTATCATTCAGTAACTCAATCCAGTCCTCTACGCCAAGTTCCGGTGTGTAGTCCTCCGTCTTCGGAAACCATTCATTCTCATCCTTCTCTGCATTCTGGGCGCTCAGATAAAAACGTGCAAGATAGAACCCGACATCTATAGTTGCGGTCTTAAGTTCTGGATCAGGATAGCAGCTCGCTGTAATACCATTCTTGAAAAGCTCCACTATCTCCGAATCGGCCTTAATGGCTTCACAGATTTCGTCATACATCTGAAAACCGCCGATCAAAGTCTCCACGGATCCATTTTTCTTTGGCATGTAATCCGATGACAACTCTCTAGCTGCGGCACGGAACAGCTCATACTTGTAGATATAATACTTATCCGGATAACGCAGCCAGAGATAAGTGCTGATGGCATTTGTGTTCTGATAATGGTTCCTCCAGGTACCATCGTCATACTTCGATCGCATTTCTTCGGCTGCCGTTTGAAAAGCATCCACCCTTGCTGCCAGATCCTGAGATTCATCGAAAAGATTTCGGAACATTGCCCTTGTTGCTTCATCATCAGCTTTGGCAAAGTTTGTGATCATACCCCGTGGATAAGCATAGCCGGATGCCAACAGATTGAATGTCTTATCTGTTGCCTGCTTGAACATCTCTCCAAAGTTTTCGGCATCAATATTCCAGTGATCCTGGAAGTGTTTGATAGCCTCCCACTTATATTTCTCATCATCCCAATGGCTCGGAAAGTACGCCTTGTATCCTTCCAATATGGGATTCAGTTTTTCTAAATCAATCATGCGCTCCTCCTTCCAAGCCAATTATTGAATATCAGAGTTATTCCTTTTCCTTAAACACCAGTGACGACCCATTACATAACTCGATATAACGTTCCAGTCTTGTCTTTTGGCTTAAGGCGTTATGCGAAATCTTTTCTATCAATTGTAAATGTTGAGGATCGAGTGTTATGCCGGTACCAGCCTCTTTTATAACGCCAGTTGTTTTCAAGTAACGGATATTCATATCCGCATATTCCTTAAAATTGCCTTCCTCTTTACAGTAATGTGTCCACTCTTCATGAATAAGATTCTCATCGAATTCATCTGTATTATCTGCATTTCTTCGATTGCCACGAATCTCTATAATCCTATTACAAACCTCCGATATATTAGAAAGTGGATTGCTTGTCTGAACACAAACCGCAAATTCTATAAAATTGATGCGATAGTCATTCACAAGATCATACAGTTTCAGCATAACCTGCAGTGTCCATAACAGTGGTGAAAATGCTGTCTCTGAATCAATCTGTTCCATTGGCACCATCAAGCCTCTAAGGAAGCATTCCTGCTGCATCGCCTTATTTGGCGCATTATAGAACAACATGCCTAACGGAGTAATGTAATCAACTGGACCTATATCCTCCTGTTTAAAGCCGTCCTTGGATGTAACCTCCGGATAGATAAAACCAAACTTGCCAAAGATAAGCCGATACTTTCTGGTAATACTCGCATCTTTATCCTTGTTTGGATCTCCGCCTATAACACCCTTGTATGCAAGTAATCTCTTAAATGCCTTCTGATCTTCTGGTGTACGTATGCGTCCTACCTGATCAGATTCTACATAGATCTTAAAGCCTTCTGGTATTCTCCACGGATTACGCATACCTGTATTTCCAATAAGCCAGATATCGATCCTGTCTTTAACCAGGCGCTTCTCCACAAGCCCGTTCTTGAATTTCTTGACTACCATCCAATCTGTATCGCTGATCTGTACAGTTTCGATTTTCGCTCTTGCCATAATTACCACCCCACGAATAAATACTCTTGTACGCTATTCCTCTTTACACTTTTTCTTGTTCCAAATGAATAAGTGTAATCCACAGGGACAACTTTTACATTTTCTTTTACTTCTGAAAGCAGAGCTAACATCTCTTCTTTCGTCGGTTCACTGTTTGATGAATATGAAACAATCAGAATACTATCCGCGTATTTCTTGAATATTGCTCTGAATGCTTCTTCAGCACCATCTCTGGTAGAAAAAGGTGTAGGATAAGACTTGAACTTTTTGGTTTTTGTCTCCTCCTGAATGTCAACTCCATTCCAATCTCTTGCCAAGCCTTCTACAAAATGGTACCTGCGAACATATTCATTGTCAGACTGTGGCGTATAATAAGGTGGATCGATATAAACCAGATCGTAGTGTTTTTTTCTTAACTTAAGTGAATCTGCCCATGTCGACACACATTGCTGACCATTATCAAATACTGCTTCATTTATAACTGTTACAGCTTCCCGGAACTGTTCTTCCATAGTCTTACGTAAATCTTGTCTGCCGTCATTGTAGCGCTGCCCGGTATAAGTAAATATCCCTCGTGGCCGCTTTTTCATACAGGCTCTGATTAACGCAGCTTTTGCAATCGCTTTTTTATGGGGATTGCGCATTCTTTTTATGTTCGCTCTTATATTATCTATTAATCGGTTTTCATCATCCGTAAAATACAGATCTTTAA